>Ga0116187_1002444_pt1 | contig 18215 bp, 17 predicted proteins | sample AD_JPNNA6_MetaG_FD_89755 | JGI IMG/M metagenome (GOLD analysis project Ga0116187, IMG submission 89755) | Active sludge microbial communities of municipal wastewater-treating anaerobic digesters from Japan - AD_JPNNA6_MetaG | ecosystem: Engineered > Bioreactor > Anaerobic > Digestate | place... | reverse complement strand
CAGGCACATCTGCTGCCAGGGGACGTAGTTGCTGTGGTGCTCAAGTTGCGAAACAATGACCTCATCCCCAGAATGGACAAACTTTTCGCCGAAGGTATATGCCAGCAAGTTAACCGACTCCGTCGTGCCGCGAGTGAAGATTACTTCATGGTTGTGCTCTGCATTGATATAGCCTGCCACCTTCCGCCTTGCCCCCTCGTAAGCTTCGGTAGCCTGCACAGCCAGGGAGTGATTGCCGCGATGGATATTGGCATTCAGGTGGGTGTAATAATCAACCAGCGCGTCGATTACCACCTGTGGTTTTTGGGTGGTAGCGGCATTATCAAGGTAGACCAGCGGGTGGTCATTGATGGTTTGCTTCAGTAGAGGAAAATCTGCTTTTGCATTGAGGATGTCTTTACTCATATTTGTTCCTTAAGGTGGCTTGATTTTACCATTCCCGCAGATGAGTTGGAAGTTTGTAACGCCTGAAAAGCCAGGGAGAGAGAAAATTGTTATGGGTTGACAGATTAAAACCTGGTAAAGGTTGGGTTATCACTTGAACAACTGCATTGATTTAAGTTGAATTGGGATACAATCGTTAACAAATGGACCATTGTACATGTGTTGTCTGATGTTTGTGGAGGGAATATGCCCGAAAAAATATTGGTTGTAGATGATGAAATTTCTCTGCAGGAAACCTTAACCTACAATCTCAAAAAAGAAGGATATCTTGTGGAAGTGGCTGGAGATGGTATTGCCGCGCTGGAACTTTTCCGGACTTCCAAACCGGATCTGGTCATTCTGGACGTTATGTTGCCCGGGATGGATGGTTTCGAAATCTGCCGCACGATGCGCCAGGAATCTAACACTCCTGTATTAATGCTGACTGCTCGGGACGATGAAATTGACCGGGTGGTTGGGCTGGAGGTCGGCGCTGATGATTATCTTCCCAAGCCCTTCAGCATGCGCGAGTTGATCGCACGCGTCAAAGCGCTCCTTCGCCGAGTTCGACTGATCCGTGAGGAAGTTGGCAATGCCGCGCAGGAAGCCAATCAACCCAGGACCCTTGTCTTCGGGAATCTGGAAATTGACACCAACCGGCGGGAAGTCCGTTTGGATGGAAAAGTCCTGCAGTTTAAACCCAAGGAATTCGAACTGCTGGCTTTTATGGGGCAACACAAGGGACGCGTGCTCACCCGGGAACTGATTCTCGAGAGGGTCTGGGGTTGGGGTTATGTGGGCGACTCGCGTACTGTAGACGTGCACATACGATGGCTTCGTGAAAAAATTGAAACCACCCCTGAGACTCCGCAGAGAATCATCACGGTCCGCGGGGCAGGTTATCGCTTCGAAGGGTAAAACTGATCATGAAAATGCGCATCCACTCGCGCATTGCCTGGCCTTTCATCCTGACGCTGGTGTTAACACTGGCAATCTGGCTGATTGCTGTACCCTTGCTCGAAAAATCCGCCTACCAAAAAGCGCTCATAAATGGGGTGCCAGTAGACCTTTCGTTTGTGCAAAACACAGCGATTGTGATCTCGCTGACAGGATTAATAGTCGGTTTGAGTATTAGTTTGATTTACACCAACCGCTACGTTGATGATCTTAAGACTCTCACAGAAGCCGCCAAAGAACTCGGTGAAGGCAAAAACCAGGAAATCAACCTGCTGCCAATGCAAAACTCTCTGCGTGAGATGGGCGAATTACGGGAAGCTCTGCAAAAAACTGCTCACCAAATTGAAGATCAAATCAACGCGCTGTCCAAGGAACGTGCCATGCTTTCGGCAGTACTGCGGCAGATGACCGACGGGGTCCTGATCGCGGATAGCAGCGGCAAAGTTCAATTGCTGAATGATGCCGCGGAAAAACTGTTTATGATCAGTGAAGAAGAAGCTCTTGGGCGTTCGGTTGTGGAGGTCATGCGGCATCACCGCTTGGTGGAACTTTGGGAAGAGACGCGCGATGGTCCTGCAAAAACCATCACCATGGAAATGGGGGCAATGCATAAGTTCCTGCAAGTGGTTGGCATTCCCCTTGGTGAGGAATTACCCGGCCGTTCCATGTTACTTTTCCAAGATCTGACCCAGACCCACCGCCTCGAAACCATCCGGCGGGACTTTATCTCGAACATCTCACACGAACTCCGTACCCCAATGGCAGGGTTAAAGGCTATCAGCGAGACCTTGCTGGATGGAGCCCTGGAGGACCGCACCGTCGCCCGGAATTTTGTGGTGAGGATGGACAGTGAGGTGGATAATCTCACACAGATGGTCAATGAACTGCTTGAACTCTCCCGAATCGAAGCTGGACGGTTCAATTTTGATTATCAACGTATCGAACCCTATCGGTTGATGCAAAAACCTGTTGAGCGCATGGTTCTGCAGGCAGAACGGGTTAATCTGACATTGAGTTACGATTGTCCGGTTGATCTTCCACTGGTTTTTGCTGACCCGGAACGCATTTCGCAGGTTTTTATCAACCTGATCCATAATGCAATCAAATTTACTCCCAATGGCGGTCGAATTCATGTAACCGCCTATCAGGATGGACATATGGTGGTCTTCAAAGTCAGCGACACTGGTGTGGGCATCGCAGAGAAAGACATAACCCGCATCTTTGAACGATTTTACAAGGCTGACCGGGCAAGATCGGGCGGTGGAACGGGATTGGGTCTTTCGATTTGCAGGCACATCGTTGATGCCCATGGTGGAAAAATCTGGGCTGAAAGTGTTGAAAATGAAGGTTCTGATTTTTACTTTTCACTACCCGTGGTATATGGTGAAAATTAATAATTAACTGGCTTTTTACAGCTTGCCAAAGAGATCTTAACCAACTCATCGAAAGGGAGGCGGGGGATGGTGTTATAGTAAATTATTGAGAAATCCTTGGATGATTGTAGGGATCAAGTTATTATATAATAAACTATCGTTCTTACCTTGGAGGCATGATGTCCCGTTTTACCTTAGATCAGGAAATTAGGCTCGTTCAGGATGAAATGCTCTTGCTGGGCAGCCTGGCTGAACAAGCTATCTTGAACTCGGTTGATGCCTTGCGAAGGCAGGACGTGGCCGCGGCAAGAACCATTGCCCTCGAAGATAAGAAAATCAATGACAAGCACTTTGCGATTGAGAACCACATCCTGATCATTTTTGCCACCCAATCTCCATTAGCTCGCGACCTCCGCTTACTGGCTGCTATGTTGGAGATCATTACTGAGCTCGAGCGCATTGGCGATTACGCCAAGGGCATCGCCAAGGTTGCTATCCGCCTGGCGGATGACGAGACCCCTGTCCCAATCCAGGAAATCTCAACCATGGCTGATAAAGCAACATCCATGCTTCATCGCGCCCTGGGTGCCTTCATCTCCGAGGACGTTACGGCTGCCTATGCCATCCCCAAGGAAGATGACGAGGTGGATGCGCTTTACATCACTGTCTACCGCAAAATCGTTCAGAATATGATCAAGAATCCAGAGTCAATCGACCATACCAACCAGATACTTTGGGTCATTCATAATCTTGAGCGCACTGCTGACCGAGTGACGAATATTTGCGAACGCATCATTTTCATCGTGTCTGGTGAGCTGCTTGAGCTGGATTCCTCTGATGATGAAGACCAGGACGTCTGAACCCCTTCCCATCAAGCAAAAAACGCGCCAACAGGCGCGTTTTACCTCCTTCAACCTTTTGAACATTGGATGTAAGTAAGGTATATTAGTTTATAGGTGGTTTATTTGGATTTTGGTTTTTTACAGGGAGGGAACAGTGCCAGTGACAAAGCGAGAGTTTGTAAAAAATCCTTATAAAGTGCTGTCTTGTTATCATGGCTCTTGTTGTTGTTTTTGGAAACCAGACTTTTGCTGAAGGCACTGCAGATGATGAAGTCCTGATACATACGAAAAAAATGTATCTACCTATCGTCAATTCCATCCAGGTTGCCGATGCACACCCTTCCTTTATGCGCAGTTACTATGTCGAAACCCTTACTGGAATGTATAGTCTTGGGTGTGCTCAAGGGACCTACGCAATGAGCGTGGGCTATCCAGATTTCTACTTTATGTTCATGGACTTTGGAAATCCATACAGAAACTCATCGCTCGTACTCGGAACGAAGCTTTATGATTATCAGACATTTGTTACAACTGGACAAATTTCCTATTATCTAACAATTATTGCTTCCGGATTCGCGGATTGCAATAATAAAGATAAGCTGTTTCTTGCGGCAGGAACAAACACCTCTGGTGATTTCCTATGGAGCATTGCATATGACCATGGATATGCTTGGGCTGAAATGGTCTATAATGCTAATCAATCACTACAGTCGTATGGTATACCATCCTCCAGAGTAACAATTACATCTGGTATTAATGCAGAACCAGGGTTCAATAGTTTTTCGGACACAGTGCAATGGTTTGATGGTTTCAATGACCACCCCATGAAAACCGCAAATTTCATCATCGGGTCTGCAGATGGGTGTCCAGATGATTATTCTCCAGCCACTCCCCCGCAAGGTAATGTTTACCCAGCGGAGTGCAATGATGGATGGACGCAAGATGATGTTAACAAGATCAATAATGGGTATATAACTTCGGCGGCAATACCAATGAACTTCCTGCCGAATGGGTATCAAGCCTCACAGTGGTACAGAATTGGCTTGTACTTCCATTACGTGCACAATAACAACATCGACTTTTTTGGTGTAATGACCCAGGAGGCCGCTTGTGAGCAAAGGGAACAGGAAGACCCTGGCGCATGTTACGGCATGGATAATTCACTTTACTTTGGATATCAACAATTTCGGACCAGGGTTGTTTCAGACAGCCGGATAAATAGTTTTCTATTATGGGGAGCAGATATGAAGTATTACCGGGGAGCGCCGTAAGATGAAAAAGACTACTTATGTCCTAATGATCGGCATTATGTTGACCTTAATGATTGGCTTGGTGAGCTTGGTTAATGCCGTTCGGGATCAACCTTCAAATGATATTGATTTGTATCAAAACGCGATTCCTGGAGAATGGGATGCGAATATTACACAAATCACGAATCCGGCACAGAAGGCAACTGAAATCATGCGGTTGGAGCAATTCAGGCAGGCCGCAACGCGATATGCCGCCCAGGCACTCGCAGAAGCTAACTTTACGGGAACGAGGAGTATCGCAACAATACCGACACCCGTCGAAGTCGGCTCGCCATTACGAGGTGTGATTGAAGACCTCGGTTTCGATGATCTTCGCAGGGAGCTGAAATCCACTAATGGCTGGGTTGGAGAAATAGGTGGGTTGGTTTACTCACTCTCTGCTGGGTATTACCGGGCCGATGAAAGCCTTGGCTTGGTCCAATTACGAATCATCACCATGGGGGAATACAGTCGGACAACAGTGAATGTCGATTGCCCACGCAAGAGCGGCGCTCTCCGCGTTGAAGACGTGAAAGGCTCACGGGTGATCTTACGGGCATCCAATGGAGAATTGTTTTACTTTGATTTACTCGCGAGACAATTTGTGGAGAGTTTGGACGTTGTCGTCCCCACAGCCACGCCTTTTACACCACCACAAACTGAAGATCCCAATCCCACCCCAACTTGGAATCCATACCCTTGAGCGAACGGCTGACTGAGTGACGAATATTTGCGAACGCATCATTTTTATCTTGTCTGGCGAGCTGCTTGAGCTGGATTCCTCTGATGATGAAGACTGGGACGTCTGAACCCCTTCCCATCAAGCAAAAAACGTGCCGGTAAGCGCGTTTTTTCAGCCAACAGTTTTCACCCTGTTTTTGAAAAAAAGTTTTTTAATGGATCTTGACGTGGAATTTCGGTAAACACACATTAGATCAGTAATAGAAAGTGAGGATAAAATTTCAAAGCAAGTTAAAGTAATAGTCCTGGTTGTAGCATTATTGCTGTTAGGGTCGACGATCGCCTATGCAGGGACAAGTTACCAATATTACAACACAACAATAGGTAGTTTTCACGGAAGTGGTTACACTTCTTACCAAATAAAAGCGTATGGTGGTGCGAACGGAGGATTAAGTTCGTATGGTGTCGGCGGCGATTACCAAGTGAGTGCCGCGATGGAAGACGATGACGGCACACATGGTGCGTATACGAACGGAATCACCGATAACACTTTCTATACCCTGGCCGGTAATTCAAACCATCTAACTGGTGAATCGATCAGGGTCCATTTCAGAAATGGATGGACAACCCCGGTAAATGTACAAGTGGACGGGGCGTGGGCGAGCAATTAGGCTTTAAGCTCTGGTTGTGTAGTCTAAGAAATTGATACAATAAATTAACTGGACAGGCGTTACAGATTAAGGGCGACAACTTAGTCTGTAACGCCATTGAATAGAGAGTAATGCATATTATTTGGAAATCAACTAAACGATTATCACTTGCGTGGCTAATTGCGACGTTTGTCTACATGACAGCCTTATTCTTTTCAATCAATTATTCAAGCAAGAATAGCTTGGTTTTATATCCGATTCAACCATTTATCTTTGGTTCTGAACCGGTAGATTTGTTCTTCCCTTTATTTACGACTATCCCATTCGTCTGGCCAATATACTTTTTGAGAAAAGACAACTTTCTTGAATATGTATCCATGCGGATCAAGCTCAATAAGTATCTGGTCTTTCAAACTTTGGCATCTCTGGCGCTATGCTTTGTGATGGTGCTGTTGGTGAATTATTCAGGTTTTCTATTCTCTTTGCGTATGGCAAATATCTCCACTGGCGTGCAAGGACCTACCCTGACTGGCTATATTTTGGGTGAAATGCAATTGTTGGATCCACTCAAATTTGGATTGCTTTGGAGTTTCTACAAAGCCGTGATTGGATTGCTGATTTGTTCGCTCGGGATTATCTTTGCTTATTACGTTAAGAACCTGTTTCTGATGTTCTTAGCGCCCTTCGCCCTGATTTTTTTAGAAAACTTTATAACCGGTGTCACCGGTTTAGCCAGGTTCAGTTTTACTACTACATATGTCCTCAACCGCCTTAGCCCCAGTGCTATGGTGCCCAAAAACCTTCTCGTCGGTATATCCACGTTCATCGTATTGACAATTATCACTCAAAGAGTTCTTGTTCACCATGAACAGCAAAATTATTAAGTCAAAGGTCATCAATCTCTTCCTGGCAAACAAAGTGCTTTTGTCCTTGAATTTTTGTGTGCTTTGTTACGTTGCAGGTTCTGCCAGGGCAACAGCGATCACCTATCATTCGGGGTTATTCGACTACGCACTGCTTGTTTTGGTGGACCATTATTACGTTTTGTATTGCCTGTTGCCGATTATGCTCGTGATTATCACAAAGCATCTCCGCAGCTTGAGTGACATTGAAAAAATAAGATATCGCAACACAAACCAAATGATGCGGGTTGAGATCTTATCTTTCACCGCTTGGTTTACATTCTACTTATTCTCAAGTCTCTTGATTGTTTTGCTGATTGGCTTGCCAACTTTCAAACCGAATGTTTTCGCCGGGAACTTTGGAGGTAGCAGTCACGATGAAATATTGCTCCTCTTAGGTGAGTATGCAGCCTTTTCGAAGATTCCAATCATATCCATTCTTGTAGCCCTGCTTTATTATGGTTTTGGATTTACAACCTTGACCGCGATCTTATCATTGATCAACAATAAAAAGGGGGCGCGGGAGAGTGTCAGTGCTGCTGTGGTCATCTTGGTGCTTACATTCATCGGCTTTCATACGTCATTGTCAGAAAAATTACCCATCCTGTTTTTAAGTAATTACATTATCTTTCATCGCGGGCTTTTCATCAATGGACTGCCTTCGTTTCTGCTGACCGTTCTCACCGGGTTAGGTATAATTCTTTTCGCACTGGGTTACAGACCGCCAACAATTGCCAGGAACTCACTTCTTAGCGAATTAACGATTTCCAGAAAGATGAAGCAATTTATTTTTCTTTTCATCAGCGGTCTGGTTTTGATTGAATACTTCCAGTTGGTTTATGAAGGAAACACTGACATCCGGGATCTAGCAATCCGGTTCTTGTTAGGCACAAACACAGATTTCCAATCTTTCATTGGCTGGATCAAAATATGCTTAATTTACTTTTCACCGCTCTTTTTCGTGGGAATCTCAATATCGAAAATTAAACAGTATCAGGAACTGCCAATTTTTATGCGTTTTGAAAGCATTGCAAATTTACATTGGAACATCCTCCGGCAATACGCGGCCTTTGTTCTGCAATATGCAGGATTTATTGCTGTTTTCCTGACCATTCTATTCATGTTTGGGAAAAATTCCTCTCCCATGTCTGTGGCATTATATGAATCCTTCGGCATTCAACTCACCATACCTTATTTCATCGGAAACATCTTTGTTTTTATTATCACCATGCTGTTCAACCTTGCGCTTTTTCTGATGATCAGTCAGGTAGCCAATGAAACAGTTGCTTTTATAGGAATCATATCCTTGTCTTTTGTTAACTTGCTTGTGCCCGGCATTCATCTTTTCGAGATTAATCCAGGCATCCTGATATTCCTTGAAAACATGCGACAAGGCGTGGATTGGTTTTTAATCAAAATCGCGCTCATGTTAAGCGTTTCAATTGGGTTTTTAATTTTCGTTAGGAGAAGGATTCATGCCAATCATTAGACTCACAGATGTATCAAAAAGGTTCAAAGAAAAAGTATTATATGAAGATGTAAACCTATCTGTTGATGAGGGCGCGTGTGTCGGGATTGTTGGTGCAAATGGCAGCGGTAAGAGCGTGCTCTTCAAATTGATTACAGGACTGGAATCAGCAGACACCGGCACAATCCATGTCAAAGGCAATCTCGTCGGCAAAGACCTGAACTTTCCACAAGGAGTCGGCCTTTTTGTCAATCAGCCCGGATACATCCAGTACTATGATGGTCTCACGAATCTGAAACTTCTCGCCGAAATTCAAAACAAGGTAGGGGAGGAGACGATCCGGTCGTTTATGCTCAAAGTACACTTGGACCCGGACGATAAGACAAAAGTTGCAAACTACTCTGCAGGCATGAAACAAAAATTAGGGATTGCTCAGGCCATTATGGAAGGCCAGGATATTGTTCTGCTTGACGAACCCTTTAATGCCCTTGACTATCAAACCAATAATGATGTAATGGAAATACTAGTTGATTTGAAAGGTCAGGGAAAAACCCTTTTAATGACCTCTCATCAACATGGTTACTTGGAAAAACTGTGTGATCATCTCTTTTTGATCGTGGATAAGAAATTAGTGGTATTTGATGAGGAATTAAAGAGGAAGTACTTCTTGTTCTAGATTTCTTTACATTGAATTCTAAATCATCCACTTGAAATCAGAGATATCGAGAACCAGATTGTTAAATTATTACCTATCAAAAAAATCGAACCAAGATTTCAGAGTTCGCTGGAAAACCTATTGCGATTAAAGGGAAACAAATAAGAGAGAGAGAGAGAAGGAATTCAATAAAGAAAATTTGATATTCTCTCGCTACATTATGGCATTAATTCTATTTCTTCTTATTTCGCAATTACGTAGATGAGCAAGATCTCATAAGTGTAAAAAAGCCTTCATACTTTTTATATACGCAAGATCGCAAAAACCTGTGGAGTAAACTATAATCTTTATATCTCGTAGTTGACATGACAAATTCGTTAGTGCCAAAATTAAGAGAGGAGGCACAGCTTGTGTTAAGAAAAAACGATACCAAAGGTAAATTGATTGTTGTTGAGGGAATTGACGGTTCCGGCAAATCCACGCAAATCGACCTGCTTTATAAGTGGCTTCTGAGAGCTGGATATTCAGCCTACTTTAGTGAATGGAATAGCTCTGCATTGGTAAAAAGCACCACACGTACTGCAAAAAAGTCTAAATCTTTCACCCCCACCACTTTCAGTATTCTGCACTGTACCGATTTTGCGGATCGGTGGGAGAATAGCATTTATCCCCTGCTTAAAGCGGGCGTCATTGTGCTGGCAGACCGCTATGCATTCACAGCTTTTGCGCGTGATGTTGCCCGCGGCGTTGACCCGGAGTGGGTGCGCAATATGTATTCATTTGCTATTATGCCTGACGCAGCGCTCTATTTCTCCGTACCGCTGGATGTTGCCGTGGGGCGCATCACCGGCGCAAGATCCAGCCTGAAGTACTATGAGGCAGGCATGGACCTGGGGCTCTCGGATAATATCAATGAGAGCTTTAAGCTCTTCCAGGGCAAGATCTTGAATGAATACGACAAAATGGTGGATGAGTTTGGGCTGACCATAATTGATGGCACCAAGCCCGTCAAGGACCAGCAGAGAAAAGTGCGCTCAATTATCAAGAAGATCCTGGTAGGTTTTGAGGGGCTGCCAAATCCCAACAAGATGCCCATTTCTGTTACCAACATCCAGGCGGGCAAACCTAAAAAAGGAGGCTCAAAATGAATAAAGCAACCTTTTATGGAGCCGGCTTTCCCTACCGCGATTTTGGCAATCTCCCTGGCAAATTGATTGTGCTGGAAGGAACTGATGGCGTTGGGCGATCAACCCAGGTCAAAATGCTGCGCAATTGGCTTGAGGAAGAAGGCTATGCGGTCTCAGATACCGGGCTGACACGCTCAGAACTGACTGCTGCCGGGCTTGAGGCTGCCAAGAGTGGACACACGCTTGGTCCGATTACGATGAGCCTCTTCTATGCTGCAGACTTTGCCGACCGCCTTGAAAATCAGATCATTCCTGCCTTGCAAGCGGGTTTTGTGGTGCTTTCAGACCGTTATTTCTATTCAGTCGTTGCACGGGATAGTATTCGCGGCATCAGCAGTACCTGGTCTAAACAGTTGTATGGAATCGCACTCAAACCTGATTTGATCCTATACATGAAAGCCAGCATTCCTTCACTGGTAACACGCCTGATCCATGGAAGAGGTCTGAACTATTGGGAATCTGGCATGGACCTGCACCTGGCGGATAACTTATATGACAGCTTTGTTCAATATCAGGGTTTGATCCTTGAACAGTTCGATATCATGGCAAAAGAATACAATTTCATGACCATTGATGCTGACCCAACAGAAGACAAAATCTTTGAGGAACTCAAAAAACCTATTCTTGAACTACTGCACAACCGGCTGACCAAAGGCAACAAACCGAAGTAAAGAGTAACTTACCCCAGCATGCCTGGGGTAAGTCTTTTAGGAGAGTCAATGACCAAAATCCGATCTGAAGCTGTCTGTGTCTATGGGGCAAAGATCATCAACACTCACGTTCTGGCGATGCAGGCCGAGATCGAAGGTGTGCTGGAAGCCAAGGATATTGAATACATCCATCGTATGCGCGTTGCTTCACGCCGGCTTCGCAGCGCACTGGCAATCTTTAAGGGTTGCTTGTCAAGCAAAGACTTCAAGAACTTCGCCCGCGTTATACGGGATGTGACCCGTTCTCTTGGGGCGGCACGCGATTTGGATGTACAGCTTGCGGTACTCGAGAGCGTCATGCCCGATTTTTCCGATCCCAAACTGATCCCAGGCTTGCGCCGGCTGCAATTTCGCCTCAAGCAGCAGCGTGTGGGAGCTCAAAAAGACGTCATAACTGCCATACAGACGCTCCAAGCGAATAATACGTTGGTAAATCTTGCCAAATGGACAGTGCCCTTTCAGGAGTTGTCGGAAGGCGTCTATCTTTTTTCACCCGCGCTCTATGAACTTGCATTTAGTGGCATCAATGCCCGTCTTAATGAACTGCTTGAGCATGCGGCATATATCCAGGATGAGAGCAATGTGACTGAATTGCACAATATGCGTATCACCGCCAAGCGATTACGTTATACAATGGAAGCCTTCACTGATCTGTACGGCGCAAGTCTGAAGCCTTTTATTAATCAGACACGGAAATTCCAGGACATGCTGGGAGAAATCCATGACGCGGATGTTTGGATCGAAATGATCCCACGCTTCATCCAGGAAGAAGGCGAACGGATATTTATGTACTTTGGAAACAACCGTCCTCTCAAACGGCTGCTGCCTGGTTTAGAGGCTTTCAGGGCTAACCGCACAGAAAAACGCAAGGCAGATTATCAGCGTTTTCTCGGGATATGGGCGCAAGCCGAGGAAGAACATCTTTGGGATGAACTCCTCAAGCTCATTAACGCCCCACTCGATCTCGAAGTTGCACTGCATTCCCTGCAGCAGCTTGAGAATCCCCACGTGGAGCAGGTGGAAAAATTTGAGGATATCTCCCCGGAGGATTAACTTACCCTCCGACCGCTTCTTGTGTATCTCAATCTCAGGATAGGTTGGCACAATAAATTTTTCGATGCAAATGGATCCCAAAAAGCCTACCCACTGGTAGGCTCATCTTTTGTCAGATTGCGTTCCATGCGCTGCAAGAGAGAATAATTAACCAAGGCTACAATGACCATAAACACCAGTAAAACCAGGTAGCCGATCTTCCAATTTTCCTGCCCCACCATCATGGTGTACTCCGACATGCCCCCGATGCCTGAAATGAGCGTGAGCGGCATAAATATGCTGCTGATCAGCGTTAGGCGCCGCATGCTGGCGTTCGTACGGTTTGAGGTCTCAGCCATGCGATTGCTGATCAATGAGAGGTGGATTTCCATCAGACTTGTCACCTGATCCCTGGCAGTTTCTGAGATTTCATAATAGCGAGAGAGATGGTCATACACATCCCGAAAGAAAACCAGCGACTTTTCAGCGATGAAGGGACTGTCTTGCCGGATTAACTTACTGAGCACCTCGCGTTCATAGAATACAGATTTACGGATGGTCATCAAATCGCGTCGCGAGTCCAGCAGCCGCGAGAGATCGTAGTCTGGTGAGCCTTTCAGGATCTCATCCTCGTCTTTGTCAAGTTTGGTTTCGATCTGGTCAATAGCTAAAAACTTACGGTCTACTACTGTGTCAATTAAGAGGTGAAGTAAGAAGGATGGACCGTTTCGGACTCTCTGACTCTCCCGTTCAACCAGGCGCTCCACGCCCTGCAATAATGGTTGGTTTTGACTATCCCGATGAGTGATGCTAATGATGAAATTCTTTCCAATAACCAGGTCAAGTTCATGTGCCAGCAATTCCTCAGAAGAAATCTCGAATATGTTAAAGACCATGAAGGAATAGTGTGGGAATAAATCAAGCTTGGGTAACTGCTCTTCATTAAGGCTATCTTCGATGCTCAGAGGGTGAATGTTAAGTTCGGTAATGAGGGGCTGGAGGTCCCCATTTTTCGGGTCGCAATAATCAAGCCAAGCATATCCACCGTCCTCTGCAGCCTTCATTGCATCATGAATGGAAGAGACCAGCGAGAGATCTCCGACTGGGTTGATAAAGAAAAAGCGCGAATAGGGTTCAGTGGTGGCAATGGGGTGTTGGATTAGTTCAGTCATTGTGGTCCTTTGTTGAAGCGTCGTGCACGAGAATTTTGACTACAGGTGAGAATGGATTCCAATCCAGCAATCTGGCAAACTGGAGCGGCGTTATCTTTCGTTGAGATTGGATGGCATTGCGTTTTTTACGCATGGTTGAAAGTCCCTTAAGAGCGTCCTTTTTTCCTCTGAAGAGAGCTTTCCCGGATGGCATAAAAAACCCCGCAATTACGTAGATCAGATTGTAGAAAATGTGGGCAGGGAGTAGCAGATAGAACAGGAACCCCGGCATGTTTTTTATGAACGCCCAAATCAGATTACGCTGCCCGTAATAGGTCGCAAAGTCACTGCGGTAGCCAGTGCTGCCAGAACCAACATGCTGGACTACCGCGTCTGGCAAATAGAGAAAAGGATATCCAGCCAGCTGCAGGCGCATATCGAGGTCGATGTCCTCCATGTAGGCGAAGAATTCCTCATCAAATCCTCCCACCTGTTCAAAAGCGGTCCTGGGATAGGCCGAAGCTGCCGCGCAGGCGCTCATCACATAGCGGGGTCCGGTTGCGCTTTTTGTCGCTGGCTGGCTGTGGTTTTTGCGCCATGCCAGGCCGCTGGCATGGTAAACATTCCATTCCCCGTCAAGGATCGCTGAATTGCCGGCTTGCAAGAGACGTGAGGCAAAACAATGCCCGGGATGAGCCAGCGCAGCCTGGTGAAGCGTTGCCAGCCAATCCGGGTCGGGAAACGCATCACTGTTCAACAGCACCAGGTACTCACCTGTAGCCGACTTTGCAGCCAGGTTATTTCCGCCAGCAAAACCAAGATTGGCATCGGAATGAAGATGCTTTAGGTCAAGATCGTGGAAAACTTCCAATATTGCATGGTCAGGCGGCTGGCTGGCACCGTTGTCAAGCAGGATCACTTCAAAATCCTTAAAAGTTTGCGCTTGGAGTGAATGCAAACAGGTCTGGAGATATTGTTCACTCTGCCAGAGCAGGATCAGGATCGAGAAAAAGGGTTGGTTCATGTTCACTTTCCCTATTATGTTTATTATAGTTTAAGTAGGGAATGTGCAAGGGTTTGAAACCAGGCATCAGGGGCTTGTATAATTCAGCTCATAAAACCGACAGGATGTATGAACATGGCGAAATCAAATAATTCCAGGCAAGATCGTATGGCAACCAAACCAAAGAATAGTGGTCAAGAAAACCCAAGGTGGAAGGTACCAGTGTGGGGTTGGGCACTGATTGTAACAGGTGTGATCCTCGGGGGTTATCTGCTAATGAGAAATATAGGGCAACAGGAGCCAGCCACGAGCAATTTACCTGCAGAGATCAGCGTAACTGAAGCGGCTAAACTTGAACAGCAAGATTGGTTCTTCCTGGATGTGCGGGAGCCAAGCGAGTGGGAAGAGGCCCATATCCCCTATGCCACGCTTATTCCACTTGGGGAGCTGAACTCCAGGCTGTCTGAGATACCAAAGGACAAGAACATCGTTGTAATCTGTCGGTCTGGTAATCGCAGCGCTGTGGGGCGAGACCTGCTCATTAATTCTGGATTCACCAATGTAACCAGCATGGCTGGCGGTATGAATACATGGCAAGCCAAGGGCTTTCCGGTGGTAACCGGACCGTAATCGCGATATTTGCATAAGAGTAACTGATAAACCGTCGATCAAACCGCCTATATTTGCCTCTTTTTATTAACATACGTGCAAGCTTGAGGTTATGCGGTAAATTCTGCCTTTCTATGCTGAATCCAAAAACTCTAATACACAGCCAAGCCCACCGAAGGCCGGCATGCCCAATCATTTTCCTATGGTAAGATTAAAAACTGTCTGATACACAAAAAGGTGACACAATTGGCCAGTACTTCTAAACCTGTCTATGATTCCGCAAGCTACCGGGTATCCGCGATTTCCGAATTGAAAGAATTGGGAAAATATCGCTACCTGCTCGGGCAATTAATTCGAAGGGACATTCTCACGCGTTACAAGCGCTCAGTACTTGGCGTGGCCTGGACGATGCTGAACCCATTAGGCACCATGCTGATCCTGACCTTTGTGTTCTCTAATTTTTTCAAATCAAATGTGCCGCACTACCCCGTTTACATATTAAGCGGTTTGTTGGTGTGGAACTTTTTCTCGCAGGGTACAAATGCGGCTATCAGTGGGCTGGTTTGGGGAGGCAGCCTGCTCAAACGCATTTACATTCCCAGCAGTGTGTTTGGCGTTTCAGCGATTGGCACCGCGCTGGTCAACCTTGTTCTTTCGCTTGTACCGCTTGTGATCGTGATGTTGGTCGATGGTGCTCCGTTTTTCCTCTCCATGCTCTTTTTACCCATTTCGATTCTGCTGCTAACTGCTTTTACGCTTGGGTTTGGCTTGTTTATCTCATCGCTGGCAGTCTTCTTCCCGGATGTTGCCGAAATGTACCAGGTCTTGCTGACAGCCTGGATGTATCTGACCCCCATCATCTATCCTGAGAGCCTGATCTCAGCGAGATGGCTGCCTGTTTACAAAATCAACCCCATGTATTGGATGGTAAAAATGTTCCGGCTGCCAGTTTTTGAAGGACGCATTCCCACCTGGCAGGAATTCTTGCCTGCCTTCGCCTGGGCAATTGGTATGTTAGTTGTTGGTTGGATTTATTTCACTTCAAAGACGGAGGAATATGCCTACCGTGTCTAAGGTAATAGAAGAGAAAATCCAATTTTCAACCCCCGAACCGATCATTCAACTCGAGAATGTCTCGGTGAGCTATCGTTTGCCTACCGAACGCATTGGTACCTTCAAAGAATATGCCATCCGTAAGCTGCAGCGAAAAATCCGACTTGAAAAATTTTGGGCACTGACAGATGTCAGTCTTCAAGTTAATAGAGGCGAGGTTTTTGGGCTGATAGGCAACAATGGCGCGGGTAAAAGCACCATGCTAAAAGTGATCTCCAAGGTGTTAAAGCCAACGAAGGGCAGGGTGGTGGTTTACGGCAGGATCGCGCCCCTGCTCGAACTCGGCGCGGGATTTCACCCCGAGCTGTCAGGACGGGAGAATGTCTTCCTCAACGGTGCTTTGCTTGGGTACAGCCGATCGGAGATGGAATCCGTTTTTGATGAGATTGTCGAATTCTCTGAGTTGGAACAATTTATCGATTCACCTATTCGCACCTACTCGTCAGGTATGTTTGCCCGGCTGGGTTTTGCCGTGGCGACTGCCCACGTGCCCGAGGTCCTAATTTTGGATGAGATCCTAAGCGTGGGAGATGAAGCCTTCCAACGGAAATGCAATATTCGCATGAAGAGTTTCCAGCAGGCTGGCACGACAGTGTTGATGGTCTCGCATGCGTTGGACATGCTCGAGGGCATGTGTAATCGCATTGCTTGGATCGACCACGGTAAAACTCAAAAAATCGGTGAGCCGCAGGAAGTGATTGCAGCGTATCGTGGAGAGAATTTGTAATGGAATACATTCGCACTGCCATCCCGGAAGTGATCTTGATGAAACCAATAGTCTTTGGCGATCATCGTGGATTTTTCCTGGAGACCTTTCGTCAGTCAGAGTTTGATGCCTTCTGCGGGCACCAGGATTTCGTGCAGGACAACCATTCCGGTTCCAGGCAGGGTATCGTGCGCGGGCTGCATTATCAACTCCATCAAACACAGGGTAAGCTGGTGCGGGCAGCCGTGGGTGAGGTGTTCGACGTCGCTGTCGATATCCGCCAGGGCTCTCCAACCTTTGGCAAATGGGTTGGCGCGGTCCTGAGCGCCGAAAATCGCCATCAACTCTGGGTGCCCCCAGGTTTTGCGCATGGTTATTATGTGATGAGTGAGTGGGCAGAATTCCTTTATAAAGCAACGAATTATTACGCCCCTGAATGGGAGCGAAGCATTCTTTGGAATGACCCGGCGATCGGTATCGAATGGCCATTGGTGGAGGGAGCATTGCCAACCCTTTCGAACAGAGACGCTATGGCGCCAAGATTGGCTGATGCGGAAGTCTTTCCGGTTGGCTGGTCGGCAGACATGATAGTCAAGGAGTAGCTATGAAAAACTTGCTGGTCACCGGAGGAGCGGGTTTTATCGGCTCAAACTTCATCCACTACTTGCTGCAACAAGACCTGGACGTAAAAATCGTCAACCTGGACGCGCTGACTTATGCCGGCAGCCTCGAAAACCTCAAAGACCTTCCTCACCCCGAGCGGCATCTGTTTGTTAATGGAAACATCACCGACCGCACCTTGCTGGACCAGCTTTTCAGCGAGCACAAAATCGATACGGTCATCAATTTTGCAGCTGAATCGCACGTGGATCGGTCCATCCTCAACCCCGGTGTCTTCGTGGAAACCAATGTGGTCGGCACCTACACTCTGCTCGAAGCAGCTCGCCGTGCCTGGATAGTCGATAAGATCGTTCCCCTTGAAGAAACCCGTTTCCACCATGTCTCCACGGATGAGGTTTTTGGCACGCTGACCCGCGAGGATCCGCCTTTCGAAGAGGATACTCCCTACGGGCCGCGTTCGCCTTATGCTGCGGCAAAAGCCTCCAGCGACCACTTTGTGCGCGCCTATTACACGACATTTGGTCTGCCCATCAGCATCAGCAATTGCTCCAATAATTATGGCCCACGCCAGTTCCCCGAGAAACTCATCCCGCTGATAATACTGAACGCGCTGAACGGAAAACCTCTGCCGGTATATGGTGACGGTATGCAGATCCGCGATTGGCTCTACGTGGATGACCACTGCGAGGCTATCCTGCGCATCGTAAAGAACGGACACGCGGGAGAAACCTATTGCGTGGGCGGCGATAATCAGCCTCCCAATATCGAAATCGTCAAGACCATTTGCGACATCCTCGACGAATTGCAGCCCAATTCAGCCTATGCCCCGCACAATCAGTTGAT
>Ga0116187_1002443_pt1 | contig 18219 bp, 15 predicted proteins | sample AD_JPNNA6_MetaG_FD_89755 | JGI IMG/M metagenome (GOLD analysis project Ga0116187, IMG submission 89755) | Active sludge microbial communities of municipal wastewater-treating anaerobic digesters from Japan - AD_JPNNA6_MetaG | ecosystem: Engineered > Bioreactor > Anaerobic > Digestate | place... | reverse complement strand
GTGAGCGTGCCGCTGTAGCCGGCCTTCTCCGCGCTGTTCCAGTGCGCCGCGTAGCCCTCCGGCCAGATCACCTCGACCTGCTCCTCGCGCGCCTTCGTCTCCTGCAGGCAGACGACATCGGCCTGCTCGCGCTCGATCCACTCGAGCAGACCCTTCTTCAAGGTGGCGCGCACGCCGTTGACGTTCCAGCTGACGAGCTTCATGCGCCGCCGAGCCAAGCCGCATCGCCGCCCGGGCGGCGAGCGAAAACCGGCGGCGCGTTCCAGCCGCTGTTCGCCAACCCGCCGACCGCACTCGCGAAACTTGCGCGACCTTGGCCGCACCACCACGCTCCGCAGCATGTTCGTCCACAGCGTCCGCTTCTACCTGAGCCCCGCGCTCCCCGCCGAGCGCCGTGCCGCCCTGCGGGCCGGCCTCGAAACGTTGCGCACCATCCCCTCGGTGCGCCAGCTCTTCGTCGGCACCCCCGCCCCCGTGCCCGCGCGTCCGATACTCGATTCCGAGTACGCCTTCGCGCTCACCGTGCTTTTCGACGATCTCGCCGGCCACGGCGCCTACCAGACGCACCCCACGCACCTGAAGTTCGTCGCCGACCACAAGGATTGCTGGACGCGCATCGCCGTCTTCGACGCCGCCTGAGCCCCCCCGGGAAGGCGCGCCACCCACCGTTCGCTCCCTCCGCACCTCGTCCATGGCCACCCCGAAGAACGCCACCGGCCCCGCGCCCGCCTCCTGCCGGCTCGAGGTGAAGGTCATCCCCGGCGCCTCGCGCGACGAGGTCGCCGGCACGATGGGCGACGCCGTGAAGATCAAGCTTCGCGCCCCACCCGTCGAGGGCCGGGCCAACGAGGCGCTCATCGAGTTCCTCGCCGCGCGGCTCGACCTGCCCCGCCGCGCCTTGTCACTGGTCCGTGGCGACACCTCCCGCCAGAAGCTCCTGCGTGTCGACGGCCTCGACCTTTCCGCCGTCCGCGCCCGCCTCGGTTTCTAGCCTGCGGCACGGAACGCACCCCACGACCTCAGCACCAGCGCCGCACCCGCCGGCAGTAGCCGGCATAGGCGTCGCCGAAGAGTGCGCGAAGTGCCACCTCTTCGGATGGGATGATCACCCAGTTCGCGAAGATGAAGAAGAGGCCGGGGGCGAGCAGCAGGCCGATCCGTCCCCACCCCAGCCACGGCACCACCGCGAGCAGCAGCATGGCCAAATAGAGCGGATTGCGGGAGACGCGGAACGGCCCCCGGCACAGCAAGGCGGTCGGTTGCCGCTGCGGCAGAATCGTCGTGCGGTGACGCCGGAACTCGAGCGCCGCCCATCCGCACCAGATGAGTGCGCCCAACGCGACAGCCCACGCCAGCCACAACGAGTGGAACCACACGGTCCGCAGCGGCGGCACGAACCAGCCCGCCAGAGCGGATAGGCCGATCGAGAAGGCCCACGCCAGCGGAGGGGGGATTGTTGCCGGTGTCATCAGCGCGGGAGCCTGCGGCCGGTCCGGTGCGTCGTCGAGTCCGGCCATGGCGGCGGGAGCTTCCCGAACCCCACCGCCTCCGGATTGTTCGCGAAAGGTGCCTGCGGCGCGAAGGGAGCCCGCCCCGCGGACATGAGGCCGGCGGGGCAAGTCCGCCATCGCCCGGTCCCGTCTCCGATGGCTGGTCTGCGAACGAAGCTTCGGGATACCACGCTGGCACGCTCGCCCGGAGACGGGCGCGGGCGCCCCGAACAAGGCGCCCACGCAATAGAATCTAGGATACAGAGGATCAGGCCTTCGGCTCCGGCTTGCTCTCGGCGGAGGCGGCGCCGAGGAAGCTCGGGAGGTTGAGCCCGACGTTCTTGGCGAGCTCGTTGATCGGCAGCACGCCCTTGTAGAGGTCCTGCACGAACTGGCCGGGGCCCGCCGCTCCGCCATTGCCGCCCCCCATGACCACGATCTTCTCGAAGGAGAGCCCCTTGATCGCGGTGGCCTGGATCTCGGCGATGCGCACGATGTTCTCGGCGATGAGCAGCTGCGTGGCGCCCTGCGTGTCGTGGGAAACCTTGAGGAGCTTCTCGAAACCGGCGGCCTTCGCATCGAGAAGGGCCTGGGTGCCCTCGGCCTCGGCGACGAGTTTGGCGCGGATGCCAGCGGCCTCGCCCTCGGCGACGCGCTTCACGCCATCGCCCTCGGCCTGCTTCTGGATGAGGTAGGCGGCGGACTGGCCTTCCTGGAGGAGGCGGGCCTGGGCGGCCTTGGCCTCGGCATCGATGCGGATGCGCTCCTTCTCGATCTCGGCCTTCACGATGAGGTCGGCCTGTTGTTGCGCTTTCTCGCGATCGGCGCGGGCGAGCTCGGCCTCCTGCTGAGCCTTGTAGCCTTCCTGCAAGGCGCGGGCCTCGGCCACTTTCTGCGCGGCCTCGACGCGGCGCTTGGCCTCGGCCTGTTCGGAGGCGAGGTCGGCATCGGACTTGGCGATGATGACCTGGGCGGTGTTCTCGCCCTTGCGCGCCTCGGCATGGGCGTTGGCCACGCGGATGGCCTGCTCACGCTCGGCCTCGGCACGGCCGATGGCGCCGCGCTGGTTCTCCTGGGCGACCTTGATCTGGGCGTCGTTGATCGCCTTCGCGGCGGCTTCCTTGCCGAGCGCGTCGATGTAGCCGGAGGCGTCGCGGATGTCGCGGATGTTGCCGTTGATCATGCGCAGGCCGACCTTGTGGAGCTCGACCTCGACACCCTTGGTGATCAGCCCGATGAGCTTCTCGCGGTCGTTGTTGATCTCCTCGATCGTCATCGAGGCGAAGACGACACGCATCTGGCCCATGATGATCTCGGAGGCGAGCTGCTGCACCTCGTCGAGCGTGCGGCCGAGCAGGCGGGTGGCGGCGTTCTGCATGACCTCCGGTTCCGTGGAGATGCCGATCGTAAACGACGCCGGAGCGTCGATACGGATATTCTGGCTGGAGAGGGCTCCGCGCAGCTCGATCTCGATGTTGATCGGGGTGAGATCGAGGTAGGAGTAGCTCTGGAACATCGGCATCACGAAGGTCGAACCGCCGTGGTAACATTTCGAAGACAGGCCGTTGGCGAGCTTGCCGTAGACCACAAGGATGCGGTCGGGCGGGCACATGCGGTACCGCGAAACGAGGGTCATCGCCACGATGAGGACGAAGACGATGGCGAAGGCCACGAGGAGGATGTTGATGATGTCCATGGTCGGAAGGATTGGAGAAGAGGCGGAAGACAGGGGGGGGCGGGAGGGCGGCAGCGGCGTTGCCGCCCGCGGGTTGAATCGGTCGTCAGGTCAGCGGTTCAACGAGGACCGTGCGGCTGTCGACAATGGCAACGACCTTCACCTTCTCGCCACTGGGGATCGCCTTCTCGGCGACGCTCAGCGCGGCGTAGGTCTCCTGTCGGCCCTTGAAGTTCACGATCACTTGGCCGCCGGCGGCCTTGGCGGCGGGAAGTGTGAGATAGACGGTGCCGACGGCGCCCACGGTGTCCTCGATCCGTGCGGTGCCGTCGCTGCGCATGGCGAAGATCGCGCGGAACATCAGCACGATCACCGCCATGATCGCTCCGCCCGCGCCGAGAGCGCAGCCGATCGCGGCGATGAAGGAGAAGCCCGCGTCGAGCGCGAGGCCGCCCGCCCAGCCGAATCCGAGGAAGAAGCCGGTGAGCGGCTTGACCGAGAAGATGCCGCCACCGCTGTCGCCATCGTGGGCGCCGGCCGCATCGGCAGCCCCGAGCGCATCGACCGCATCGTCGTGGTCCATGCCCAACAAGGAGAGGATCATGAGCACCACGCAGACGATGCCGGCGACGAGCCCGATGCCGTAGAAGAACTGCTTGGCGAGCGAGAGCTCGGTCCACCAACCGTTGAGGCGTTCGATGAGGGCGAGAGTCGTCATGGGGTTTCCTCCGGAAGCATCATTGCAGATACCGCGCGCGGTGGGTATTACAATCCTGTTTACCCGTTTGTCGCCACGCGGTGCAGTCCGTCTCCACAATCTTCATGGGGCCGGCCCGTATCGCGCGCCGCCGCGGCCGATTTGGGATTGCGGCAGGAAAAACACGCGCCGACAGTGCGGGACACACGATCCGTGCTCGGATCGCCCTCGCCATGTTTCAGGTCACGTTTTCCGATCAGAGCGTCAGCGAGCTCAACAAGCTCGACCAACTTGCCCAACTCGGGGTCATCGAACCGTTGGGCAGCTTGACGGCCGCACAATTGGCGCAGCCGCGCGAACCGCTCGGCCAGTTCTCCCGGGCCGGGCACACCTTCTACCGTCTGCGCTCGGGGGACTTCCGGTTCTACTTCGAGCGCCAGGGCGACACCCTCCACGTGCACTGGATTCTGCACCGCAACTCCCTCGAGGACTTCCTTTTCCGCACAAAGCTGCCGGTGACCGACCAACAACTGGTGGAACAACATTCGAAGTTCTGGAAGTACCTCGAGAGCCTGACCAAGTAGGCTCCGCATTCCGCCAATCACCCGCCATGTCGTCGGATCTCCATTCCCGCGAGAATCCCTACAACGTCACCCAGGCCAGCCGGATCTATTTCCTGCCGAACCTGATGACGGCAGGAAATCTGTTCTGCGGTTTCGTGGCGGTGATCAAGTGCATCCAGGCCCGGCTGATTGCCGATGCCGGGATCTACGCGTCGGTCCACGGCAGTGCCTCGCCGCGCGAATACTACATCCAGGCGGTGTGGCTCATCCTTGCAGCGGTGCTTTTCGATTCCTTGGACGGCCGCCTGGCCCGCATGGGGGGGCGAACCTCGCTGTTCGGCGCCGAGTTTGATTCGCTCGCCGATGTCGTCTCCTTCGGCATCGCTCCGGCCCTGATGGTGTTTTTCCTGATCCTCGCGCCCAAGGACGGATACCAATGGTTTCGCGAGTTCGGCTGGTTCGTCGCCTTCATCTATCTGCTCTGCGCCGCGGTGCGGTTGGCACGTTTCAATGTGATCACGAATCCCCTGCTCCAGCGCGCCGAGCACGAGTCGAACAAGGATTTCCTGGGCCTGCCCGTGCCGGCGGCCGCCGGAGCAGTCGCCTCGCTGGTACTTTTTCTCCTGCACCTCGCGGACAACGAGCGCTCACTGCAGAAGACCACCTTCGCCCTCCCGGTGCTGTTGCTACTCATCTCGTTTCTGATGGTGAGCACCATCCGGTACCCCAGCTTCAAGAAGATCGACTGGCAGACCAAGACGCGTCTCTGGACGTTCATCCTGCTGCTCATCGTCGGGGCGCTCGTCTGGAAGCTGCAGGAGATCTCGTTTCTTGTGCTTTTCCTCGGCTACATCGGCTTCGGCATCGTGCGGCACGTCCGCCGCCACGTGACCGGCAAACACCCTGGAGTTTCCCACAAACAGGATGTGAGCAACCGACCAACAAATTCCCGATAACCCGATCGGCGTGCCGAACCCGCCTTTCGCCGACACTCCCGCCCAAGTTGCTCACACCCTACCGGACTCCTCATCGCTCCTCTGAAAAAACGCCCTTGTGTCCACGGAATCGGCGTTGTTCACACCCCATAATAAGAAGAATAATCTGTAGTTCCTTCTTTTCCCAATCCACTCTCGTGTCAGCAACCACCCCATCGCCCCGCCGCGCATGAAATTCAAAATCAACCGCGATCACTTCAGCAACGGCCTCGCCCAGGTGCTCAATGTCGTCGGCTCCAAGGCCACGATGCCCATCCTCAGCAACGTGCTGATCGAGGCGGACAAGGACCACATCTCGCTGGCCACGACCAATCTCGATCTCGGCATCCGCTGCAAGATCAAGGCCGAGGTGAAGGAGGCGGGCGCGATCACGCTGCCGGTCAAGCGCCTTGCCACGATCGTCCGCGAGCTGCCCAATATCGACGTCGCGATCGAAACCACCCCGAACCATCAGGCGAAAATCACTTCCGGCGGTTCGGTCTTCAAGATCATGGGCATGGGCAAGGAGGAGTTCCCGCCGATGCCCGAGTTCGCCGACGAGAAGGCGGTTGCACTGGAGCAGGAGGAGCTCGCGACGATGCTCAAGAGCGTTTCCTACGCCCAGTCGTCAGACGAGACGCGCTACATCCTCAATGGCGTCTACTTCAATTTCCGCGACGACAAGCTCACCCTTGTCGCCACCGATGGGCGCCGTCTTGCCCTGACGAGCAAGGACCTCACCACGCCGGAAGGCGCCGGGAGCATCATCCTTCCGGCAAAGACCGTAGCCGAGTTGGTGCGCATGCTCGACAAGGGCACGAAGGTCCGGCTCGCCGTTTCCGAGAAGCGCTCGGCCTTCCAGATCGGCACCGACAAGGTCGGAGACAACGGCTTGATCGACAACATCTACCTCTTTTCGAAGGTCGTCGACGGCAACTACCCGAACTACAACCAGGTGGTACCGAAGGAGACACACCAGCGCATCAAGTTGGAGCGTGAGCTCTTCCTCCAGTGCGTGCACCGCGCCGCACTTGTGACGAGCGAGAAGTCCAACTCGGTGAAGCTGAAGCTCAGCAACAACCTGCTCGAGATCACCGCCTCGAGTCCGGATTTCGGCGATGCCCACGAGTCGATGGCGATCGAGTACAGCGGCCCGGAGCTGCAGGTCGCATTCAATCCGCAGTTCGTCATCGATCCGCTGCGCGCTTTGAACAAGGACCAGGTTTTCTTCGAGCTGAAGGACGAGGTGAGCCCCGGCGTATTCAAGACGTTGGAAAGCTTCCTCTGCGTCATCATGCCGGTGCGGCTGAGCTGATCAGCGCCCGCCCGACTTGCCTGCGCCGCCGGCCTTGGAGTCGGCGGCGTTTTCGTTGGGCGATTTCCCGCTTTCAGCCACAACGGTAGCCTGTTGCGATCATTCACGATGGATATCGGTCGGATCATTGTCGGCTTCTCGGTGATTTCGCTCCTGTTGCATCTGCTCAACTCGCGGGTGTTGCTGCCGGCTGTGACGATCGCCAACCGCTGGGTGCGCTGGATCCTTTTCTCGCTCGGCGTGGCCTTTCTGTCCGACGAGCTGGGCTGGAGCGACCGACCGTTGTGGTCGGTTGCGGCGGTCGCGTTCCTGGGGTGGTTTCTGGTCGAGTCGGTCTACCATTGGCTCGCCATCCGTGCGCTTAGCCTGAGTCCGCTCCCGCTCTTCCCCCGGTTTGTCGTCAACACCAGTGGCGAGGAGTGGCCGACGCAGCGCCGGCTCTTCGCCCTGCGCGACTGGTTGCGGCGCGAGCGCTTTCATCTCGTGCAGTCGCTCAAGTCCGAGATCGCCCCGGGGGCCTTCCTCCGGCTGTCCATCTACCAGGACGCGAGCAATCAGATCCGGGCGCAGATCGCGTTCCTGCCGCAACCCGGCGGTGCCATCGCGCTCTGCTGCACCTTGTCCTCCCGCACCGCGGACGATGTGCGCTACGTGACCGACAATCTCCATCTGCCGTTTGGCGGCTTCTACCCGGAGAACTGGATGGTCGAGCGGCGGCCATGGATGCGGAACATCAGGCGCCTGGTCGCAAGGCATCGGCGGCGGCTGGAGCGTGCCGGGGACGCCATGCAACCGTGGACCACGGAACCGCTCGACGATCTCAACCGGCAACAGGGACAGCTCGAGAAGGTGAACACCGAGCTTGGTTTCCTGCTCCCCCACCATGACCGCGAGGAGTATGGCAAGATCTCGACCGAGGGACGCTACCGCGTCTGGAAGGAGATCTGGATGCTCAATTACCTCGGCCGACCGGTCACTTACCGTTGAGCCCGCCTTCGAAGCGAGGATGTCCCCCCGCGCGCAGCAGAAAGCTTTCCGCTGCGACCACAACCATACTTGCCTCCGGCTCCAATCCAGTGGAGATTCGTGCCCTTGGAGGAGAAGGCATGGGTACCACAATCTTGTTGGTAGATGATGATGTCGGGGCGAGAAGGACGCTGGCTTCGTTGCTGCAGCGTTTCGGATTCCGCGTCGTCGAAGCGGAGGACGGTCCCGAAGCGCTCATCACTGCGCGGACCCTCGTACCCGATCTCGTGTTGAGCGACTACAACATGCCCGGGATGAACGGCGCGGCGTTGCTGCGGGAGCTGCGCACCAGCCTGCCCGAACTGGCCTCGGTCCCCTTCATCCTTTTCAGCGGCTACATCGACCACTGGACCGGGACCGCCGAGGATCCCACCCCGGATGTGGTGCTCGCGAAACCGGTGACCGTCGAGCGGCTCTTGGGTGAGATCAACGCGGTGCTCAAGCGTCGGCGGGCGGCGGACCACGTCGACCCGGTGAACAAACCCGCGGTGTGAGCGGCGCGCGGGCGCGCTAGCGCAGGGTGATCGTGGCGGCTTTGGTCAGGCCGTGTAGCAACCGTTCAGACACTACGGCGCGGGCCAGGTTCATCGCCTTGTTGCGCAGGGAGAGACCACGGACGGCAGTGGTGTGCCCATCCGCGGGGTCGTACACTCGGGTGCGCCCGGAATCTTCGTAGCACAACACCGTGTGGCCCCGCTGGCCTTCGTTTGTCGCCACATAGTAGGAGAGCAGACAGGCGTCCCCATGGCGGTTCAGGCGGAGGGCCTCCGCGGCGCTCTGGATGAAGCAGCCGTTGGGTAGCTCCCCACCGGCGGGGACGAGGGACCCGAGTTCGCTGGCGGGGTATTCGCGCCAGGCGGTGCACACGGGATCGATCGCCCGCATTAGCTCCAATAGCTGGAGACGCTCGCGCGCGACATTGTTCCAATGGCGCGACAGGCTCTGGGTGCCGTCGACCGGGCGATAGAACCAGAGGGCGTCGGCGAATTCGAAGACCAGCGCGGTCTCCGTCGGTCGGTCGGGATCGTGGCGGGTGAGCTGCACGATGGCGGACCATGGCGCGGCACCGAGCTCGTTCCGCGCGCGGAGCAGGTGGGCCAGTCCGTGCGCAGCGCCGTCGCCCAAGGCCACGGGCAGGCCGACCGCGAGCAGCAGGAAGGCGTGGAGAAGTCGGGCCATGTGCCCACCATCACCCCATTGATGGGAGAAAGTCGCAATTTCTGGATCGGCGGGCGATCCGCCGGGGTGGATGGTCCCGAGTTCGCTGCCGCCAGGGACGACGAAGGCCGGGGCGGAGAGCCACGGCCTTCGGGGGAACGTGATGGATGAGGCCGGAGTTTACGGCAGATCGGTCGCGCCCATCAGGTAGCGGTCGCATTCGCGGGCGGCTTCGCGCCCCTCGTTGATCGCCCAGACGACGAGGCTCTGGCCGCGGCGGCAATCGCCGGCGGCGAAGACTCCCGGGACGCTGGTGGCATACTTGCCGTACTCGGCTTTGATGTTGGTGCGCGGGTCGGTCTCGAGGTTGAGGTCCTTGAGCAGGGCCTGCTCGGGCCCGAGGAAGCCCATGGCGAGAAGCACGAGCTGGGCGGGCAGGACCTTCTCGGTGCCGGGCTGTTCCTTCGGGACGAACTGCCCCTTGTCGTTCTTCTCCCACTTCACCTGGACGGTGTGGAGCTCCTTGAGCGCGCCGGCGGCGTCGCCGACGAACTTCTTCACGGTGGTGAGATAGGTGCGCGGGTCGGCGCCGAACTTGGCGATCGCCTCCTCCTGGCCGTAGTCAACCTTGAGGACCTTCGGCCACTCGGGCCAGGGGTTGTCGGGCTGGCGCTCCAGCGGGGGCTTGGGGAGGATCTCGATCTGGGTGACGCTCTTGCAGCCCTGGCGGATGGAGGAGCCGACGCAGTCGGTGCCGGTGTCGCCGCCGCCGATGATGACGACATCCTTGCCGCGGGCGTGGATGGCGGAGGAGTCGGCGTTGAGGCCCATGACGGCCTTGGTGTTGGCCGTGAGGTATTCGATGGCGAAGTGCACGCCCTTGAGCTGGCGGCCCTCGACGGGGAGGTCGCGCGGCTGGGTGGCGCCGGTGCAGACGACGATGGCGTCGAACTCCTTGCGGAGCATCTCGGGCTCGACGTTGTCGCCCACGTTGGCGTTGCAGATGAAGCGCACGCCCTCCTGCTCCATCACCTTGATACGGCGGAGGACGACCTCCTGCTTGTCGAGCTTCATGTTGGGGATGCCGTACATGAGGAGACCGCCGGGGCGGTCGGCGCGCTCGAAGACGGTGACGGTGTGGCCGGCCTTGTTGAGCTGGGCGGCGGCGGCGAGGCCGGAGGGGCCGGAGCCGATGACGGCGACCTTCTTGCCGGTGCGGGTCTTCGGGGCCTCGGGGAGGACCCAGCCCTCCTCCCAGCCGCGGTCGCTGATCGCGCACTCGATGTTCTTGATCGTGACGGGCGGGTTGATGCTGCCGAGCGTGCAGGAGCCCTCGCAGGGGGCGGGGCAGACGCGGCCGGTGAACTCGGGGAAGTTGTTGGTGCGGCCGAGGCGCAGGAGCGCCTCGCGCCAGAGGCCGCGGAAGACGAGGTCGTTGAACTCGGGGATGAGGTTGTGGATCGGGCAGCCCGCGGCCATGCCGGCGATGAGCTTGCCGGTGTGGCAGAAGGGGATACCGCAATCCATGCAGCGCGCGCCCTGGTTGCGGAGCTTCTTCTCCTCCATGTGGAGATGGAACTCCTTCCAGTCGCGCACGCGCTCGAGCGGCGGACGGTCGACGGGAATTTCGCGCAGGTACTCGATGAAACCGGTTGGCTTGCCCATGGGAGGAGGAGGCGGTCTGGGATGTGAGATTGGTTGTGTGGGATGCGCGCAGCGCCTCAGTTGCCGCCGACGCGGGAGAGGTCGCGGGAGTTTTCCTCGAACGCGGCCATGACGGCCTCGTCGCCGGTGAGCCCCTGGCCCTGTGCGCGGGCGAGGCAGGCGAGCATGCGCTGGTAGTCCTTCGGGAGCACGCGGACGAACAGGGACTCGTAGGTGCCCCAGCCGGCGAGGATGGCCCAGGCGCGGTCGCTGCCGGTGAGCTTGGCGTGCTTCTCGATGAGCGCGCGGACCGCCGCGATCTCCGCGGGATCGGAGAGCTTGTCGAGGGAGACCATCTGCTTGTTCACCCGGGAGGCGAAGTCGCGGGCCTCGTCGAGCACGTAGGCGATGCCGCCGGACATGCCGGCGGCGAAGTTGCGGCCGGTGAGGCCGAGGACGACGACGCGGCCGCCGGTCATGTATTCGCAACCGTGGTCGCCGACGCCCTCGACGACGGCGTTGACGCCGGAGTTGCGCACACAGAAGCGTTCGCCGGCCATGCCGCGGATGAAGACCTCGCCGGAGGTGGCGCCGTAGAGGCCGACGTTACCGACGATGATGTTCGACTCGGCGGGGAACGTGGAACCAGCGGGAGGATACACGACGATGCGGCCGCCGGAGAGTCCCTTGCCGACGTAGTCGTTGGCGTCGCCCTCGAGGGTGAAGGTCATGCCCCGGGGCATGAAGGCGCCGAAGCTCTGGCCGGCGGAGCCGGTGAACTTGAGGGAGATGGTGTCCTCGGGCAGGCCGGCGGCGCCGTACTTGCGGGTGATCTCGCTGCCGGTGATGGTGCCGACGACGCGGTGGACGTTGCGGATCGGCAGCTCGGCGACGACCTTCTCGCCCCGGTCGAGGGCGGGCTGGCAGAGCGGGAGGAGGGTGGTGACGTCGAGCGACTTCTCGAGGCCGTGGTCCTGCTGCTCGCGGCAGAAGCGCCCCACCTCCGGGCCGGTCTCCGGCTGGTAGAGGATGTTGGAGAAGTCGAGGCCCTTGGCCTTCCAGTGCTGGACGGCGTGGCGCATCTCCAGGAGATCGGAGCGGCCGACCATCTCCTCGACGGTGCGGAAGCCGAGCCGGGCCATGAGCTCGCGGACCTCGGTGGCGATGAACCGCATGAAGTTCACCACGTGCTCGGGCTTGCCCTTGAAGTAGGCGCGCAGCTTCGGGTCCTGGGTGGCGATGCCGGCCGGGCACGTGTTGAGATGGCAGACACGCATCATGTCGCAGCCCATGGCGACGAGCGGGCCGGTGGCGAAGCCGAACTCCTCGGCGCCGAGCAGCGCGGCGACGACGACATCGCGGCCGGTCTTCAGCTGGCCGTCGGTCTCGACGACGATGCGGGAGCGGAGGTTGTTGAGGATGAGGGTCTGGTGCGCCTCGGCCAGGCCGAGCTCCCAGGGGAGGCCGGCGTGCTTGATGGAGGTGAGCGGCGAGGCGCCGGTGCCGCCGTCGTATCCGGAGATCAGGACGACGTCGGCGTGGGCCTTGGCGACGCCGGCGGCGATGGTGCCGACGCCGACCTCGGCGACGAGCTTGACGCTGATACGGGCCTGGCGGTTGGCGTTCTTGAGATCGTGGATGAGCTCGGCGAGGTCCTCGATCGAGTAGATGTCGTGGTGGGGCGGCGGGGAGATGAGGCCGACGCCGGCGGTGGTGTGGCGGGTCTTGGCGACCCACGGGTAGACCTTGGTGCCGGGGAGCTGGCCGCCTTCGCCGGGCTTGGCGCCCTGGGCCATCTTGATCTGGAGTTCGCGGGCGCTGACGAGGTACTCGCTGGTGACGCCGAAGCGGCCGGAGGCGACCTGCTTGATGGCGGAGTTCTTGGAGTCGCCGTCGGGCAGGGGCTGGAAGCGGGCGGGATCCTCGCCGCCCTCGCCGGTGTTGGACTTGCCGCCGATGCGGTTCATGGCGATGGCCATCGTCTCGTGGGCTTCCTGGGAGATGGAGCCGTAGGACATGGCGCCGGTCTTGAAGCGGCGCATGATCGATTCGACGGACTCGACCTCCTCGAGCGGGATCGCGGTGGTGGGCTTGAACTCGAGCATGCCGCGCAGGGTGGCGGCGGTCCTGGATTGGTCGTCGACGAGTTGCGAGTAGGTCTTGAAGACGGCGTAGCTGCCGAGGCGGGCGGCCTTCTGGAGGTAGTGGACCGTCTCGGGGTTGAAGAGGTGATGCTCGCCGTCGGAGCGCCACCGGTATTGGCCGCCCGAGGGCAGGACCGGGCTTTCGACCGGGCGCTCGGGATAGGCGGCGTGGTGGCGCAGGAGCACCTCGGCGGCGATGGTGGAAAGGCTGATACCGCCGACGCGGGAGGGCGTCCAGGTGAAGTACTGGTCGATGACGTCCTGGCGGATGCCGACGGCCTCGAAGACCTGGGCGCCGCGGTAGCTCTGGAGGGACGAGATGCCCATCTTCGAGGCGACCTTGATGACGCCCTTGGCGGCGGCCTTCACGAAGTTCTTGCAGGCGGTCTTGTGGTCGAGGTTGGGCAACAGACCCTCGTGGATCATGTCGTCGATGGTCTCGAAGGCGACGTACGGATTGATCGCGCTGACGCCGTAGCCGATGAGCAGGGCGAAGTGGTGGACTTCGCGGGCCTCGCCGGTCTCGAGCACGAGGCTGAGGCGGGTGCGCAGGCCTTCGCGGATGAGATAGTGGTGCAGGCCGGCGACCGCCAACAGGGCCGGGATCGGGGCGAAATCGGCGGTGACGCCGCGGTCGCTGAGGATGAGGACGCTGACCTCCTCCTCCTCGATCATGCGGCGGGCCATGAGGCAGAGTTCCTCGAGGGACTTGCGCAGGCCCTGTTCGCCGCGGGTGACGCGGAAGAGGATGGGGAGCGTGCCGACCTTCAGGCCGGGGAGCTCGAGGCGGCGGATCTTGGCGAACTCCTCGTTGGTGAGGACGGGCCACTTGAGCTCGACGCGGCGGCAGGCGGTGGGCGTGGGATCGAGGAGGTTGCCCTCGGAGCCGAGACGGGTCTCGGCGGAGGTGACGATCTCCTCGCGGATGCAGTCGATGGGCGGGTTGGTGACCTGCGCGAAGAGCTGCTTGAAGTAGTCGTAGAGCAGGCGCGGCTTGTTGGAGAGGACGGCGAGCGCGGCGTCGTTGCCCATGGAGCCGGTGGCCTCAATGCCATCGCGCGCCATGGGGGTGATGAGGATACGCTCGTCCTCGTGCGTGTAGCCGAAGGCGATCTGGCGCTGGAGGAGCGTGGCGCGGTCGGGCGCGGGGACCTTGGGGGCGTCGGCGAGGTCCTCGAGGTGGACGAGGTACTGGTCGAGCCACTGGCGGTAGGGGCGCTCGGCGGCGAACTTGGCCTTGATCTCCTCGTCCTCGATGATGCGGCCCTCCTCGGTGTCGACGAGGAACATACGGCCGGGCTGGAGGCGGCCCTTCTTGAGGACGTTGGCGGGGGCGATCTCGAGCACGCCGGCCTCGGAGGCGAGGATGACGAGGTCATCCTTGGTGACGTAGTAGCGGGCGGGGCGCAGACCGTTGCGGTCGAGCACGGCGCCCATCTGCTTGCCGTCGGTGAAGGCGATGCAGGCCGGGCCGTCCCATGGCTCCATCAGGCAGGAGTGGTACTGGTAGAAGGCCTTGCGGGTGTCGTCCATCGTCTCGTGGAGGGACCACGGCTCGGGGATCATCATCATCGCGGCATGGGCGATGGGGCGGCCGGCGAGCACGAGCAGCTCGAGCACGTTGTCGAACATGCCGGAGTCGGACATGTGCGGGTCGACGATGGGGAGGACCTTCTTGATGTCGTCGCCGAACACCTCGGAGGAGAACAGGGCCTCGCGGGCGTGCATCCAGTTGATGTTGCCGCGCAGCGTGTTGATCTCGCCGTTGTGCGCGAGCAGGCGGTAGGGGTGCGCGCGGCTCCAGCTCGGGAAGGTGTTGGTCGAGAAGCGGGAGTGGACGAGGGCGAGCGCGGACTCGAAGAGCGGGTCGGAGAGGTCGGGGAAATATTCCGACATCTGCAACGTGAGCAGCATGCCCTTGTAGACGATGGTGCGCGCGGAGAGGCTGCAGAGGTACCAGTACTCGGCGCCGTCCATCGTGGTGTTGCGGATCTCGTTGTAGGCCCGCTTGCGGATGACGTAGAGCTTGCGCTCGAAGGCGAGGTCGTCGGTGAGCTCGGGGTCGCGGCCGATGAAGACTTGGCGCATGCAGGGCTCGCTGCCCTTGGCGGTCTCACCGAGCGACTTGTTGTTCACCGGCACGGTGCGCCAGCCCAGGAAGGTCTGGCCTTCGGAGCGGATGATCTGCTCAAACTTCTCCTCGAGGCGGCGGCGCTTGGTGACGTTCTTGGGGAGGAAGGCGACGCCGACGCCGTACTGGCCGGCGGCGGGCAGCGGAATCTGCGCCTTGGCGCAGGCGGCGGCGAAGAACTTGTGCGGAATCTGGACGAGGATGCCGGCGCCGTCGCCGGTGTTCACCTCGCTGCCCGCAGCGCCGCGGTGGTCGAGATTGACCAGCACCTCGACGGCCTGCTCGACGATGCGGTGGGTTTTGCGCCCCTTCATGTCGACCACGAAGCCGACGCCACAGGCGTCGTGCTCAAAGAACGGATCGTAGAGGCCCTGCTTGGCGGGAAGACCCTGCGGGCTGAGACGGGGGGAGGTGCTGGAGGAGCTGCTCATTGGCCGGACGACGGGAAAAGGTCAGTGGAGGCGGACGAGAACTGGGCAGTGATGTTCAAAATGGATCACCAAGGCTGGATGAACCATGGCGGCATGGCTGGGAACGGAACAAAAAGGGAAGTTTTCATGCGGCCGCTCAGTCGAGCCGGAACCGTGCCAGCGGGATGAAACGTTTTCATGCGGAACCCTCCTGCCCCTCCCACGCGCAAGGGTGGATCAGGAGGCTGGGGTTGCGCTGTGGCGGATGGCGCCGTGGCGTGGCGCGTCTAGAAGAACCGGATCGGCTCCCCGGAAAGGCGCGCCTGCTCCTCCGGCGAGGCACAGCCAGTCGAGATGGGGGCTTCGGGCCGGGTCGGATTGGGCTGCACGAGGCTGTTGGCCAGCAGGTAGTTCTCGACCTCCTCGCCGCTCACGTCGGCCAGCATCACACCATCGATCTCGACGCAGGGCGAAAGCGGCTGCCCGGATTTGCGCACCATCTCCGTGTACATGTCCGGGTTGTTGAAGATGTCGCAGTCCTCGAAGGGGAGGCTGTACTTGCGCAGGATCGCGCGGACGCCCTTGCTCCAGCCGCACTGCGGCTTCAGGTAGGCTTTGATGTTCATGCGGGCTGTGGGGGAACGGATTGTTGTCTAGGAAAAGGCACCGCAGGTGGGGCCTTCAAGCGCAACCTTGGCGAAACTTGCCCGAGCGCAACTGCCACGCCGCAGCTCGGCGCCGGCTAATTTTCTAGCCGGGCGGTGCGGCTTCACCTACACCGACCACCATGAAGATTCTTGTGACCGGTGCCGCGGGCTTCGTCGGGTCGGCAGTGTGCCAGCGCCTCCTCGCCCAGCCCGGTCGCGCCGAGGTGCTCGGACTCGACAACCTCAACGACTACTACCCGGTGGCCCTCAAGCAGGCGCGCCTCGCCCGCCTCGAAGGCCGCGAGGGTTTTCGCTTCGTGCGCGCCGACTTCGCCGATGCGCCCACGCTGTTCGGCCTGGTCGACGGCTTCCGGCCCGACTACATCGTCCACCTCGGTGCGCAGGCCGGCGTGCGGTACAGTCTCACCCACCCCGAGGCCTATGTGCACAGCAACCTCGTCGGCTTTGGCAACATCCTCGAGGCCGCGCGGCGCCACCCGCCCAAGCACCTCGTCTTCGCCTCGTCCTCGAGCGTCTACGGCGCCGGCGTGCCGACTCCGTTCCGCGAGGACGCCGTGAGCGAGCCGCTCTCCTTCTACGCCGCCACCAAGCGCGCCAACGAGCACATGGCCTTCAGCTACGCGCATGTGCACGGCCTGCGCTGCACCGGCCTGCGCTTCTTCACCGTCTACGGTCCGTGGGGACGGCCCGACATGAGCCCGATCCTGTTCGCCCGCGACATCCTCGCCGGGCGGACGATCAAGCTCTGGAACCACGGCAAATACCGCCGCGACTTCACGTACGTCGACGACATCGTCGACGGCATCCTGCGGATTGCACTCTCCCCTTGCCCGCTGCCGCCGGAACGACCCGCCGGCGCCGCCGCGTCGCCGCCCCCCGCGCCGTACGACGTCTTCAACATCGGCAATCACCACCCGGTGGAGATGCTTGCGTTCGTGCAGATGCTCGAGTCGCTGCTGGGCAAGAAGGCCCAGGTGGAGTTGCTCCCGCCCCAGCCCACCGAGATGCCCGAGACCTGCGCCGACCTCACCCGCATCCGGGCTGCCGTCGGCTACGAGCCGCGGACGCCGATCGAGGACGGCCTGCGCCGTCTGGTGGACTGGATCCGTGAATACTACGGGCCGGACGGCGCCGGCCCGGTGTGAGAATCGGAGGCGGTGCGGAGGCGCGCCTGCGATGGTTGCGGCTCAGGGCCCCGCGGTGGCCCGAGCCGCGGGAGGGCGGCAAGCCGCCGTGCCCAGCGGGAGGACTCCCGGTTGCGGCCCAGGCGGCGGGAAGCCTCGACCAGCGCGGCGAGGATCTCGGGGTCGTCGTCCTTGAGGCGGACCGCCCGCGACAGATGTCGGTGGGCCCCTTGTACGTCGCCTTCGGCCAGTTCACCGCGGGCGAGTTGCAGCAGGTGGTAGGGATTGCGCTCCCGATAGCGGGCGACCTTCCTCTCCAGCTTCTCGGCGCGGGTGGTGTCGCCGGCCTCCCGGCTGAGGCGGGCGAGCCCGTCGATCGCCGCGAGGTGCGCGGGGTCTGTGGCGAGTGCCCGTTCGTAGCAGCGGCGGGCGCCGGCTGGATCGTGGGCGATTTGGTGCGCGCCGGCGAGGTTGGTCCATCCGGCCGCGTATGTGGGGTCGGTCTGCGTGGCCAGCTGCATGAACCGGAGCGCCCCGGCGAGGTCGTCGGAGATCAGGCGATACACGCCGGCGTTGCTGTAGAGGGTGGCGCACGCGCGCCGGTCGCCGATGAGCCGCCCCCCTCCGCGCGGGGCGGCCCGGTTGAGGCGCGGACCGAAGTCGATCTCGTAGAGGACGCCGGCCGTCTCGATGCGGACGTTGACGTGGTTCTCCTCCAGCACGATCCGGCCGACCCGGCTCCAGCTCGGCCGGACCGGGACATTGTTGAACCGCGCCGGCATCCGGAACTCGCGGGCGACGGCGACGATCAGGGCCGAGATCGTGAGACAGTTGCCTCGCCGCCGGCGGAACGCCTCGCGCACGTCATACAGCCCGAATTCCTCATAACGGAAATTCAGGCCGTCCGCCCCGACGATGGCGGCGAGGATTGCGGTGAGGCGCTCCTCACCGGGGGTGTCCCGCCCCACGCGTGCGGCGAAGAATGCCCGCATCTCGTTGTCGAGACGGAGCAGTTCACCTGCGTCCGCGGGCAGGCGGTAGCTGTCGGCGGCCGGTGTTGTTGCCACGGCTGGGGGCGCTGCGGGTGCGGGCTCCGCCTGGGTGCCGGGGGGCAGCGCGAGCAGCAGCAAGGTGGCGACAAGCGGAATCACGCGCGGCTTCGGGGCGGGGCCCGGGACCGGCGGTTGGGCGGTGGGTATC
>Ga0116187_1002432_pt1 | contig 18285 bp, 18 predicted proteins | sample AD_JPNNA6_MetaG_FD_89755 | JGI IMG/M metagenome (GOLD analysis project Ga0116187, IMG submission 89755) | Active sludge microbial communities of municipal wastewater-treating anaerobic digesters from Japan - AD_JPNNA6_MetaG | ecosystem: Engineered > Bioreactor > Anaerobic > Digestate | place... | reverse complement strand
CCACGGCGGCCGGGGTGGCGAGCTGGACGGTGTGGCCCCTCGCCGACGTGAGGTGCAGCGCGTCCCACGCCACCGCGTCGTCGTGGAGCCGGCGGCCCAGTCGCCGCAGACCGAGGCGCTGGAGCACGGCTCCGAACCCGATGTGGGCGGCGACGGCGACGAGCGATCCGTCGGGACCTTCGGCGAGCAGGACGTCCGCGACCCGGACCAGTCGGCGGCCGTCGAGGTCGACGATCTGGGTGTCGAGCACGTCGCGGCCGAGCAGGAGTTCGTCGGACGCGAGTGCCTCGTCGGGCCTGAGCGGTTCGTCGGTTCGGCGCAGCGCCTCCACAGCCGGCTCGCCCGGGGTCCCGACGCTGATACGTCGGACGTCGACGCGTCGCACTGCCGTCCACGGGAGCGTCGTCGTGGCCCCGCTGCGGCGGACGAGCAACCGGTCGACGGTCGCGTCGCCGTGTCCGAGACGGAGCGTCAGGTCGGCCACCCGGCCGACGCGTCGGCCCGTCCCGTCGACGACGACGGCGCCGAGGAGGTCGGTCAACCGGTGGACCCGCGGGTCCACGTCAGGCCGGGGTCGGGCGCCGGCGGCCGCGAATCGACTTGTGGGCACGATCCGCGAACAGTACCGCCGGGATGGCGGCGCCGGCTGCGACGAGGCCGGCGAGCGGGGGAGCGGCATGCTCGAGCAGGTCGGCGACGGCGGGGATGCACAGGAACCCGACCAGGACCGCCAGCTCGACGAAGACAGCGCCGGTCACGTACCGGTTGCCTCGCCACGACCGCAGGCCCACCGGCCGGGTGGCGCTGCGGCAGGCGAACGCGTTGGCCATCTGCCCGAACACCACCGCGGCGAAGGCTGCGCCCGACGCTGCCAGGAGCGCGTGACCGGTGGGGAAGGCGTCGCCCGGTCGCCACCCGGCGGCGACGAGCGCGACGACGAACGCCGTCATCTCCATCAACGCTTCGACGGGCCCGAGCACCCCGAACACCCGGACGATCAGCGAACGGTCGATCAGGTGGCGGCCCTCGGGCGGCCGGCTGAGGGTGCCCTCCGAGGGAGGTTCGTTGCCGAGGCCCAACGCCGGAAGGAGATCGGTGCCGATGTCGAGACAGAGGATCTGCAGCACCCCGAGGGCGAGCGGGAACCGGCCGCCCGACAGCGCCCAGACGGCGAACGGCGTGAGCTCTGCCACGTTGTCGGTCAGGTGATAGGTGAGGAACCGGCGGATGTTGGAGAACGTGGCCCGACCCTGCTCGATCGCCGCGACGATCGTCGCGAAGTCGTCGTCGAGGAGCACCAGGTCGGCCGCCTCGCGGGCGACGTCGGTGCCGCTACGCCCCATGGCCACGCCCACGTCGGCCCGCTGCAGGGCGGGCCCGTCGTTGGCGCCGTCGACCGTCATGGCGACGACGTGGCCGCGGGCCTGCAACGCCGTCGCGATGCGCAGCTTGTCCTCGGGTGTGACGCGCCCGATGACCACTCCGTCGTGGTCGATCAACGCGCCGAGCAGGTCGTCGTCGGTCGGCAGGTCCTTGCCCTCGATCACGAGTTCGTCGCCGACGAAGAACCCCACCTGGGCGGCGATCGCCCGCGCCGTCGCAGGGTGGTCACCGGTCACCATCGCCAACTTCACGCCGGCTGAGCGGGCGGCGGCGATCGCTGCGGCGACGTTGGTCCGAGGCGGGTCGTGGAGTGCGATCAGGCCCACGAGGTCGAGATCGGACTCGGCCTCGTCGATCGAGGTCCAGTCGGTCGCTCCCTGCGCCGGGCGCGACGCGATGGCCAGCACCCGGAGACCGGCGGCGGTCATCTCGTCGAGGGCCCGGGTCGCCGTGTCAACCGCTGTCCGGTCGCGGCACCGGCCGAGCACCGCATCTGGCGCTCCTTTCACGTACAGGGCCCCGTCGACGAGCACGGACTCCCGGCGCCGGGTTGGGTCGAACGCGTTGCGGCGCAGGATCGTCGGCGTGGCGACGGCATCGGTCGATCCGGCGAGCCGCCGCGCCAGCGCGTCGATGGCCGCCTCCATCGGGTCGCCCACTGCGACCCACGCCCCGTCGTGGTCGCGTACCCGGCCCTGGGACGCGGCGAGCGCGACCTCGGCCACACGCGTCGCGGCCGAGGTCGCGTCGACCCCGCCCGTGACCGAACCCGTCGGCTCGTAGCCTGGCCCGTCGATCGCGACGTCACCGGCGGGGGTCCACACCCTCACGACGGTCATCTGGTTGCGGGTCAGCGTGCCCGTCTTGTCGGTGCAGATGAAGGTCGTCGAGCCGAGCGTTTCGACGGCTTCGAGGTGTCGGACCAGGGCGTTGCGCTGCGCCATCCGCTGTGCGCCCATCGCCAACGACAACGTCATGGTGGGCAGGAGCCCCTCGGGCACCAACGCCACCGTGACCCCGATGGCGAACAGCAGGCCGTCGCGGGCCGGTGAGCCGAGGAGGAGGGACAACCCGAAGAAGACGACGCCGACCGCGACGGCGATCACGGCGACGACCCTGACCACCCGATCGATCTCGTGGGCGAGCGGGCTCCGCGGGTGCTGGACCGTGGCGGCCAGGTGGGCGATCCCGGCCAGCCGTGTGCTCCCGGCGATCCCGGTCACGACGCCGGTTCCCGACCCGGTGACGAGGTAGGTGCCGGCGAACGCAGCGTCACCGGGGCCGGCGGCCACCGGCACGCTCTCACCGGTGAGGGTCGAGGTGTCGAACGACACCCCGTCGGCGTCGACGAGCTCGATGTCGGCGGGGACCCGGTCGCCCGGGGCGAGCACCACGAGGTCGCCCACGACGACGTCGGCGGCGTCGATCGATCGCGGCGCACCGTCTCGAACCACGATGACGCTCGCCGGGAGGAGCTCTCGAAGGCGTTGTGCCGCCTGCTCGGCCCGACCCTCCTGGGCGAAGGCGAACAGTCCGTTGACGACGATGACGACGAAGATGGCGACCCCGAGCTGTGGCATCCCTGCGACCACGGCCAGGGCGCCGGCGACCCAGAGCATGAGCGCAAAGAAGTGGGTGAGTTCGCCGAGGAGCCGTCGCCACGCCGGTCGCGGCGGGGGTGGGGGCACACGGTTGGGCCCGTCGGCGCGGTGGCGGCGATCCGCCTCGGCGTCGGTCAGGCCCGTCGTGACGGGTGCCGGCGTCGCCGCCGTACCGTCGCCGGTCGTGAGGGTCACGGTGTCGGCCATCCGCACGCTGCGGACGCCACGTCGACCGAGTGATCCAGCCCGAGGTCGGGCGCGAGGACGGTCGCCTCCGGCCAGGGGTCGTAGCTGTGGGGGTCTCCGTCGGGGACCGGCGGGTGGCACCACAGCTCGACGACGTCGGACGACGAGCGGAGTGCCGAATCCCGCGCCGCCTCACGGACGGGGTCGTTCGCCCAGGGGGCGTCGAGCACCACGTGTTCGCCGAGGTGCAGCAACCGCTCGGCGCGTTGCAGGAGGTGGCGGTGGCCCGCCTCGTCGGGACCCTCGTCGCCATGGCGGAGCACAACGGCCCCATGTCGGTTGCCGAGCGCGTCGGCGATCCGGCTCGACCGTTCGGAGGGGGCGCCGCCGATCAGCACGGACCGGACCCGGCCGAGTTCGAGGTGGCGGCAGCACCGGGCCTGGAGATCTCTGAACTCGCTGCTGAGCACGCCGCTCCGCGCCGTCCGGCGGAGCTCGTCGCGGGCGAGCCGATGCAGGCGCAGCGCAGCGTCGTGGTGGGCGAGGGACGGCGGTCCCGCCCAGCCGTCGGCGAACCGGTCGAAGAGCTCGGCTCGTCCACCGAGGTAACGGAGCACCAGGATCTCGATCCGGCGCTGGGCGTCGCGGTCCCGAATCGTCCGCAGGAGGGGGCGCATCTCGTCGAAGCCGTCGGTCCACACGGCCTGGAGCGCTCCGAGGCCGCCGTTCGGTCGGACCGGTCCGGACCGGTCGGAGAGATGCATTCGTGCATGGTCGTCGGAACTGCGGCGCTTCGGCAGGGTCGAAGGTCACGGCCGTGGTGACCTTTGGCCCTGTCCCGGTCCTGCGGCCATGTCGACGATGGGAGCCATGGACTCCTACCTTCACCACCTTCCCGCGGGTTCCCGCCCGGTCGTTGTCGGCGTCGACGGGTCGTCCGACTCGACCCAGGCGCTCCTGTGGGCTGCCGTCGAGGCGGCGCAACGGGGTGTGCCACTCCGGATCGTTGCGGCGTGGGTCGTTCCTGCGCTCGCGTTCACGACCCCGGTCGTGCCGCCGACCTTCGTCGATCCGACGATCTTCGAGGCGGCGGCCGAGGAGATCGTGACCGAGGCCGCCGAGACGGTCCGGACGCGACTCGGCGCGGGCGCTCCCGCCGTCGAGACGATCGCGGTCGCCGGTGAGCCTGCAACGGTACTCAGCGAGAGTTCGCGGCACGCCGGGATGCTGGTCGTGGGGACTCACGGGCGGGGCACGCTCGCTCGGGCGGTGCTCGGGTCGGTGGCCGAACGGTGCCTGGCGCTCTCGTCGGTTCCGGTCGTCGTTGTCGGCGAACAGGCGTCCGCTCCTGCCGACGGCCCGGTGGTCGTCGGTGTGGAGGACACCCCTGCGGCGCGCGACGCGCTGCGGTGGGCGGTCCTCGAGGCCGGTCGCCTCGGTCGTCGGCTGGTCGTGGTCCATGCCCACGAGGTCGATTCGGTCCTGCGCCCCGACCTCGCCGAGTTGCCTCCCGACGTCGACGAGGTGACGTCCAAGAACGTGCGACGGTTCCTCGACCATTTGCTGACGGAGGTGGCCGTGATCGGTGGCCGGCCGCGTTCGGTGGCGTGGCGCGTCGTCGTCGGTGACGCCACTCACCGGCTGGTCGAGGCGTCCGCCGACGCGTCGATGCTGGTCGTCGGCACACCTCGCCCCCACGGCCTCGTGGAGCGGATGGTGGGTTCGACCGGTCGCCACTGCGTGCGAACGGCGAACTGCCCGGTGGTGGTCGTGCCCGCAGCGGCCATCCCGGAGGTCGATGGGCCGGTGCTCGAGTGCGCATCCTGATCGCCCTGGGGGGCAACGCGCTGTTGCCCCGCGGAGCGGTCCCGGACGCCTCGGTCCAGGTCGAACACGTCGCAGCCGTTGCCCCGGCCCTTGCCGCCGTCGCCGCCCACCATCAGTTGGTGATCACCCACGGCAACGGACCCCAGGTGGGCCTGCTGGCGCTCGAGAGCGCCGACGACCACTTGCTGACGCGGCCGTATCCCCTCGATGCCCTGGTCGCGGAGACACAGGGGTTGATCGGGTACTGGCTGCAACGCTCGATCGCGGCCGCCGGTCTCCGGCGTCCGATCGTGAGCCTCGTGACCCAGACGCTGGTCGATCCCACCGATCCGGCGTTCGACACGCCGACCAAGTTCGTCGGCGCGACCTATTCCGAGGGCGACGCCCACCGGCTCGCCGCCGAGCGGGGTTGGACTGTCGCCCCCGACGGGGATCGCTGGCGGCGGGTGGTTGCCAGCCCCGACCCGGTCGACGTCGTCGAACGCCCGCTCGTCGAGCAGCTGCTCGAACGCGGCACGACGGTGGTCTGCGCCGGCGGTGGCGGCGTGCCGGTCGCTCACTCCGACGACGGGCTCGTCGGCGTCGAGGCCGTGATCGACAAGGACAGCGTGGCGGCGCTGCTCGCGCTGCAGCTCCACTCCGACCTGCTGGTGCTCCTGACCGACGTGCCCAACGTGATCGAGGGCTTCGGGACCGACGACGCCCGCCCCCTCGGCCTCGTGACGGCGGAGGAGATCGATTCCCTGAGCTTCCCCGCCGGGTCGATGGGGCCGAAGGTCGCGGCGGCGAGCCGGTTCGCGCGGTTCGGGCGGGGTCCGGCCGTGATCGGAGCGCTCGACGACCTGCCGCAGATCCTCGAGGGCGTCGCCGGCACCCGCGTCACGGCCTGATCGGGTCGCTCCGCGGACGGGCCCGAGTGACCTTCGGCTCTGTGCGGGGCCCGGGTACGGGCGGACGATCACCACATGGCATCGAACCAACAGCATCCCGTCCAGGAGTCCGTGGTCGAGCAGTTCCTCGCCGGCCACCGCATCGCCGTCGTCGGAGCGTCCGACGACCCCAAGAACTTCGCCCGCACCATCTACACCGAGCTGAAGGCACACGGCTACGAGCCCGTGCCGGTACACCCGAGCGCGGTGTCGGTCGACGGCGACGTCGTTCACCACGACGTGGCCTCGGTGCCCGGAGCGCTCGACGGCGTCATCATCGTCGTGAGCGCGGACCATGCCGTCGGCGTGGTCCGCGAGTGCATCGACTGCGGCATCGACAAGATCTGGTTGTTCCAGGGGCTGGGCGGACCCGGCGCGGCCTCCGACGAGGCGGTGCGCACCTGCGCCGAGGCCGGCGTCGACGTGGTGCCGGGAGCGTGCCCGCTCATGTTCCTCGAACCGGTGGGGTGGTTCCACCGTGTCCACCGGGCGGCACGTCGCGGTCGCCATGCCCTGGTCGTCGGTTCCGAGCCCGTTCGCTGACCCGTCGCCAACGTGCATCACCGGGTGATGTGGGTAAGAATACCTGCGGGTGGAACGTTCGCCCGCCCGGAGGTCTCGTGGACACCAGCGCTCCCAATGTCGGTGAAATCGGCGGGCCGACCTCGTGGGCGATGCTCGACTTCGCTCCGGGCGGCATCGTGGTCGCCGCCGAATCGGGCGAGATCGTGTTCGCGAACCGTCAGGCGAGGGAGATGTTCCGAACCGGCGACGACGGCCTCGTCGGGTCGTCGGTCGACGACCTGTTGCCGACCGATCTCCGCGGGGCGCACCGGGCGCACCGGACCCGGTTCCGTGCCCGCCCCGAGGTGCGATCGATGGGTGCCGGCCTGCTGCTCCGGGCGCGACGCGCCGACGACACCGAGTTCCACGCCGAAATCAGCCTGAGCCCGTTCACGTCGCCCGCAGGGCGCTTCGTGGTGGCCGCCGTCCGCGACATCACCGAGCGGGTCGCCTCCGAGGACCACCTCCACCGGGTGCTCCACTCCCTCGACCTGAGCGACGACGCGATCCTCATCTTCGACGCCACGACGCTGCAGTTGCTGTACGTGAACGCCGGCACCGAGCGGATGGTCGGCTACACCCGGTCCGAGCTGCTCAACATGACGCCGTTGCACTTCAACCCCACCACGGCGGTCGAGGACTACCACGCGATGATCGCGGAGCTCCTGGCGGACCCCGATCGGACCATCCGCCTCGAGTCGGTCTTCATGCGCAGTGACGGTGTCGAGATCCCGGTCGAGAAGACGTACCGCGCCGGCCCCATCGGGTTCGACGGCACCCAGTGGGTGGTGGCGATGGGGCGCGACATCACCGATCGGCTCGCTGCCGAGCAGGTCATCCGCGACAACCAGGCGGCGCTCCTCGAGGCCGAGCGGATCGTGATGCTCGTCGACGATCGTGAACGCATCGCCCGCGATCTGCACGACACGGTCATCCAACGGTTGTTCGCCGCCGGGCTGGGCCTGCAGTCGGTGCTCCGCGTCGCCGACGACGTCGTGCGGCCGCGGTTGGAACGGACGATCGAGGAACTCGACACGACGATCCGGGAGCTTCGCTCAGCGATCTTCTCGCTGGGGGCGTCGACCCCGACGATGGGTGGTCTCCGCGGCCGGATCATGGACGCGATCACCGAGATCGGCAGCAACGCCGCGATCGAGACCCGCGTCCAGTTCGACGGCCCGATCGAGACCCTCGACCCCGCCATTGCGGATCACCTCGTTCCGGTCGTCATGGAGGCCATGGCGAACGCCGCGAAGCACGCGGGCGCCCGCAACGTTCGCGTCTCGCTGACCGTCGGCGACGAGGTCGTGGTGACGGTCGCGGACGACGGCAAGGGCATCGCCGGCGAGGTCGTCGGAGGGCACGGCCTCGTCAACCTGCGTGAGCGCGCCGCAGGTCTGGGCGGCAGCGTCGACCTGTTACCGGGTGAGCGATGTGGCACCGAGCTGCGTTGGGCCGTACCTGCCGGAGCCTGCGCCGACGCCTGACCTGCCGCCGGTCCCCAGCGCGGAGTGGCACACGGTTCCGCCGTCCCTCGTCGGCGAAACCGTGTTGACCTGTCACGGCCGCCGCAGGCGCACCGAGAGGCACGTGACGCAGCCCTCGAGCTTCTGGAACTCCCCGATGTCGACGAGGACGGGGTCGTAGCCGAGATCACGGAAGAGTTCGGCGCTGCGGGGCGCGTCGGCGGCCATCAGCAGGCGCCCGTCACCGAGGTCGACCACGTGGGCACCGGACTCCTCGGGGACCGGACGGAACCGGTCGAAGACCCGGGTGTCGTCGACGAGCGGTTCGTAGCCGATGACGGTGCCGTCCGGAAGGGCCGTGACCGCCGACTTGAGGTGGAGGACCTTGGTGATGGGCACGGCGATGACGTTCATGCCGTGTGGCGCCAGGATGGCTCGGAGCTGGCGGATGCCATCGCCGTTGGTGCGACCACCCCGGCCGACGTACACCGTTTCGCCCACCTTGAGGACGTCTCCGCCGTCGAGGGTGCCCGGTGCCTCGATGCGCTCGACCGAGTAGCGCTGGTCGACGACGATCGGCTCGATGCCGATCGTCTCGGGCTTGCGGGAGTCGGCACCGGGCCGGGTGATCACCGCCAGGTCTCGGAACGAGTCGAGCATGTGGAACACCACGACGGCGTCTTCGATGAACACGGCATCGGGGCAGTCGTCGGCGGGTGGGACCGAGATGAGGTCCCACCCGTTCGACGCCAGCGCCTTCGTGTACGCCTCCCACTGCTCGAGGGCGACGTCGACGTCGACGGGAACTCGCTCGAGATGGGTGACGATGCCGCCGGCCAGCAAGGGACCGGGACGGCGGATGAGTGCGCGGGGAGCCATGTCTCAGTCTGCTTCCGGAACGAGGGCGCCCACGGTCGCGAGGTCGATCGCCGTCGGGGCGTCGTCCTGGTCGACGGGCTCCGGAACGAGACCGTCACGCTCACGGCGTGCCTTCAGGAAGGCGTAGATGGGCAGGCCCACGAGGACCAGGAGCATGGTCTGGTACACCGACTGGTAGCCGGACGCCATCGTCACCCACAGGGCGAACAACATGCTGGCCACCGAGATCGCGATGTCGCGTGCGAGCCGCCAGCCCTCCACCTTGCGGCGGCGGGAGATGAGATACGACAGCTGGGCGCAGGCGCTGAAGAAGTAGGGGATCGCGACGGTCACGACCGAGAGGTACACGAGGTACGTGAAGACCTTGAGCCCGGTCTCGCCGCTGTAGCTCCACGCCATCAGGACCGACGCAACGATCGTCGAGACGATCACGCCGAACCAGGGTGTGCCCTTGGCGTCGACCTTGGCGAACGCCCGGGGGAACATGCCGTCGCGGGCGGCGGCGAAGGGCATCTCGGCGGTGACGAGCGTCCAGCCGTTCAGGGCTCCGAGACCGGAGACGACGGCGATCAGCGCGACGGCCTTGCCGGCCCAGCCGGCGCCGTCGAACATCGCCTTGAACCCGGCGACGAACGGCGCACCGTCGTTGACCAACTCGTCGTGGGGCACCAGGCCCATGATGACGGCGGTGACGGCGATGTAGAGGAGCCCGCTCGCGGCGGTGCCGAGGACCGAGGCCCGACCGACGTTGCGGCGGGGGTTCTTCACCCGTCCGGCGGCGATCGACGCGCACTCCACGCCGATGAACGAGAAGAGCGCCACTCCGGCGGCGATGCCGATGCCGTCGTAGAGGCTGCCGCCCGAGGCGTTGAACGGCCCGAAGTTGTCGGCCGTCACGAAGAACCAGCCGACGATGCCGACGAACACGAGCGGCAAGAACTTGAGCACCACGGTGACGTTCTGGAGCCAGGCCATCTGCTTGACGCCCGCGAGGTTCACGGCAGCGGGGATCCACAGCCCGGCGAGGGCGATGCCGAGGTTCGTCCAGGCCGAGGGGTTCTCGATGCCGAAGAGTGACTCGACGTAGAGGACCCACGAACTGACGATCGCGGCGTTGCCGGCCCAACACGTGATCCAGTAGCACCACGCTGTCAGGAAGCCGGCGAAGTCGCCGAACTCGTGTCGCGAGTAGGCGTAGAGCCCGCCGTCGACGTTGGGCACCCGCTTGGTGAGCTGGCCGAACAGCTGGCCGAGCAGGACGGCCCCGAGGGCGATCACGCCGAGGGTGATGATGGAGCTGGTGCCGGCGCCGGCCATCACGGCCGGCATCGTGAAGACGCCGGTGCCGATGATGCTGCCGACGACGAGGGCGGTCGACGAGCCCAGGCCGAGCTCCTCACCACGGGCATCGCCCGAGGACGAGCCACCGGTGGGCGGGCCCGGCGGTGGTGTCGGGCGCTGTTGATCAGCCGGTGGGATCGGCGGCCGTTGAACGGTGCTGGTCATGGTGTCCTCCCCTTCGAGGTTGCTGCTCTCGCAGCGGGTCACGTCCACCATGCGCCGGTGATCGCGACAGGGGGCAGGGCCGGAGGTCCCGAAAGGTCCCGATCCCGTTCGGGCCGCCTGATGACCTTCGGCCCTTGGTGGGGCGGTGATCGTGGTGGAGTGTGGAGGCCGTATCGACGACAGGAGACGCCCATGGCACAGTTCGGAGTCCACTCGGAGGTCGGCAGGCTGCGGCAGGTGATCGTGCACCGCCCGGACCTCGAACTGACTCGGCTGACCCCGGGCAACGCTGAACAGCTGCTGTTCGACGACATCTTGTGGGTGAAGCGGGCACGCGAGGAGCATGATGCGTTCGCCGGTGCGCTCCGCGACCGCGGCATCGTCGTCCACCACTTCGACGAGGTGCTCGCCGAGACGCTCGCAGTGCCGGAGGGTCGTGCCTATGTGCTCGACCACCTGTGTACTCCCGACGGAGTCGGTCCCGCGCTCGTCGATCCTCTCCGGGCCCTCGGGGAGATCGCCGACCCGGCGGAGCTGGCCCGCTTCCTGGTCGGCGGCATCACCAAGCACGACATCGATCTCCGCGGGGTCCCGAGCCTGAAGTGGGGCGCTCTCACCGACGACGACTTCCTGCTGACACCGCTGCCCAACCATCTCTTCCCGCGGGACAACTCGGCGTGGGTGTACGGCGGGGTGTCCATCAACACGATGGCCAAGACGGCGCGCCAGCGCGAGACCCTCCACATGCGGGCGATCTACCGGTTCCACCCGATGTTCTCCTCGGCGTCGTTCCACACCTGGCTGGGCGGCGATGACGTCGACCATCAGCCGGCGTCGATCGAGGGCGGTGACGTGCACGTGCTCGGCAATGGAGCGGTGATCGTCGGCATGGGCGAGCGAACGACGCCGATGGCCGTCGAGCAGCTCGCCGCGGCGCTCTTCGCCGCCGGTCAGGCGACCCAGGTCATCGCTGCGGAGTTGCCGCGCTCGCACGCGTTCATGCACCTCGACACCGTGCTCACGATGCTCGATCGATCGACGTTCGTGGCCTACCCGTACCTCGACACGAACCTCCGGTCGTGGACGATCCGTCCCGGTGACGGTGACGGTGACGGTGACGGTGACGGCGACGGTGCGCTCGCAGTCGAAGCCAACAGCGACATGTGGGCCGCCATCGCCGCGGCGCTCGAGGTCGACAAGGTGACGGTCCTCCGCGCCGACGAGGACGTCCGTGCCGCCGAGCGCGAGCAGTGGGACGACGGGACGAACTTCCTCGCCGTCGAACCCGGGGTCGTGGTCGGCTACAACCGCAACGTCACGACGAACACGATGCTCCGGCGCAACGGCATCGAAGTGATCTCCATCGAGGGCAGCGAACTCGGACGCGGTCGCGGCGGCCCCCGGTGCATGACCTGCCCGGTCGAACGCGACGCGGTCGATGGGGAGGCCTGACGTGGCGATCAACCTGCGCCACCGGAGCTTCGTGAAGGAACTCGACCACTCGCCCGACGAGCTGCGGTTCCTCGTCGACCTCGCCGCCCAGCTCAAGGCCGCCAAGCGCGCTGGCTACGAGCGGCCCACCCTCACCGGCCGCAACATCGCCCTCATCTTCGAGAAGACCTCGACGCGGACCCGGTGCGCGTTCGAGGTGGCGGCGCACGACCAGGGGGCGCACGTCACCTACCTCGACCCGTCGGGCTCCCAGATGGGCCGGAAGGAGTCGACGAAGGACACCGCTCGTGTGCTCGGTCGGATGTTCGACGGCATCGAGTACCGCGGGTTCTCCCAGGACACCGTCGAGACGCTCGCCCAGTACGCCGGCGTGCCGGTGTGGAACGGTCTCACCGACGAGTGGCACCCGACCCAGATGCTCGCCGACGTGCTCACGATGGTGGAGCACTCCAACAAGCATCTCGACGAGATCGCGTACTGCTACCTCGGTGACGCCCGGAACAACACGGCCCGCTCGCTCCTCGTGACCGGCGCCCTGCTCGGTATGGACGTCCGAATCGCCGCCCCGGCCCACCTGTGGCCCGACGCCGACCTCCGCGCCACCGTCGACAAGATCGCGGCGGATACCGGCGCCCGCGTGCTCGTCACCGAAGACCTCGCTGCGGCCGTCGCCGGCGTCGACTACCTCTACACCGACGTCTGGGTCTCGATGGGCGAACCCGTCGAGACGTGGGACGAGCGGATCGCCGAGCTGTTGCCCTACCAGGTGAACGAGGCGGTCGTCCGGCTCACGGGCAACCCTCGGGTGCTCTTCATGCACTGCCTCCCGGCGATGCACAACCGCGACACGATGATCGGCACGGAACTGGCAGCGCGGACCGGGCATTCGGCGCTCGAGGTGACCGAGGACGTGTTCGAGTCGGCGGCGTCGATCGTGTTCGACCAGGCCGAGAACCGGATGCACACGATCAAAGCGGTGATGGTCGCGACCCTGGGCCACTGACCCGGTCAACCGGTCCGGTCGCCGGACCTTCCGCCGGGGCCGAACGTGGCGACCACCAGGAGCCCGGCCACCAGCGCGAGCGCGCCCGGGACGATCGGCGGGGCAGCCCCGACGCCGCCGCTCACTGCCTTCCACCAACGCGTCGCCTCCGACATCGACGCCCAACTCGTGGCGTAACGGAAGTCGAGCGGCCCGCTGTCGTAGTTGCCTTCGACGTGCTCCCACACGCCGAACAGGCTGGCCAGCGAGACAACCGCAGCCAGGACGCGCCCGACGCGCACACCGCCGGGCGCGCCCCGGCCGATCAGCGCGGTCGCGACCAGCAGGAGGCCGGCAGCGAACCACGGGATGAGCTGGATGCCCCCATGCCAGTGGCGACTGGTGGCGAGCTCGACGACGATGCCCACCGTCGCGACGACCACCACGACGAGCACCCCGGAACGGAGCCGGTCACGCTCGGGCGCCGCAACGGGCGCTACCTGGTTCACAGCTCGAGGGTCGCGACGATCTGCTCGAACGTCGCGTCGTCGATGTTGTACTTGGAGAGCTCCTGGCGGAGGTGCGCCCATCCGTCGTCGCTGTAGGGGCGGTACTCCTCGACCTCGTGGGCCCACCGGGCGGCGTTGGGGATGCCGGCGGCCTCGAAGGCCGCCGCGAGTTCCTCGACCGACGCGTCGTTGGCGTTCACCTTGGTCGTCGCACCGGACGCGTCGGTCGTATCGGCCGCCGTGTCGGGAGAGGTCGTGTCGGGAGAGGTCGTGTCGGACCCGCCGACGGTGGTGCTGGCCGCAGCGGCGGCCGTCGTGGCGATCGCGGCGGTGCCGGTGTCGTCGCCGCACCCCACCGTGAGGGCGGGGAGGGCAAGGGCGACGACGGCGAGCGAACGGAGCCGGTGGCGGGCGGTGTCGGGTTGCATGAACCGAACCGTAGGACCGTCGCGAACCGCGGTCACGGAACGCGCCGCAGTTCTTACGAACTCCTTGCAGAAGAGCGGGCGGGCATACTTGGCGCATGACGATCCGCGTGTTCCTGCTCGATGACCACGAGGTCGTGCGGCGCGGGGTCGCCGATCTCCTGGGTATGGAGGACGACATCGAGGTCGTCGGCGAGGCGGGCACCGCCGAGCAGGCGATCAGTCGGATCCTCGCCACGGCGCCCGACGTCGCAATCCTCGACGTGCAGCTGCCCGACGGGAGCGGCGTCGAGGTGTGCCGTGAAGTCCGCTCCGTCCGTCCCGAACTGGTGTGCCTCATGCTGACCTCGTTCGCCGAGGACGAAGCGCTCTTCGAGGCGATCATGGCGGGCGCCGCCGGCTTCGTGCTCAAGCAGGTGAAGGGGAGCGACCTCATCGACTCGGTCCGCAAAGTGGCGCGGGGCGAGTCCCTCCTCGATCCGCGGACCACGCAGCGGGTGCTCGAGCGCATCCGCCGCGCTCCCGAGGAGGACGAGCGCCTCAAGGGCCTGACCCCCCAGGAGAAACGCATCCTGTCGTTGCTCGCGGAGGGCCGCACCAACCGCCAGATCGCGGATGAGATGTTCCTCGCCGAGAAGACCGTCAAGAACTACGTGTCGAACCTGCTGTCGAAGATGGGCATGAGCCGTCGCACCGAGGCCGCCGTGTACGCGGCGCGGTTGGCGGAGCGTCGCGGTACGACCTGATCGGTCGGCCGGTTCGGGGGTCGTCGTCGACGTCGGGACGTTCGGCCCTGTCGCCACGGGGTGCACTCTGGCCGAAATGGGCGTGTGATCCGTGTCTTCCTTCTCGACGACCACGAGATCGTGCGTCGGGGTGTGCGGGAGCTGATCGACGGCGAGGACGACCTCGTGGTGGTCGGCGAGGCCGGCACCGGTGCCGAGGCGATCGCGCGGCTGCCCTCGACGCGCCCCGACGTGGCGGTGTTGGACGTCCAGCTGGGTGAGGGAAGCGGCGTCGAGGTGTGCCGCGACATCCGGTCGATGATGCCGGAGGTCGGGTGCCTCATGCTCACGTCCTTCTCGGATGACGAGGCGGTCGTCGAGAGTGTGCTCGCCGGTGCCCAGGGCTACGTGCTGAAACAGGTCGTCGGGTCGGACCTCATCGAGAGCATCCGCGCCGTGGCGGCGGGTCGCAGCCTGATCCCTGCCGACGTGGTCGAGAAGGTTCGCGACCACGTGCGCGCCATCCAGGCTGTGGAGGACCGCATCGCCGAGCTGGGACCCCGCGAGCGGGCCATCCTGGCGCTCCTGGCCGACGGCCACACCAACCGCGAGATCGGCGAGCGCCTGTTCCTGTCGGAGAAGACCGTCAAGAACTACATGTCGAACGTGCTGCGGACGTTGGGTATGCACCGGCGGACCGAGGCGGCGGTGTTCGCCGCCAAGGCGGCCCAACGGCGGGAGAAGGACCTTCGCCTCTGACGGGCGGGCGTCCTTGGACCGAGGATGAAGTGACTCACCCCCGAACGGACCGAACAGATATGGACCCCAACACCGAAGATCGAGATCTGGTCGAACTCGACGAGGACGAATGCGCCACCCTGCTGGCGCTCGAGTCGGTTGGTCGGCTCGCTGTCGGCGACGCCACCGCTGCTCCCGACGTGGTGCCGGTCAACTTCGTGCTCCGCGACGGTGACCCGATCTTCCGTTCCCACCCCGGTGTCCTCCTCGACCGGGTTCTCAGCTCGCCCGTCAGCCTGCAGGTCGACCGGTTCGACTGGTTCCACCGCACGGGCTGGAGTGTGCTCGTACACGGCGTCGCCGAGCTGATCGACCCCGACGTCGCCGGTGCCCTCATCGAGGAGGGCGACGACACCCTCGACACCTGGGCACCCGGCGACCAGCCGGTCCTGGTGCGGGTGAGGGCGGAGTACCTGAGCGGTCGCCGGATCGAACTCCAGCAGATCCCGCTCGACGGACGGGGTTACCTGTGAACGGCGCGGCGCAGCACGGAACGTGGTCTTCGCTTCCGTTGCCGATCGACGGCTCCGACGAGCACGGTCTCGGCCTCATCGACGAGGCCACCTGTGTGCGCCTGCTCTCCCACGGCCACATCGGTCGCCTCGGCTTGAGCGTCGGCAGCCTGCCGGTGGTGCTCCCGGTGAACTACCTGCTCCAGGACCACACGATCGTGTTCCGGTCCGAGGACGGCGACAAGACCCGCGCCGCCGAGCTCGGCTCGGTCGCCTGCCTCGAGATCGACCACTTCGACCTGTTCGAACACAGCGGCTGGAGTGTCCTCGCCACGGGCCGTCTGTCCATCGCGCCGAACGATCGAGCAGCGGTGTACGACCGGCTCCCGGTCGTGCCGTGGGCGCTGCAGCAGTCGAGTCGCTTCGTCGAACTGTCCGTCGAACTCGTCTCCGGAAGGAGCATCCGATGACCGAACTGCAACTTGACCATGCCGGGCTCGAGATCTTGAACCCGGCCGAATGCCGCGAGCTGCTCGCCTCGACCGCGGTCGGGCGCATTGCGTTCATCGACCGGGGCGACCCGGTGATCCTGCCCGTAACGATCGGGATGTGGGAGGGCGCCGTGGTCTTCACGACGGCGCCGGGCTCCAAGCTCGAGGCGGCGATCATGAACCGGCCCGTCGCGATCGAGGTCGACGACTGGGATGCGGAGCGACACGTCGGGTGGAGCGTGTTGGTGAAGGGCATGGCGATGATCGTCGATGACGGTCGCGAGATCGACAGTCTCGACCGCCTGTCGGTGAAGTCGTGGAGCCGACCCGAGATCCCCAAGGCGTGGGTCCGGATCGTCGCCAACGAGATCACCGGACGCCGGGTCGTACCGATCAGCAGATGACGGTCGGGTGAACTCCTGTCGCCTCGGGTCGGATTTCGGCGATTCCTCGGTACCGTGACCGGATCGGTGGTGTCCCGAACGAGGAGCTGAGATGACAGTGACGAGCGGGCCGACGCACGGCTCCCATTCGACCATGCCGCAGGCGCCGGTCGTGCCCGGCCCCGAGGCGCGGGCCCGGCAGCACGGCCACGGCGAACAGAACGGACGCGCCGACCTCCACGAGCTGGTCGAGTCGCTCGCCGAGCGGACGCTCCGGCCCTCCGACGATTCCCAGGCGGCCTCGCGCATCCTGGTCGCGGCGAACACCGCCGCCGAACAGCTGCTGTCGGACGCTCGGGCCGAAGCGACGGCGCTGGTCGACAACGCCAAGGCCCGCACGGCCGAGCTGCTGACCGTGGCGCAGGAACTCGCCGATCGCGAGCTCCACGCCGAGCGGACCCGCGTGTCGGGGGCCGTGGCGGCCTGGAACGCACAGCAGCGCGAGATCGCCGCCCGCCTCGACGCGTTGCGGACGTCGCTCGCCACGTACCAGGCCGACGCCGAGGCGACGCTGGCAGCGATCGCCGACGCCCTCGCCGGTCTCGCCGCGGTCGAGATCGACGCGGGCGCGGCCCGGGCGACCACGACCGTCGGCCGCGATCTGGATGCCGAGCCGGTGCCCGAGACGGCGGCACCCGCCGACCTGCCGGCGCCCGCCGAGGCCGAGGGACGGGTCATCGCGACCCCGCTTCCCGCCGCGTCGACACCCGCAGGTCCGATACCCGCAGGTCCGGCAACACCGGCCGAGGAACATGACGGGCCGCACGCCCACGTTCCCGCCCAGGCCCGTGATCAGGCCGACACCTCCGAGGTCGGGGCGCAGCGCACCTCGCTGTTCCTCAGCCCTGCGGCTACCGCGGCGTCGTCCTCGCAAACCGCGACCACCCGCCAGGGCCTGTTCGGTCGCTGATCGCCTCGACCCGGATCATCGCCCAGTTCGGTGTGATCTCAACGGTGATCAGTGCATCGACGAGTCGGGCTTCTGGCGTTGCGGGGAGGAACCGACCGGTCTGCGGCGGTCTTCGTGACTGTCGCCGGATCATCGTCGATGTCGAGGGTCACCCACACACGTCGTGACCCCACGATGCCCTCGGTGAGATAGAGCCGGCTCGAACAGCTGCGTCCCGGGCTGGCTCACCGCTTCATGCTCTCGCGCGGCGGTGTGAGCACTCGACTCACGGCGGGTTACTTGTACGGCGACTCGACATCCTCAGGCGGATCGTGAGGTGCTTCCGCCTCACTAGCTCACATCCCGTTCGACCTGCTCGTAAACCAGACGATGAGCACCGCGGCTCCGCTTCGCCCTCGACGCACCCAACGACAAGGCGATCTGACCGTCGCTGGTGGTCAGTGTGGCGTCGGCCGAGGTCCTGCGCTCGAGGTCCGCCCTGATGATCGTTCGAGAGTGGTTCGGTCGATGGTCGTCCCCCAGCTCGCAACGCGACTGCTACTCGTACTCCGCAGACGACTCGGTCGCGGCACCAGAAAAAACCTACCCAGAGTCAGCCGAACGGCTTAGGTCCCGCCACGGTTGTGCCGATAGGGAGCCTGTTTCGGAAACCTCGCAGCTGCTTCGCCAGCAGGGCTCCGGTTGCTGTTCAGCGGTCAACTCGGAGGCGGTCGTCCTGGGCCGGCTGATGCGCCCCGGGGCTGTTCACCGAGTGGTG
>Ga0116187_1002404_pt1 | contig 18408 bp, 14 predicted proteins | sample AD_JPNNA6_MetaG_FD_89755 | JGI IMG/M metagenome (GOLD analysis project Ga0116187, IMG submission 89755) | Active sludge microbial communities of municipal wastewater-treating anaerobic digesters from Japan - AD_JPNNA6_MetaG | ecosystem: Engineered > Bioreactor > Anaerobic > Digestate | place... | reverse complement strand
GGAAGCCCACAAGCCGCCCAAGCCTTTGGCGATCTGGTCGCTGGGCCCGGCCCACTTCGCGTTCGGGTCGTCGTTCCCGCTTCCGTCGTCGTGCCAGGAACTGGACAAGCTCAAGGCGCTCCATGAACAAAACCCGGATGCGGTGGCAGCGATCTTCGGGCATGCCGACCAGATGCCCGAACCCGCCGACAACAAGACGCTATCCGACCGCCGCGCCCAGGCGGTGCACGGGATGCTTACACGCGATCTGGATGGATGGCTCAAGCTTTCCCAGGGCACGAAGTTCGATCCATGGGACCTGGACACCACCCAAGCCGCTCTGATCACCTTGAAGGAGCGATCGGGATCCCCGTACTACTCCGGTGCCGTGGATGGGATCCTGGGCCCTATGACCGACCAGGCGATCCGTTCCTACCAAGCCGACAACGGCTTGAAGGTCGATGGCATCGCAGGCCCCAAGACCAAGGCCAAGCTCTACTTGGCCTATATGGACGCGGTCTGTTCGGTGAAGCTCAAGCCCGAGAGCTTCGTGGGAGACCCACCCGACGCCAAAAGGCAATGGGCCTGCTGCGGCTGCGGCGCGACCAATCCCGCATTGGTTCCGTCCAAGCCCGACGTCGACAATCTGCAGGCATCCAAGGACAAGACTGCGTTGCGGGAAAAGGTCTCGCCCAACCAACGCGCGAGCGTGTTTTTGTTCCCGTCCACCTGCAAAGGAGCGGGAAACCTCGAGTTCCCCTGCCCGGCCTGCGGCGACGGCACCGCCGAGTGCCAAGCGCAATCCCACGCCGACGCCGCCACGCGACAGAATCCGACCGACCGCGAACGCACTTGGGACGCCGACAAGGACACCTTCGGGTGCGCGTTCTACACCCAGATCGCCCAGTTGGAGAAGGTTCCGCAACCCGCCAAGCAGGTCGCCAAGCCCACCATCACCACGCTGCACCTGGGCATCTTCAACGACGGAACCGGGAACAACCTGGAACACGACCTGAAGACAGGCTCGGTGACCAATGTCGGGAAGCTCTACCAACTCTATCCGCAGACCACCGAGGGAAGCGATTTGTGGGAGGCGAATTACGTCCCTGGAATCGGCACCGATGGCGAGATGGACGGGCTCAAGCAAGGGCTGGCGATCGGGTTCCGGGAGCGGATCAACCAGTCTTTGCGATGGTTGCGCAACATGGTTGTTCAGCACCCAGACGCCGACCTGAAATTGCACATCTTCGGATTCAGCCGGGGTGCGGCCATCGCTCGGGCCTTGGTCAACGAGCTGTTCGATCAAGACGCACTCCAGAAATTCCAGTTGTCGCAAACTCGGATCGAAATCGAGTTGCTGGGGATCTTCGATACGGTTGGGTCGGTGGGAGTACCCGGCAACGGGCTGGACATCGGATTCGATCTGTCGGTGCATGCCAGCCGTGTCAAGAAAGTCGTCCATCTGGTGGCGCAATCGGAGGTGCGGGCAAGTTTTGACCTCTGGAGCATCCGGTGCCCGCCGGGCTTGAAGAGTGACTGGACCCTGGAGCGTGTGCTCAAGGAAGGCCCTCGGGCTGTAGGGCCAGAAGACTGGGAAGACGTGCGAGGCCGCGCACCAATGCCAAATGCCGACTGGGAGGAATGGGTCGTGCCAGGGATGCATGCCGATGTAGGTGGCGGTTATGGTCCAGAGGAATGGATCCCCGACTTGCCGGTTCCCGACCCGCGCCCGGGCGAGAGCGTGAACGACTACGTGTACCGGGTGCTGAACGAACGCCTCGATGAGGGTGGCACCCCACGCGGCTTGGTGAGCAATTCGGCCGAATCGAAGAGCGAGGTCTTGCAGCGCGTGAAGGTTCTGCACGAACAGCGCTACCTTCACGAGATGGCCGAATTCGAACGGGTGCGTCGGGAGGCACAGACGATGGGGCAGCCTGGAGCGATCCCGGAGCGTTATCAGTCGATGCCGGTGCTGAAAACGCCGGGAATCAGGTGCCTGAACAACGACCTCTCGCGACTGGCCCTGGAAGTCATGCGGCAACGCACCACTGCGGCGGGAGTGAGGTGGAAAACCTCAGAAAAAGCTTCGCCTGAAGTTCAAAATCTGTTTGCACCCCTTCCGCCAGATCACATCGTTCATCGATTTACCACCCATGCTGCGAGCATGGATGTCCTCGAATCGTTGGCGCAGGTCGGCTCCACAGATTTCCAACGACTGGTGGCAGAATATTTCCACGACTCTCGCTGGCTCCTGGATCTACCACGGCGCAAACGAGACGTCTACTTCGGAGGACGAAAATCTTGATGTCCAAGTTTATCCAGTTTGTGATGCTCCTATTGGTCGTTGGGTGCGCAAATCGGACTCATCAAAAAATGGTCTACTACGATCTGGAAGGCATCAATCACGCACCGGGCATGATTTGGGTTTCTCTCATGAGACCAGGGAAATATGGAGAGCGAGAAATCGTCAAGTTGGTTGGCCATTTCGGAACATCTTCGATCGAAATCGCATCAAGGACGATCTTGGATCCTCCGCTCATCGTTCAATGGTCAGATTCCAATGGAATGGATTATTCACGTCCCTTCCCGTTCCAGATCTTGCCGCTGTTGGACACGGCGAACCAGAAATACCATCTCCGGTTCACGTTCTTCCCGGGCGACTCGGTGAAAATCCAGGCAAGGGCAGTTGCCAAGACGGATTGCCGACACACGGTCCGGCATGGGAAAACGGCTCTTTCGGAATTTGGGCCATGCGTAAGTGATCTTGGCTGGTCCAACACACTGGACTCGATCCACAAAGGCTTGATCCACCACCCCTGGAAAGGCCCCATGGACATTCCAGGGTGGGATTGAGTGTGCCGGGAAGACAGGGTTGCGCCTCCTTTGAAGCTGGAAAAGAGAAGGTGGACGCAGGGATTGATGCCGACAATAACCCACACTCAAAGCGAACCCGGCAGAGCCTACACCCGATGCCTCAGGACCGTGTCGACCGGAGCCAGGGCGTGCCTGGGGAAGTCCAGCGACGAATGCAGACCGCGGCTTTCCTTGCGGCGGATGGCGCATTCGGTGATGAGGCGCGCCACGTGGGTCGCGTTGCGCAGTTCCAGGAGGCTCGGCGTGATCACGGTGCGCTTGTAGAAAGCCTCGACCTCGTCGCGCACCAGCCGCAGATGGTTGGAGGCGCGACGGAGACGATCGGTGGTGCGCACGATCCCCACGAAATCCCACATGATCCGGCGGACCGTGTCGTGCAGATGCCGGATCACGATTTCTTCGCGATGCTCCTGCGTGCCCTTGCGGTCCCAGCGCCGCACCAGCCGCGAAGGCACCGGCGCCAATTTCTGGGACATCCCGTGCTCGGCGGCGCGCAGGGCGAACACCACCGCTTCCAGGAGCGAATTGGACGCCAGGCGATTGGCACCGTGAACACCCGTGTGGGCGCATTCGCCGCAGGCGTAGAGCCCGCGGATGCTGGTCTTGCCGTGGAGGTCGGTCTGGATGCCGCCGCACAGGTAGTGGGCCGAAGGCGTGACGGGAATCGGTTGCCGGTCCATCCGGAATCCCGCTTCCAGGCAGCGCGCGTAGATGTTGGGGAATTTCTTCTTGGCGTGCGAACCGAGCGCCGTCACGTCCAGGTAGACGCACGGATCGCCCAGCGCCTTCATGCGCCGGTCGATGGCGCGCGTCACGATGTCGCGCGGCGCGAGATCCTTGAGCGGATGCTCGTGTTCCATGAACCGCTCCCCGCGGCTGTCGACAAGCACCGCCCCTGCGCCCCGCACCGCCTCGGAGATCAGGAACGACGATCGCACGGGATCGAAGAGCATGGTCGGGTGGAACTGGAGGAACTCCATGTTCGCCACCCGCGCGCCCGCGCGCCAAGCCATGGCGATGCCGTCGCCGGTGGACACCGACGGATTGGTGGTGTGCTGGTAGACCTGCCCGACGCCACCGGTGCACAGCACCGTGCGCGGCGAAAGCCATGTCTCGATGTTGCCCGAATCGCGATCCAGCGCGTAGACGCCGTGGCAGGTCAACTTGCCATCGTGGGACTGGGTCAGGTAGTGCTGGGTGATCAGCTCCAGCGCGATCCTGCGCTCGACCACCTGGATGTTGGGGTGCTGGCGCGCGGCTTCCAGCAAGGCCCGCTCCACTTCGGCCCCGGTGATGTCACCGGCGTGGAGGATGCGCGCCATGCCGTGTCCACCTTCGCGATGGAGATCGAACGGACTGGCCTTGCCCCCTTTGCGGGTGAAGTTCACGCCCCACTCGATGAGTTCGCGGACGGCCTGGGGACCTTCCTGCACCAGGACTTCCACCGCGTCGCGATGGCACAATCCGTCGCCGGCGACCAGCGTGTCCTGCACATGGAGCGCGAAGGCGTCGTCGGCGGCGGTCACCGAGGCGATTCCTCCCTGCGCCCAACGGGTCCCGGTCTCTTCCGCGTCGCCCTTGGTCAGGATCGCGACAGAGCCTGTCGCCGCCACGCGCAGCGCGTAGGAAAGCCCCGCGATGCCGCTTCCCACCACCAGGTGGTCGACTTGTTCGATTGGGCGTACCGTGGCAACCATCCCTTGAAAGTGGTACAACACTTTTTGTGAAAACATCAAAACTAGACCATCCACGGGCGGTCCGAGCACCTGGAAAAAGACTACGTTGCAAGATGTACGAATTGAAGCTATGCGCCGAGAGTGTCGATCCTGCGTCAGCCCTGCGCTCGATCCCGTCGGAGCGAAGCCTTGGAGAACCGCACCCATGATTTCCAATACGGCCCGTGTCGTCGCATGCATCGCTTTCGCCACCTGCTCCGTCGCCTGGAGCCAGGTCAGCATCGCCGCGTCCTCCGAATTCCGTCCGGCCATCGAAGAGATCCGCAAGGCGTTCCAGGACCAGACCGGCATCCCCACCCGCGCCGTCTACGGCAGCTCGGGGGCCATGGCCCAACGCGCCAAGGCGATCGGGACGGACATCTTCCTTTCTTCCGACAAGGGCTGGGCCGATTCGCTGGCTTCCACGCCCCGCGCCGTCGACAAGACGTTGGTGCTCGGCACCCAGCCCGTGTGCGTCTGGGTGCGAGGTTCGGTGATCGACCCTTCCTCGGAGCTCGACCACTTGGTGGAAAAGAACAACGGCGAGATCGTCATCGCCGACTCGAGCCTTTCGCCCGACGCCGTCGGCGTCGTGAAAGCGTTGCGGAGCCTTCCCAACTGGCCATCCATCCGCGGTCGGCTTGTCGTGCTCCCCGACCCTGGAACCGTGCTCGATTCCCTCGCCTCGCACAAGGCCCCGCCCGCCGAGCCGGTCGCCAAGGACGAACCCCAGGCCGATTCCACCGCCAAGGATTCGTCCAAGGTGGCGGAAGATTCCGGCAAACCCCAGAAGCCCCCCGCGAAAAGACCTCGGACGTTCGCCAACGGATTCCTGCCGCAGACGATGCTGTGGAATTCTCCCATCGCGGGGATCGGCCGCTGGGTTCCCGTGGAAGCCTCGATCATCCCCCCTCTGCGGGCCAGCGCCTTGCGGTTGAAGTCGGTGAACGCACCGCGCTCCGACGCCGCGAAGTCCTTCATGGACTTCCTCCAGAGCCCAAAGGCCCGTGCGATCCTGCGCGCCAAAGGATTCCTCCCGCCTCCGTGATCCGCATCGACAACACGGCACGCGCGACGATGCGCGCGAGGCTAACTTTCGTGCATGCGCACGCGTAACCTCCTTTCGACGACCGTTGTCGCCCTGCTGGCCTGCGGTTGCGACACCAAGAAGAAATCCGCCGATGGACAGGGTTCGGCGACCCCGACCTTCGGAGGCACGATCGTGCTGTCTTCGCGGGGAGGCCCCAAGACGTTCAACCCCATCGTGGAAAACGAATCGTCGTCCAGCGAATTCACCGGGCTCATCTTCCAGGGATTGACCGATCTGGACCCCAAGACCGGCCTGCCGCGGCCTGCACTGGCCCAAAGCTGGAGCGTCGATTCGAGCGGCAAGGTCTACGTGTTCAAGCTGCGCCAGGGCCTGCGATTCAACGACGGCAGCCCGTTGACCGCCCAGGACGTGGTGTTCACCTGGAAGGAACTCGCGTTCCACCCCAAGATCCTCTGCGCGATGCGCGACATCCTGATGGTCGACGGCAAACTCCCCGAAGTCGCGGCGCTCGACGACCTCACGGTCGAATTCCGTCTTCCCACCACCTTCGGACCTTTTGTCGCCGCCGCCGGCGGGCTGCCTGTCCTTTCCAAGAAGCGCCTGGCCGCCAAAGGGGGCGAAGCCTTCAACGCGGCCTACGGCCTGGACACCCCTCCCGACAGCCTGATCGGCGCGGGACCGTTCAAGCTCGCCCGCTACGAAGGCGGGCAGCGCGGCGTGTTCGTCAAGAACCCGTTCTACTGGAAGACGGATTCCGCCGGAAAGAATCTGCCCTACCTGGATACGCTCCTGATGACCATCGTCCAGGACCAGAAGGCCGAAGTCCTCAAGTTCAAGGCCGGCGAGATCGACGCGATGGATGTGCAGCCGGGCGATTTCCCGGTGCTCAAGCCGCTGGAAGCCGAAGGCAAGTTCAAGATCCACCGCACGGGCGCGTCGCTCAGTTCGTTCTACGTGGTCTTCAACCAGAACACGCAAACGGACAAGGCCGGCAAGCCCCACGTGGATCCTGTCAAACTCGCCTGGTTCCGCGACCGGAACTTCCGCGCCGCGATCAGCTTCGCGATCGAACGCAAGGCGATCCGCGACATCGTCTGGAACGGCCTGGGCCACGACGCCAACGGCCCGCAATCGCCCTCCACCGGGTATTGGTGGAACGCCAAGCTCCCGCCGCTGTCCCAGAATCTGGACAGCGCCAAGGCGCTTCTGGGTGCATCGGGGTTCACCTGGGACGCGCTGGGCAAGCTTCGCGACAAGGCGGGCAATCCGGTCAAGTTCTCGATGGTCACCAACGCGGAAAACCAGGCGCGCATCGAGACCGCCGGCCTGATTCGCAAGGACCTGGAGCGGCTGGGCATCGACGTCGTGTTCACGCAGTTGGAATTCAACGCGTTGGTGTCGAAACTCGACAACACCCACGATTGGGAATGCGTGATGCTCGGGCTTTCGGGCGGTGGATCGGATCCGCATTTCGGGGCGAACGTCTGGATCTCCAGCGGACGCACCCACATGTGGTTCCCTCGCCAGAAGAACCCGTCGACGGCGTGGGAAAAGGAACTCGACAGCCTGGTCGCGGCCGGTGTGAAGCAAGTTGACACCGCCTCGCGCAAGAAGACCTACGACCGGCTCCAGGAGGTCGTGCGCGCCGAGCAGCCGTTCGTGTACCTGGGGCACCCCGAGGCCATGGGCGCCATCCGCGACAAGTTCGGCAACGTGGCCCCGACCCCGCTGGGCGGGATCCTCCACAACCGCGACGAGATCTACCTCCGCAAGTGACGGCTTTCGTCTTCAGGCGACTGGCCGCGATGATCCCGATGCTCCTGGGCGTCAGCATCCTCGCGTTCGCCCTGCTGCAGCTTTCGCCCGGCGACCCCCTGGCCGCCCAGCGCGGCAATCCCCAGGTTCCGGAAGAACTCATCCGCAGGATCGAGCTCCAGTACGGATTCGACAAGCCCGTGCCGCAGCAGTACCTGATGTGGCTGGGGAAGGTCCTTCGCGGCGACCTGGGCTATTCCTTCAAGTTCAAGCGCCCGGTCGCCGACGTGCTCGCCGAACGCATGGCCGCCACGCTCCTCTTGGCGCTGTTCAGCTCCGGACTGGCCTGGCTTCTGGCCGTGCCGCTGGGCGTATGGTCGGCGCTTCGCCGCGGCGAATGGGTCGACAAGACGGTTTCCGTCATCGCCTTCGTGGGAATGAGCCTGCCGTCGTTCTTCCTGGCCCTGCTCCTTCTGTTCGGGGCCACCATGCTTCCCGAACTCCCGTTGCTGGGGCGCATCCCGATCGGTGGTCTGACCTCGCCCGATTTCGATTCCATGGGCGTGTTCGAGCGCGGCGTGGACCTGTTCCTGCACCTTCTGATCCCCGGAACCGTGCTGGCCGTGGGGGCGATCGCCGGATTGCAGCGCGTCGCGCGCGGCTCCATGCTGGAAGTGCTCCGCCAGCCCTACGTGATCGCGGCCCGCTCGCGCGGATTGTCGGAAGGCGCGATCCTCTGGCGCCACGCGTTCCGCAACGCGGCCAACCCGCTGCTCACGCTGCTGGGGTTCGAATTTTCCGCCCTGCTGTCGGGCGCGGCGTTCACCGAAGTCATCACCAGCTGGCCGGGTCTCGGGCTGGTCGCGCTGGAAGCCGTGCGCGCCAAGGACCTGTTCCTGGTGATGGCCACGGTGATCATGGGAAGCCTCCTGTTGCTCTTGGGCAACCTCCTGTCGGATCTTCTCCTGGCCTGGAACGACCCCCGGGTGAAGCTGCGATGACGCGCCACCTCGACGCCTTCCGACGGATCCTGTCGCGAAATCGCGCGGCTTCCGCCGCGTTCGCCGCGCTGGCCGCCCTCTACCTGATGGCCTTGGCGGCTCCGTGGCTCGCGCCGTACGACCCCGACGACGAATCCCGCTCCCATTCCTGGGCGCCGCCGTCCACCATCCGGTTCGACGGAATCCGTCCCTACGTGCATCCAGTCTCGTTCACCTTCGACGACGACGCCCGCCGCGTCTACGTGGAGGACACCACCCTTCGCGCCCCGATCGGCCTGTTCGTGCGCGGCCACCTGTTCGGGCTGGTGGATGGTTCCGCCAATGCATCCGGAGCGCGCCTGTACCTGCTGGGCGCCGACTCGCGAGGCCGCGACCTGCTCACGCGGCTTCTGCACGGCGCGAGGATCTCGCTGACCATCGGCGTGGTGGGCGTCAGCATTTCCACCTTCGTGGCGCTCCTGGTGGGCGGGATCGCGGGGTTCGCCGGCGGACGCGTCGACTGGCTCCTGATGCGCGTGTGCGAGATCGTGATGCTGGTGCCGGCGTTCTACCTGCTCATGCTCCTGCGAGCGGCGCTCCCGTTGGATTGGGATTCGCGCGTGGTCTACCTCTCGATCGTGCTCATCCTTTCGTTCATCGGCTGGGCTGGCCTTGCGCGCGTGGTGCGCGGCCTGGTGCTGTCCATCCGAGAGCGCGACCACGTGGTGGCCTCGCGCGCCCTGGGCGTACCTGCATGGAAGATCCTGACTCGCCACGTGCTCCCGCACACATGGGGGTTTTTGGCGATCCAGGCCACCCTCAGCATTCCCGGCTACATCGTGGCCGAATCGGGTCTTTCGCTCCTGGGGCTGGGCATCCAGGATCCGCAGACCAGCTGGGGCAACCTGCTGCAGGAAGCCATGTCGATCTCCGAGATCCAGTTGCACCCCTGGAGCCTGCTCCCGGGGGCGTTCCTGTTCGTGGCCGTGCTGTCGTGGAACCTGGTCGGCGACGCGTTGCGCGACGCGTTCGACCCGCGGGGGGACGAATGAGCCTGCTGGACGTCCGCGACCTTTCGATCTCGTTCCGGACCGCCGCCGGGCCGCTCCACGTGGTCGATCGCGTTTCGTTCTCGGTGGAGCGTTCGAGCACCTTGGCGATCGTCGGCGAATCGGGCTGCGGCAAGTCGGTGACCGCCCAATCGCTGCTGGGATTGCTCCCTCCCAAGAAGACGATGGTGTCGGGGTCCATCCGGCTGGACGACCGGGAATTGACGAACCTGTCGTTCGAACGCTGGCGCGAAGTCCGCGGCCGGAAGATCGCGATGGTCTTCCAGGACCCGATGACCTCGCTCAACCCGTTGCTCACGGTGGGCGCCCAGTTGCGCGAAGTCCTGGCGCTGCACCAAAAATTGTCAAGCAATGCGCTCGGCGACGAAGCCGCCTCGTGGCTTTCCAAGGTCGGGCTCCCCGATCCCGTCGCGCGACTCGCCGCCTACCCGTTCGAGCTTTCGGGCGGCATGCGCCAACGGGTGCTGATCGCGCTGGCCCTGGCCGGACGCCCCGAACTCCTGGTGGCCGACGAACCGACCACCGCCCTGGACGTCACCATCCAGGCCCAGATCCTGGATCTCCTGGGATCGCTGCAGCGCGAGTTGGGCATGGGCATGGTCTTCATCACCCACGACCTGGGCGTGGTCGAACGCATCTCGGATCGGATCGCCGTCCTGTACGCGGGACGGGTCGTGGAATCGGGACCGACCGAACAGGTCTTGTCGAACCCTTCCCATCCCTACACCCGCGCCCTCCTCGATTCGGTGCCCGGGTTCCGCCCACGGAACGGTCGGCTCGCGAGCATCGGTGGCAATGTGCCTTCGCCGAGCGCCTGGCCGCCTGGTTGCCGGTTCCATCCTCGGTGCCCATCCGCGATCGAACCCTGTTCGCGCACTTCGCCGGAATCCGTCGTTCTTGGCGACCGCGCCCGCGCCTGCCACAACCCCATGGAGCCTCGCGCGTGAACCTAATGGACGTCAAGGACCTGAAGGTTTCGTTTCCCGTCGCGGGGGGATTGTTCGGGCGCCCCAAGGCCTGGATCCGAGCCGTCGACGGCGTCTCGCTTTCGCTCAAACCGGGCGAGACCCTCGGGCTGGTGGGCGAATCGGGCTGCGGCAAGAGCACCACCGCCCGCGCGATCCTGCGCCTCGTGGAACCCGACTCGGGATCCATCCTCGTCGACGGAACCGACGTGCGCACGCTGCCTCGCGAAGAACTGCGCCTGTTCCGGCGGCGCATGCAACTGGTGATGCAGGACCCCATGGCGGCCCTGGACCCGCGCCGCACCGCCTTCCAGGCCGTGGCCGAAGGCTTGGAAGTGCACGGCCTGGCGCCCAGGAGCGAATGGCGGGATCGCGTGCGCGCCTTGTTCGAACTGGTGGGACTGTCCGACGACCAGTTGGATCGCCACCCCCACGAATTCTCGGGCGGCCAGCGGCAACGGATCGGGATCGCGCGCGCCCTGGCCGTGGAGCCCAAGCTGCTCGTGCTCGACGAACCCGTATCGGCCCTGGACGTGTCGGTGCAGGCGCAGATCGTGAACCTGCTGGAGGACATCCAGGAACGCACCGGCGTGGGGTACCTGTTCGTGGCCCACGACCTGGGCGTGGTCCGCCACATCAGCGACCGGATCGCGGTCATGTACCTGGGTCGCATCGTGGAAGAGGGCCCGGCCGAAGAAATCTGTCGGGATCCACGGCACCCCTACACGCGCATGCTCCTGTCGTCGATCCCGTCGATGTCGCGAGGCCGCGAGGCCGCCGTGCCGCCGATGGGCGAGCTGCCGTCGCCGTCGAATCCGCCATCCGGGTGCGCGTTCCACCCCAGATGCCCGATCGTCCAGGATACCTGCAAAAAAGAACGCCCGACTCTGCTGGAGTCGGGCGAGGGAAGGCTCTGCGCCTGCCCGTTGTGGGCAGGAACCGCGATCTAGTTCTGGTTGATGATCACGAAGATGCCCAATCCGGTGAGGATCGTGGCCATGATCGCGTTCACCCCGGTGAGGATCTCGCCGAAGGTGGTGGGCTCGGGCGGTTTGCGGAAGGGCACGATGACTTCCGAGCCGGGGTTGGGCTTGTCGGAAATGCCGCCGTCGCGGGTCTGCACGGAACCGTCGGCGAACCGCACGTAGACGCGATCCTCGTCGGCGCTGTCGGAATAGCCGCCCGCCTGCTGGATGTACCACTTCCAGGTTTTCCCTTCGCGCCACACGATGTTGCGCGGGCTGTTCACCCGTCCCTTCACGGTCACGGTGGCCGGGCGCATGGGGATCACGATCACATCGCCACCGCGCAGGGGAAGGTCGTCGTATCCGCCCTTGTCCTTGAGCGCCTTGCGGAAATCGATCTGGATGCGTCCCGCGAGGCTGTCGCCTCGGATCAGGCGCGCGCCTTCCAGGTAGGCGTCGGGGCGCAAGCCCCCCACGCGCTCGAAAAGCGAAGAAAATCGTTCACCGGATTCCCGAAGACCGTAGCTGCCCGGACGTTCCACCCAACCGCGCACTTCGACCATTTCCAGCCGGGTGAGCAACGGGTTGAACGGCACTTCCACATGGGATTGGGCCAACAGGACATGGTCGGCGGAACGGCTTGAGAGGCTCGAATCCAACGGAAGGTATTCGACCTTGGATTTGCGCTGCCCGAAGATGGGGCTTTCCACGCGGACGTTGCCGAATTCGGCGTCGAGCTTGAATCCACCCGCCTTGAGGATCAGGTCCTTCACCGTCATCCCGGGAAGCCACACGTACGCCCCCTGGCGCACGACGGCGCCGGTGATGCGAACCGAATCGCGAAACGCCATTTCCCGTCGATCGAAGACGGTCACGCTGTCCAAGGCCTGGAGCGTCATGGACGCGGCATCGAGCGCGGAAAAACGCAACTGCTGCCGAATCCCCGATGCCATCCGACGCGACAGGAGCAGGCGTTCGGCATAGGCGTCGCGAGCGAGTCCTCCGCCCAACTCCAACAACTCGGCGGCGGTCATGCCCTCCTTGACAGGATACGCTCCTGGAAAACGGACCATCCCCGCGATGGATACGGTGGCGCTGGAGGGATCCTTGCCCGGGAAGACCTGGACGATGTCCCCATCCTTCAGCGGGGCCGGAGCCCCCGCGAGAACCTCCTGGGGCGTCGGCAGCGCGACCGCGTCCACCCGCCCGTTCTCGAACAACCGCAACACGCTCATGGGCGCCTTGGCGGTGGTGGCGTTGAGTCCACCCGCGAATCCGATCAGTTCCTTGGCGCCTTCCTTGGCCACGAGCTCGTAGAGTCCTGGACGCCCGACGTCGCCACGCACCTCCACGGTGACCCCGCGCCGCGGCACACGAAGGACGTCGCCATCCTGCAGCACGTCGCCCGCGGGTTTCTTGCCGTGGAAGATGTAGTCGTAGAGATCGACCGTGGTTTCCTTGCCTCCACGGGAGACGACGAGGTTGCGCTCGGAACCGAGATCGGTCGGCCCCTTGGCGTGGAACAGCGCGGCCAGGACCGACGTGTTGCCGGAAAGCAGGAATCCCCCCGGGCGCACGACGTCGCCGACCACGAAGACGCGCACCTGCTTGAGCTTGCCCATGGTCACATCCATGTTCACGCCACCGGAACCGAGCCCGGAATAGATGCGCTGCAAGCGCTTGCGCAGGATGCTCGTTGCCGACGCCAGCGTCTGGCCGTTGAGGCTGACGACCCCGATGCCTTCGACCGAAATCTGTCCATCCCGGTCCAGGACCAGGGAATAGCGGGCCTCCTTCTGGCCCCAGAGGGTGAGGACGACCTCGTCGCCGGCGCCCAGCTGGTAATCCGCTCCGATCGCCCCCACATGGGAGGCGAACAGGTTCGGTTCGGCGTTGCGGAAGATCTCCTGCACATAACGGCGAGGCTTCTTCAACGAATCCTGCTTGCGCAGCTCCAGACTGTCGGACTCCACGGTGTCGACCTGGACGCTTCCCTCCTCGGCGGAGATCTGGCCGATCGATCCCCGCTGCGACCGGGAGGTGTCCATCCGCCCCGTCTGGGCGACGTTCATCTGGTTCTTCTTCTGCATGATCTCGGCGACCTGCTCGCGGGTCATGCCGGGGGGGAGAGCCGCATCGGAGATGTCCTGCGACCACGAACTCGCGCAGAGTCCTGCGATCAAGGCCAGAACTGAGATCGATTTCCGAAAGTTCATCGGGAGTGGTTCCATGGGTTGCATTTCCGATCCAAGAATCGACAAACCTAGGAAAGTCTGGCCTCCCGCGACAGCGTCAGAGCAGCAGTTTGGCCACGACCCGGCGCCTGCGGGACAGATCCCGGCGTTCCTGGAGCATGGCCGCCACCCGCCGGTGTTCTTCGCCGCCCACCTCGCCCAAAGGTTCGAACCTGTCCTTGGGGCCTTCTTTCCACAGACGCCAGGCGCGTTCCTGTCCGCGGGATTTGCGCACCACCACCTGGCCTTGCGGCAGTCGGGCGAGCCGACGATCGATTTCCTCCAACTCCTGTTTCAGGTCGTCCAGAACCATGATCCGTGGCAAAAATGCATTGAAACCCCGGGGAGCTACATTCTCTGGTCCAGGTCCACTCCAGCGAATCCCAAACGGAGCCATCGCACAATGCCAGAAGATCCAGTCGAACCGAGCGAGTCCATCCCGGAAGAACGCGTTTCGCTCCCTTTGGACGAGGACCTCGAGCTCGCTTCGGAATCGATCTCCGTGGCCCCCGAGCCGGTTTCCGTCGCCTCGATGCCCGCCGGCTTGGCACCTGCGGGCGCCGACAACGCCTACTCGGAAGGCGACGAGCTCGATCTGGACGAGCCTTCGATCCCGCGCCCCGACGACGAGATCCTGGTCGAGGCCGCGTTGTTCGCGTCGACCGAGCTCACCACCTTGCGCCATCTGCGCGAACTGGTCGATGCGACCCTGACCGCAGCCAAGGTCCAGAAGCTGGTCGACTCGATCAACAAACGCCTGACCGATGGCCGCCACCCCTACGAGATCGTGTCCGCCGCCGGCGGATGGCGCATCCGCACGCGCCCCGAGCTGTATCCGTGGCTGCGCGGCCTGTTCAAGGAGGTCCAGAACCGGCGGCTTTCGCAGGCCGTGCTGGAAACCTTGGCCGTGGTCGCCTACAAGCAGCCCATCACCAAGGCCGAGATCGAGGCCGTGCGCGGCGTGAGCGCCGACGGCGCCCTCAAGAAGCTTCTGGAAAAGAAGCTCGTGACCGTGTCGGGCCGCACCGACACCCCGGGACGTCCGCTCACCTACGGCACCACGCGCGAATTCCTGGAATATTTCGGGATTTCCAAGCTTCCCGACGACCTGCCGAGGCTCGCCGAGTTCGAAGAACTGGTGCAGTCGCGTTCGCTTCTGCCCCAGGTGGCGCCGGGTGGCGTGCTGCTCCAGGCCCAGCAGCAGGAAGAATGACCAGCTGGATCGACCTCACCCATCCGGTGCACGAGGCGATGCCGGTCTGGGAGGAATCCGAACGGGCGTCGATCACGACGCGTTGCGAAATCGACGGAGATTGCCCGGTGCGGGTTTCGTGGATCGCGCTGGGCGCTCACACCGGAACCCACGTGGACGCCCCGTCCCACTTCCTGGCCGGCGGCGCCATGGTGCATGACCTGTCGCTGGATGACCTGATCGGTCCGGCCTGGATCGCCGATACCGGAACGGCCGGGATCGTGGACGCGGCGCTTCTGGATCCGCTCGGGATCCCCCGGCAGGCCGAGCGGATCCTGTTTCGCACCTCCAACACATCCCGCGACCTGATGCGAAAGCGGGAGTTCGACCGCACCTACGTGGGGTTGGACTTGTCGGGAGCCGCCTGGCTGGCGGAGCGGAAGGTGCGCCTGGTGGGATTCGACTACCTGTCGGTCCAGGCGTTCGATGCCTCCGACGAAACCCACCGGACACTGCTTCGCACCGGAACCGTCCTTCTGGAATCGCTGGATCTGTCCCGCGTGGGAACCGGCTGGCACGAGATCGTCTGCCTGCCGTTTCTTGGCAAGGACCTGGACGGCGCCCCCGCCCGGGTGGTCGCCCGGAAGATCGCCCCTCCGGCGGGTTGAACAGGAGTCAGTCGCGTGGGCGGTGTTCCAGAGCCGGCCCAAGGAGCAGATAGAACGCTCCCGCCGCGAACGCCACCGCCGCGGTGAGGAAGCAGACCACCCGCACGCCCCACAACTCCCAGACCCATCCGGAAAGCATGGACCCGGCGATGCTCATCACGCCGCCGTTGAGCAGCGCCGCCGCCGTGGTCCCGCTGGAAATCCGATCGGGCGGGAGCAACCGCGCCAGCACCAGGCTCTGCCCCGTGAAGACGCCCACGACCATGAGCCCGTGGAGGGACTGCGCCACCAGGAGCATGGAGAAATCGGTGGCCAATCCCGCCAGCAGCCATCGCAGCGAGGTGGCGACGAATCCCGTCACCAACAGCGACTTGAGCCCGAATCTCCCCACGAAGGGGATCGCCAGGAACATGAAGGCGAGTTCGAACCCGGTGGCGATCGCCCAGGCCCGGGAAATGTCTTCGGGACCGCGCCCGAAGGGACCCGTGACGAGGTTGGCCAGGATCGTGACGCCCATGGCGTTGCAAAGGAACCCCAGACCGCCCCCGACGTAGACCACCCAGAGCCTGCGATCCCACAGCGACGCGACGACTTCCTTGAGCTTGAGATCCGACGCCCCGCTGGCGGTATCGGAACCGGCCGGAAGAGCAAGAAAAAAGGGAAGGGATGCCACCAGAAAGGCACCCATGGCCAGATAGGCGACATCCAAGCCGTCGAACCGCAGACGATGCGACAACCAAAGCGAGACGAGGAAGAACCCGAGGGTGCCCATCGCCCGCAGCGCGAAGAACACCGAGTTGCCGGTTCCCGTCCGGCGCAGCACCAGGGACTGGCTCAGTGGGGAAATGGGGCTGATGGCCACCTGGGCCAGGAAGAACCCGAGCGCGAGCATGGCGAATCCGCGAAGATGCGGCAGCAGCGCGAGTCCGACGCCCCCCAGGAGCATGTACACGGAAAGCACGAACCGGGGCGAACCGCTGCGATCGGTCCACCAGCCTGCGACCACGGGGCTGAACAGGGCGGGAAGACACCCCAGCGCCGCCACCAGGCCGATCTGGGCCGGGGACAGACCGCGGGTTTCGAACAGATGGTTGTTGAACTGGACGTTCACGTAGGCGCCGAAACTGACGAACAACCCCATGGCCCCCATGGCGTAGGCGCCACCGGAAACGCGCCCACGAACCGACGGAACGGCCGGGGCCGGTTCAGAATCCAACGGGAAGGATCCGCGGAGGATCCAGCGTCGCGGCGACCATGATCCAGGCCTCGACGATTTCCGTCAGGGCGCCCATGGTCCCCCCGGTCATCCCCCCCAGCAGGCTGCGGATGCGGTGGACAAGAAGCAGCACCAGGATCAGCCACCCCAGGAACGCGACCACGGCCCGCTCGGGGCCCAGCTGCAGGATCACGACCAGCGGGGCCAGCGCGACCACGAACCTCATCCACGCCCGTTTTCCGGTGAAGGCCGTCACCGCCACGCCTTCGTCCTTGGCGTACGGCGAAAGCGCCGTGGCCAGAAGCTGCGACGAGCGTCCGAACACGGGAGCGGCGAACAGGGCGACCGCGGCGCGATCCACCGGCATGTTGTCCAGCGCGATGCCTTTGGTCGCGAGCACGGCGAACACCGCCGTCATCCCCAGCGGCCCGATGTGGGGGGTGGTGAGGATCTCGTGCATGCTCGCGCGGGATCGCCACGAAAGCAGAGCTTCGGAGGTGTTCGCGAGCCCGTCCAGGTGGATTCCCCCGGTGATCCAGGTCCACGCCAGGATCGTGGCCAAGGCCGCGACCTGGCGAGGCGCGATCGATTCCGCTCCCCACCAGGAAAGGGCCAGGAACCCGCCGATGAACAACCCCACCACGGGAAACCAGAAAACCGCACGGCGCAGGTCGTACTGCCGCTTTCCGGGAAGCCGCAGCACGGTGAGGTAGCTCAGCGCCGTGGGCAGGCTCATGCCTTTTTCAGAGCCTCCACGGCCTGCTTGATCCGCTCGGCGTCTTCCTTGCGGCACACCAGGGTCGCGTTGGGCGTGGTGACCACGATCAGGTCGCTGACGCCGATGCAGACCACCTTGTGGCCTGCCTGTTCCGACACCACGATGTTGCCCGAAGCGTCGATCGGCAGGAGGTCGGTCTGGGTCCAGTTGCCCACCGCGTCCTTGGGCAGGACCTGTTCCAGCGCGACCCAGCCGCCCACGTCGTTCCAATCGAAGTCCGCCACGGTGCAGCGCACGTCGGAAGCCTTTTCCATGACGCCGAAGTCGATGCTCACCTTGGGCAGCGGCTCGAAGGCGGCCTTGAGCGCGTCGTCGAATCCTGTCGTCCCCCATGCGGCGGCGGCGCTCTTCATGGCCGCGTGGTGGGCGGGAAGATGCTTCTCGATTTCGGCCAGGATGTCCGATGTCCGCCAGACGAACATCCCCGAGTTCCACATGTGCCGACCGGACTTCACGAAAGTCTCGGCGGTGGCCATGTCGGGCTTCTCGCGGAAGGCGGCCAGCTTGTGGATGGCGGCACCGCGGCGCTCACCGGTCTTGTCGGCGACTTCCAGGTAGCCGTAGCCGGTGGCCGCGTGGCGCGGCTTGATGCCGAAGGTGTACAGGCCGCCTTCGGATGCGGCGGCTTCGGCCGTGGCCAGCAGCACTTCGCGAAAGCGCGAGGCGGGCTCGATCGTGTGGTCGGCGGCCAGGATGGCCAGGACGGCCCCGGGCCATTTCTTGTCCACCAGGGCGGCGGCAAGGGCCACGGCGCCCGACGTGTCGCGGGCCATGGGTTCGCCGATGACGTTTTCCGGCGGAAGTTCGGGCAGCTGTTCGCGGGCGAGGGCGGCGAAGCGGGCGTTGGTGAGCACCAGAATCCGTTCCGGGGGCACGAGCCCTTCCAGACGATCGCGCGTGACCTGCAGCATGGTCCTGGAACCGGTCAGGTTCAGGAACTGCTTGGGGCGTTCTTCGCGGCTCATG
>Ga0116187_1002394_pt1 | contig 18446 bp, 20 predicted proteins | sample AD_JPNNA6_MetaG_FD_89755 | JGI IMG/M metagenome (GOLD analysis project Ga0116187, IMG submission 89755) | Active sludge microbial communities of municipal wastewater-treating anaerobic digesters from Japan - AD_JPNNA6_MetaG | ecosystem: Engineered > Bioreactor > Anaerobic > Digestate | place... | reverse complement strand
ATTGCCGCTGCTGTTGGATAAGGCAATGACATTGCCCTGTCCGTCAAAATGGTAGAAATACCGGCCGCTCTCACTGCCTGCGGCATAAGTAATCATACATACCGGCTCATCAATCCCCGGCCCATAGATGTATTTACGTATCAAAGAGCCGCTGCCGCTGTCCTCTTTTCTAAGAGCCGTATAGAATCATCTTCAGACCCAGAAATCCAGCACCCTTCCAAAGTCGGCAGACTCCTTATTTTTGTTCCCTTCTATTTTTTGATGTCTTTCCAAAGCAGCCGTTTCGCCGCTATTATACCCAACCTCAACCCCCTCCGGCAAGCCCTTCTCCATTCTTTTCTTTACAGACGGTCAAACTCAACCAATTTCCGCAACACCCCCAACCACTCAAATCCCCCCGCATCAAAAAATTCTTACCCCCTCTATTTCCAGCACTTCCAGCCGCCGCCCCCGCCCAACCCATTCTGTTTTTTCCCCTTATTCTCCATTCTTATTTCCCTCCCCGCCGCCGCGATGTATAATTCCTCTTGAAAAATGCGAAACCCAAAACCCGTCATTGTCATCGGCCTCGGCAATCCCCTCATGGGTGATGAAGGCATCGGCACTATCCTGCTCAGCCGCCTCGAACAGATTGCCGGCCGGCGAAAACTCACCCCCTCCCCCAACCTCGAGTTCATCGACGCCGGAACCGGCGGAATGAATCTCCTCCACCACATAGCAAACCGCCAAAAAGCCGTCCTTATCGACTGTGCCCTCATGAATACCCCGCCCGGCACCATCCGCCGCTTCACCCAACAGCAAGTCCAAAGCATCAAGCAATTATCGCACCTATCCCTCCACGAAGTGGACATCCTCAAAGTCCTCGAAATCTCCCGCCGGCTCGGCGAATCTCCGGACGAGGTCATTTTCTTCGGCATCGAACCGGCGGAAATCTGCCAAAGAATCTCCCTTTCCCCCATTCTCCAGAACAAAATCCCGCACTACATTCAAACAATTCTCGACGAAATAAACCCCTCTTTTTAACTCTGTACATTCGCAGCCCCGCCGGATACAATAGGACGCATAGCAGAAATTAAACAGGAGATAAACATGAAAACCTTTGGGACAGCGTTAACGGCCGGTGCCATCCTCTGGACTGGATACATTGCCACCGGCCCCATTAATTTCGAAAATCCGGACGCCAACTATGCCTGGAAAGTTCACGACCCCCAGCGTCCGATTCCACCAACCGTCACGCCAGGCCCCCAAAATCACCTTCCCCCCTCCGACGCTGTTATCCTATTTGACGGCAAGGACTTATCCGCCTGGCAAGGTACCAAGCAGCCCAACCAGCCCGCCCCATGGAAACTCGAAAACGGCTATATCGAAGTCCTCCCGGGCTCCGGCGACATTCAAACCAAACAGGCCTTCGGCTCCTGCCAGCTCCATATCGAATGGGCCGCCCCCGAACTGGTTCAGGGCAAAGACCAGGGACGCGGCAACAGCGGCGTCTTTCTGATGGGCCTCTACGAAATTCAGATTCTCGATTCCTATCAGAACCCAACCTATGCCGACGGAATGGCCGGCGCCGTCTATAGCCAAAATCCACCTCTCGTCAATGCCTGCCGCCAGCCAGGACAATGGCAGACCTACGACATCATCTTCCATGCTCCCCAATTCAAAGACGGCAAACTTACACGCCCGGCCGACGTCACCGTCCTTCACAACGGCGTCCTTGTCCAGGATCACTGGATTCTGACCGGCCCGACCGCCTGGCAGAAGCGCCCGCCCTACTCACCCCATCCCGACAAACTGCCCCTCTCCCTCCAGGACCATGGCAACCCCGTTCGCTTTCGCAACATCTGGCTCCGCCCCCTCACCGAAGAATAAACAGGCACTCTCAACAAACAGACATCAGAAAAGACTGACAAAAATATGAAATGTACGGAATTGAAGTTGCAGCCGGAAATCCTCAAAGGCCTGCAAAAAATCGGATACGAAGAACTAACCCCTATTCAGCAGCAGACACTCGAACCCATCCTCGCAGGCCGAGACCTCATCGCCAAAGCCCAGACAGGTTCCGGCAAAACGGCCGCCTGTGCCATCCCCATCCTCGAAAAAATCGACCCCGCCGCCAAAGAGATTCAGGCCCTCATCCTCGTCCCCACCCGCGAGCTGGCCATTCAATACGTCGAAGAGATCAGCAAGATTGCCCAGTTCACCCCCATTCAGGCCTTTGCCGTCTATGGCGGCTTTCCAATGGATATCCAGAAAGGAAAACTCGCCGACGGCGTCCACGTTCTCGTCGCCACCCCCGGCCGTCTCATCGACCTGCTCTACAACAGCCCCCTGACGCTTTCCCACGTCAAGACCCTCGTGCTGGATGAAGCCGACGAAATGCTCGACATGGGCTTCCTCCCCGATGTCGAGTTTGTCTTTTCCTGCCTCGTTCACGAACACCAGACCCTGCTCTTCAGTGCCACCATGCCGCCGGAAATCAAAACCCTCGCCCAGCGATACCTCAAAAACCCCGTCATCATCGAATTGAACACGGAAAACATCGCCCCCGAAACCCTCACCCACACCTTCTGCCAGGCCCGCGCCCATCATCGCCTCGAAGCACTCCTCGAATACCTTCGCACAAACAAGCCGCGCCAGGCCATCCTCTTCTGCAACAGCCGCCGCAGCAGCGAACAGTTATACAATCATTTGAAAAAAGAACTCAACTCCGTCGAAATCATCCACGGCGGCCTCGACCAGGCCAGACGCACCAGTCTATTCCGCCGGTTCAAACGCCTCGACATCCGCTATATGATCGCCACCGACATCGCCAGCCGCGGATTAGATTTCAGCCACACCTCCCACGTCATCAACTACGACTTCCCCACCCACCCCGAATCCTACACCCATCGAACAGGCCGCACCGCCCGCATGGGCAGGGAAGGAGTCGCCCTCACCTTCTACACACCGCAGGAACTCCGCAAACTCCGCACCCTCATTCGTGCCAATCGCATCCAGCCCGTCTGGCTGGGCACCGAGCCGGACATCCAGGCGGCCCCCAAGGCCCGCCCCTCCCAGAAGCACAGCCGCAAAGACGCCGCAGACCGCTCCGCCAAGCGCCCCCGCTCCGCCCGACGCCGACGCCGCGGACGCTCCGCAAGCACCCCCGCCGACCAAAACTGATTGCCTCCGCCCTCGCCAAATGGTAGGATATCCGCCGATGAACACCAGCAGCCAAATTCAATTTGCCGACTTCTTCGCCGAAGCCGCCTCGCTTCACCGGCAGATGCTGTCGGTCTTTGAACGGGACTGCCTCAAGCCCCTCGAGCAGGCCGGCCGACTCCTCGTTCAATGTATCGAAGCCGGCGGATGCATCTTCACCTGCGGAAACGGCGGCTCAGCCGCCGACGCCCAGCACGCCGCCGCAGAACTCGTCGGACGTTTCCGCCGACAGCGCAAAGGACTGCCCGCCGTCGCACTCACAACCGACACCTCCATCCTCACCTCCGTCGGCAACGACTACGGATTCGAAGAAGTCTTCAGCCGACAGGTCGAAGCCCTCGTCAAAAAAGGAGACATCCTCTGGGCATTTTCCACCAGCGGAACATCCCCCAACATCCTCAAAGCCGCACAAACCGCCAAAGACAAAGGGGCTGCCGTCCTCGCCTTTACAGGCCGCAGACAATCCCCCCTCGAAAAAATCTCAGACCTCTGCATCTGCATCGAAGGCCCCACCGCCGCCGTGCAGGAAGTCGGCCAGGTGGCCTATCACATCCTCTGCGATTGGGTCGAGGCCCACTTCACCCAGCCCCCGCAAGCCGGCTAATCGTCCCCATCCTTCCGCCCAAACCGCCCCCGCTCGCAGCAGGTCCGCCGTCTTTCCCCTCTCAGCCCGGCCGAACCGGTGCCACACAGAAAATATAAACCAGCGGCTCCGAGCCGGTATTCACAATATTATGTTCCGTATTCGGCGGGATATAGCAAACCTTCCCCTCCCCAACCGCCAGCCGCTCGTCCCCCGCATACGCCATGCCCGCCCCCGACAGAAAAACAAGAACCTCCTCCCGCTCGCCGGTTGAATGAACCCCGCACGATGCACCCGCCTCCAGCCGCACGCGCCCCGCCTTCACCCCCCATGTCTCCGCAGGGTCCACAACACGCTGATACTCCCGCCCCCCATCCAATTCCTTCACAAAGGCCTTCTTCCCAGACATCCTCATCTCCGCAGATGGTTCACATTCCCGCTGTCCACGCTTCACCATTCCCCCTTCATTCTTACCCCCTACCACGCCCGGCAGGATTCGAACCTGCGACCTACGGATTAGAAATCCGTTGCTCTATCCAGCTGAGCTACGGGCGCCTATGTCCCCGCTCACCGTCCCCGCTCACCGTCCCAACTCACCGTCCCGGTTATTCTAAACCCAACCTCTCCCTGCGGTCAAGCACCAGCCCCCCGCCGCCGCTTTTCCGCCAGATACGCATTGATACCCGCCGCCGCAATCCGCCCCTGCCCCATCGCCAGAATCACCGTCGCCGACCCCAGCACAATATCCCCGCCCGCATACACCCCCTCCAGTGAAGTCCGGCAGTTTTCATCCACCTCGATATACCCCCACCGGTTAAACTTCAGCCCAGGCGTCGTCTGCTGCAGCAGCGGATTCGGCCCATTGCCGATCGCAACAATCGCCGTATCCGCCTCCAGCACAAACTCGCTGCCCGCAATCGGCACCGGCCGCCGACGCCCCGACTCATCCGGCTCCCCCAACTCATAACGCAAACACTCAACCCCCACCACCTGCCCCCGCTCATTCCCCAAAATCCGCTTCGGACTCTGCAGCAGCCGAAACTCCACCCCCTCTTCCTTGGCGTGATGCACTTCCTCCACCCGTGCCGGCATTTCCTTTTCGCTCCGCCGGTAAATCAGATACACCTTCTCCGCCCCCAGCCGAAGTGCCATCCGCGCCGCATCCATCGCCACATTCCCCCCGCCGAAAACCGCCACACGCCGACTGAGGGCTATCGGCGTATCCGCCCCCTCCCCAAACTGATATGCCTTCATCAGGTTCGCCCGCGTCAGATATTCATTAGCGCTGTAAACCCCCACCAGATGTTCCCCCTCAATCCCCAGAAACTTCGGCAGCCCCGCCCCAACCCCAATATAAACCGCATCAAACCCGTCCTCTTTCATCAATTGCTCAATCGTGCGCGTCCGACCCACAATAAAATTGCACACAATCCGCACCCCCATCTTCTCCAGCGTCTCAATCTCCTTCCGCACAATCGCCTTCGGCAGACGAAACTCCGGTATCCCGTACACCATCACCCCGCCCGGCTTATGAAACGCCTCAAAAATCGTCACCTCATGACCGCCGCGCCGCGTATCTGCCGCCGCCACAATCCCCCCAGGCCCCGACCCAATCACCGCCACCTTCTGACCGGTCGACTCCCCCGCCTCCGGCACCGCCGCCGCCTCACCCGCACGGTCCGCCGCAAAACGCTCCAGCCGGCCGATCGAAACACTTTTCATCACATCCTTAAACCTCAGCCCTACCGTGCATTTCTCCTGGCACTGCACCTCCTGCGGACACACACGCCCGCACACCGCCGGCAGAAGAGAATACCCCTTAATGATTTCCAGCGCCTTCTGATACCGCCCCTCCGCAATCTCCCGGATAAAATCCCGAATCGGAATCCGCACCGGACAGCCCTCCACACAAGGCGCATTCGGACAATGAAGACACCGCAGCGCCTCCATCCGCGCCTGCTCTTCCGTATAGCCCAGCGCCACCTCATTCATATTGAACCGCCGAACCGCAGGGTCCTGCTCAGGCATCTCCTGAGGAGGAATCGCAAAACGGTCCTTCGGCTTCAACTGGCCGGCACGATGCTTTTCCAGCAATTCTTTCAGAGTTTGAGATATCTCGCTCACGGCCTCTCTCCGGCTGTCTCCCGAATAAATTCAGGGATTGCTCGAACGGTCCAAACCAATCCGGCAGCGATGCTGCCGATACGCTTCATAGGCCTTCTGCTCAAGGTCTTTATAGGCCGCCAGACGCTTCATCATCAGGTCAAAATTCACCTGATGACCGTCAAACTCCGGCCCATCCACACACACAAACTGAGTCTTGCCCCCCACCTCCACCCGGCATCCCCCGCACATCCCCGTCCCGTCCACCATAATGGTATTCAGCGAAACTTGCGTCCGTATCCCAAACGGCCGCGTCGTCTCACAGCAGAACTTCATCATAATCGCCGGCCCGATCGCCATCACAAAATCCGGCTTTCTCTCGCGCCGGCACACCTCCGCAAGCGGCTCCGTCACCACCCCCTTGCGCCCGTACGAGCCGTCATCCGTCACCACAATCAGTTCATCACTCAGTTGCCGAAACTCTTCTTCCAGGATCAGAAGTTCCTTCGTCCGCGCCCCCAGAATGGCAATCACCGTATTGCCCGCCTCCTTCAGCGCCTTGGTTATCGGCAAAAGCGGCGCAACCCCAATCCCACCGCCCACGCAGACCGCCACCCCGAATCGTTCAACATGCGTCGGTTTCCCCAGCGGCCCCGCTACATACCCCAAACAATCGCCGGCACTCATCTCCGCCAGCTGGCTCGTCGTCTTCCCAACTCGCTGAAAAATCAGCCGAATCGTCCCCTTCTGCTCATCGCCGTCCACAATCGTCAGCGGGATCCGCTCCCCCCTCTCCTCATCAGGCGAAACAATTACAAACTGGCCCGCCTTTCTCGCCCGGGCCACATACGGCGCACAAACATCCATCTCAAATACATTCGCGGACAACGGCTTTTTCGATACGATTTTGTACACGGCGCAGACCGTCAATTCCAATTCAATAACTATTGCTTATAGTAAACTCGGGCTAATCTTATAAGCAGAGATGGCGGATTTTTCAAGACTTTTCGCGGAACCAATCCAAAAATGCCTCACAGCCCACCGGCTATCTCAATCACAAAACGTTCGACGGCCGCCGGAGCCGTGCTTCTTCCAGTTTTAATCAAATAATCCATTTCCCCCAACTGTCCCAGCACTTCACCCAGCTGTTTCAGCGTAAACGGCCTCAATTGCTCAAAAAAACGCTCCTGCATCTTATCCCACACACCAACCTTTCGGGCCGCCGCCGATTCCGAAACCCCCTTCTCAAGCAGGGCCTTCGCCTCAAAAAGACGGCGAAAATGATACGAAAACGCCCCAACTACCGTATAGTCAGCCGACTTATCCGATTCAAACATAGCCCGAAGCCGACGCAGCGCCTCACCCGGCGACTTCTTCATCAGCGAATCAAGCACATCAAACGCCCCAAAAGTCCGGCTGCTGCCGGCAAGGGCCTGAACATGCTCAGGCGTTATCGTCGGCTGCTCGCCGGCATACACCGCCAGTTTCTCCAACTCGCTGCAAATCCGGCCGGGCTCCTCTCCAACCAATTCCACCAGCAGCTGCGCAGCCGGAAATGTCAGTTTCTTGCCGAAATGACTCTCACAATACGCACACGCAAATCGAGGCAGTTCCCACGGCTTCGGCTGAGCAACTTCAATCAATCCTCCCAGTTTGACCGCCAGTTTCGTCAGACGCGTTCGGCTGTCCGCCTTCGCAGTCGTCAGAATCAATACCCCCGTAGGACTCGGATTTTCAAGATACTCTTCAAGGACAGACCGGTGCCTCGAAAGAAACTCCTCCGCATCCTGAATCAGCACCACCCGCCGTTTCGCCAGAAAAGGAACCGTCCGCAATTCATCAAGAATCTCCGAAATCGAACCCAGCTCCTCCTCACGCGGCTGCCAGAACGCCAGCTGCTTTTCCTCCTCGCTCAGCAGCCGGTCCACCAGACGACCTGTCTCCTGCGACCGCAAAAACGGGTCCTCCCCGGCAATCAGATAAAACGGGCTTACCGCCGCTGCCGATGCAGCTCGTTTGGCGCTCATCCTTCATTCATCCTCAGATGCTTGTTCAGACCCTTCCGACTCGGACTCGGACTCCTGTCCATTTTCCGACGCCAGACGGGCTGCCGCCACCAGTTTATCCCCTTCCTTCAGGGTAATCATCCGAACCCCTGCCGTATTGCGGCCGATTTCCCGAACCTGCTCCAGACCCGTCCGAATCATCATCCCGTTGGCCGTAATCAGCATCAGTTCATCGTCATCATGAACGGTCTTCAGCGCAACCACCTTGCCGTTCCGCTCCGTCGTCTTGATATTAATCAGCCCCAGACCCCCGCGGTTTTGCGGACGGTATTCCTCAATCGGTGTACGTTTGCCGTACCCATTCTCACAAATTGTCAGCAGCGAACTGTTCGGCTCAGCAATCACCAAATCCACCACTTCATCCCCCGGACGAAGACGAATCCCCTGTACGCCGCGGCTGACACGCCCCATCGAACGAACCTGGCTTTCCGGAAACCGAATCGCCATCCCATCCCGCGTACCCAGAATAATTTCATCTTCCCCGCTGGTAATCGCCGCCCCGATCAAATCATCGTCTTCATCCAGTTTAATCGCAATAACCCCGCTCGAACGCGGATTGCCGTAAGCCGACAGCACCGTCTTTTTCACCAGTCCCTTCCGCGTCGCCATCACCAGCTGACGCGTATCATCAAAACTCCGAACATTCAGAATCGACGCAATCTTTTCATCCGGCCCCAGATGAAGCAGATTCACCAGATTCCGCCCCTTGCTCTGACGGGACATCTCCGGAATATGATACACCTTCAGCCAGTGGCAAATCCCCCGATTGGTAAAGAACAGAAGATAATCATGCGTGGATGCCGCAAACAAATGCTCAATAAAATCCCCCTCTTTCGTATCCGAAGCAATAATCCCCTTGCCGCCCCGGCCCTGCTTGCGGTACGCATCAATCGGACTGCGTTTGATATAGCCGCCATGGCTGATCATCACCAGCGTCTCTTCCTCGGCAATCAAATCCTCCAGTTCCGGCTCGTCCGCCTCTTCGGTAATAATCTCCGTACGGCGTTTGTCCTTATATCTTTCCTTCAGTTCGTACAAATCTTCCCGAATCACATCCAGCTGAAGATTCCGGTTGGCCAGCAGCGCTTCATAATCAGCAATCTTTTCCGACAACTCCGCATATTCCTTCGCCAGTTTTTCAATCTCCAGCCCCGTCAGACGCTGCAATTGCATCGTCAGAATCGCATCCGCCTGCGGACCCGTCAGAAACTGGTCCTGCCGGCTCCGCTCGTTCACAAACGCCGCCGGAAGTATTTTCTTCAGGGTCTCCGACTCAGACAGACGAAGCGGCTTGCGCATCAGGTTCTGCTTGGCGGTCGGAGCATCCGCAGACGCCTTAATCAGCGCAATAATCTCATCAATATCGCTGACCGCCAGAATCAGACCTTCCAGAATATGCGCACGATTGCGGCACTTCCGAAGCAGAAACCGCGTCCGGCGGCGAATCACCGTCAGCCGGTGGCTGATGAACAGTTTGAGCATCTGCTTGATGTTCAGCGTTTCCGGACGATTATTCACCAGCGCGACATTATTAACGGCAAACGTCGTCTGCAGCGGCGTGTACCGGTACAGTTTGTTCAGGACTACCTGGCTGTCCGCATCTTTCTTCAGTTCAATGACAATCCGCATCCCCTTGCGGTCCGACTCATCACGAAGGTCGGCTATTTCATCAATCGTCCCGGTATGAACACACTCCGCAATCTTTGCAACCACATTCGAGCGAACCACCATATACGGAATTTCCGTAATGATAATCCGTGTCCTGCCTTTCGACGTCGTCTCAATATGGGAGCGGCAGCGCACCTTCAGATGACCGCGCCCCGTCACATAAGCATCCAGAATCCCCTTCCGGCCGCAGATAATCCCCCCCGTCGGAAAATCAGGCCCCGGCAGTTTCTCCAGAATATCCTTAAACCCGCAATCCGGGTCATCAATCATCAGCAGCAGGGCATCGCAAACCTCCCCTACATGATGCGGCGGAATATTCGTCGCCATCCCGACTGCAATCCCGCTGGCACCGTTGACCAGAAGATTCGGAAATTTCGACGGCAGAACAACCGGCTCCATCCGCGTCTCATCATAGTTCGGAACAAAATCCACCGTCTCCAGCTTCAGGTCCTCGAGCATATCGATCGCCGCCTGTGTCAGACGGGCCTCCGTATAACGCATCGCCGCAGGAGGGTCGGCATCAATACTCCCGAAGTTACCCTGCGGGTCCACCAGCAGAACCCGCATATTCCAGTCCTGGCCCATCCGAACCAGCGTCCCGTACGTCGCCTGATCCCCATGCGGGTGATAATTGCCGCTCGTATCGCCGACAATCTTGGCGCATTTGCGGTGCTTCGAACGAGGACCCAGATTCAAATCATTCATTGCAACCAGAATACGCCGCTGAGACGGCTTCAGACCGTCACGCACATCCGGCAGAGCACGGGAAACAATCACGCTCATCGCATAATTCAGATAAGACGTCTTCAGCTCATCCAGAATCTGCTTTTCTTCAAATTGTTCCTGAGAATCCGTTGGTTTTGTTTCTTCCATAACAATCCTTTTTCCTGAAGGTCCTTCCGCAGAAGGCCGGGCTTTTTAGAAACAATGATTGTACCCCAAATCAAGAACCTCGTCAACGGTTCTTCTCCAGGGATTTTTACCGGCAGGCAAATCTTAACACCTTATAAAGAAAAAACTTACAGAAGTTTAAGACAGAAAACCTCCCTCAGCCCCTCACCGGCCCCCCGCCGGCCGGCCCACCCCCCCAAAAAACCAGATTAGACCTTCTTATTTTGAAGCACCGTCTTCAGCAGTCCCATAAACAGCGGATGCGGACGCAGCGGCCGGCTCGTCAGCTCCGGATGGGCCTGAGTAGCCAGAAAATACGGATGGTCGGGAAGTTCCAGTATCTGCATAATCGGCTGCTTCGGCGCCTTCCCCGAAAAAACAAGACCCCCCTTCTCAAGAATCTCCACATACCGAGGGTCCACCTCATACCGATGACGAAACCGCATCCGAACCGCAGAGGCCCGTCCAAACAGCTCCCACGCCTTCGTATTCGGCTTAAGTTCTACATCCTGCCCCCCCAGACGCATATTGCCCCCCAACCCCTCAATCTCTTTCTGCTCCGGCAGAATATCAATAACCGGCTCTGGACATTTTGGCTCTACTTCTGTCGTATTGGCCTTCTTCAGACCGCAAACATGCCGGGCAAACTCTATCACCGCCGCCTGAAACCCAAGACAAATCCCAAGATAGGGAAGGCCGTTCTCCCGTGCATATCGAACACACGCAATCTTCCCCTCAATCCCACGTACCCCAAATCCGCCGGGAACAATAATCCCGTCCACACCAGCCAGCTGTTCCTTGACATTTTCCTCCGTCACCGTCCCTGTATCAATCCATTTGATGTGAACCTTGCACCCCAGATGAATCCCGCAATGCTCCAGAGCATTCAAAATCGACGCATAACTGTCCCGCACCGACGTATATTTGCCCGTAATACCGATAGTTACCTCTTTGCTTTCCCGACCTATCTTCTCCGTAAAATCGCACCATCTCCCCCATTCCTTCCGCTCATACCCCAGATTGATCCGCTCCTCGATTTTCAGCATCCGGATCACTTCAAAATCCAGCCCGCACTCCCGCAGCATCGCAGGAATAGCATAAACACTGCCGGAATCATGCATGCTCACCACCCGCTCCATCGGCACATTCCCGAACAGACTCATCTTCTGACGCGCCTGCTCACGCACCGGCTTTTCAGACCGGCAAACAAGAATATCCGGCTGAACCCCCATCTGCATCAGTTGCTTGATACCCAGCTGCGCCGCTTTGGATTTCTGTTCCCCCAGCGTCTTCGGCTCAAGAATATACGTCAGCGCTACAAAACACGTGCTGTGCGGCCCCTCTTCATAAGCCAGCTCCCGCATCGCCTCAATATAGAAAGCATTCTCCAAATCCCCAACCGTCCCCCCGATTTCGACAAAAACTACATCCGCTTTCGCCGTCATCGCCAGCTGACGAAGTTTCAGTTTCACCTCCCCCGTTACATGCGGAATCATCTGAACATCACGCCCCAGATAATCCCCATGCCGCTCCTTATGAAGTACCGAACTGTAAATCTGCCCGCTTGTCGAAAAATTCGCCCGGCTCAGATTCTGGTCCAGCATCCGCTCATACGTCCCCAAATCCATATCCGTTTCCATCCCGTCATCCAGCACAAAAACCTCCCCATGACGGAAAGGATTCAGCGTCCCCGAGTCAATATTCAGATACCCCTCCAGTTTAATCGGAGCCACCCGAAGCCCCTTATCCTGCAGCAGTTTAGCCAGGCACGAGGAAAAAATCCCCTTCCCCAGCCCGCTCATCACCGTCCCCATCACAATCACATACTTCGTCCTGCCCTTCTGATACCCCTCCGGCAGCGGCAGAAAAAACTCATCTTCCTGTGTCGTTTGACTGATTTTTGCAAAAAGGTCCTGACTGCTCTCGCTTTTCATCGAAAAAACCTCATTTATAATTCAGGATGGGCCTTTTTCCCGGCCCGCATCCGTTTGACAAACGCCTCATACTGCCCGGCCGTATCAATCCCGTCCCAGGCCTTTTCCACCATCGCGGTCCATATCGTATACCCATTTTCAAGCGCCCGAAGCTGCTCCAGTTTCTCGATCGGCTCCAAAACACCCCTCGGCAGCTTCGGAAATTCCAGCAAAAAAGACTTTCGATAGACATAAAGCCCCAAATGCCTCTTATAATCCTCAACCCTCCCGATGCCCCCCCGCTGACGGTCATAAGGAATCGGACACCGCGAAAAATACAGTGCCCGCCCCTGCCCGTCCGTCACACACTTGACAATATTCGGATTAGCAACCTGCTCGGCCGTCTCAAACGGCGCCAGCAAAGTCCCCATATCCGCCTCCGGATGCTCCTCCAGCAAACCCGCCGCACGCGACAAATACGCCGGCTCAATATCCGGCTCATCCGCCTGCAAATTCACCACAATCTCGCAGTCCACCCCGCCAACCGCCTCCGCAATCCGGTCCGTACCGCTCGGATGGTCCGCCCGCGTCATCACGCATTCCGCCCCAAACTCCCGGCACGCACGCACAACACGCTCATCATCCGTCGCAACCAGAGCCCGCTCAGCACACCCCGACTTCAACGCCTGCTCATACGTATGCTGAACCAGATATTTACCCGTTTCTTTCGCGAGAACCTTCCCCTCCAGTCGGCTGGACCCGTAACGGGCAGGAATGACGATCACAATCTTCACAAATCACTCTTTCGTGCAGCGATAAATCTTCATTGGCTCAAATCACCACTGCTCCGACACCATAGAGCAAAAGGGCAAACCTGTCAACCCCGCAGAAAACTTTTTCTCCACTTGCAAAACCTCCGCCGCTCGGATAACATAAACTCCGGTGAACCGATGAAACAGGAACAAAACCCGCAGCAGGCGGCGGCTTCGTTTCTGTCGATTCTCAGACAAAGCCGCTATGCAGTCGCCTTAACCGGCGCTGGAGTCTCCACCGCCTCCGGAATCCCCGATTTCAGAGGAGCAGGCGGACTGTATTCAAAAATCTCCCCCCAGACATTCGAACTCGATTTCTTTCTCTCCAGCCCCGAAGAATACTACAAAATCGCCATCGAGCACATTCACCCCCTCGCCGACAAAACACCCAACCCAACCCATCAGATGCTGGCCCGTCTCGAAAAGGAAAACCTCCTCAAGGCCCTCATCACACAGAACATCGACGGCCTCCATACCAAAGCCGGCTCGCAGAATGTAATCGAATTTCACGGCAATGTCCTCCACTTCCACTGCCTCAACTGCAATGACCCCTGCACCCGCGCCCAGGTCGATGAACAAATACGCCGCAGGAAAGTCCCCCGCTGCACCCGCTGCGGCGGCCTCATCCGACCCGACATCGTCTTTTTCGGCGACCTCATCCCCCCCGACGCCCTCCAGAAAGCCCAGGAGTGGGTCCGCCAGGCCGATGTCTTTGTGGTGCTCGGCTCCTCGCTCGAAGTCAATCCCGCCGCATCCCTCGCCTATGACGCACACCGAAACGGAGCACGCCTCCTCATCGCAAATCGCGGCCCAACCCGCCTGGACCCCATTGCACACGAAAGATATGAACTCGACCTGACCGACTTCTCAAACGCCGTATTACAAAACTTGCAATAACCAAACCCCAGCCGCACTCCCCCACAGCCCTGCCCCCCATCTTAAAAAATCCCCCAACACCGATTACACTAAAGTGCAATATCCTGGCTGCATAGTAAAATCTGCCGCCCTCAGCAGACCCCCCAAAACGAACAATAACGTCCCGGCAGCTTCTGAACAAAATGCTGTCGTGGTTGTCAAATCAAGAAGAGATACTTCCCGTTTGCGATAGGACACTCTCTATCGGAAGGTTTTCGCTATAATCTGTTTTTATCCACTGCAGCATTCCAAGATTGCGTATCGCAGAAGCCACAGCATATTTTTTTTGCGACGTATCCCAATTCTTTTTCCATTTAAGAATAAAATCGTAAATTTCTCTTTCGGAAATTCTATCTTTTTGGGTTTCTTGCTTAAGCCGTCGTATCGAATAAAGAACAGTAGAAACTTCTTCTGCTTGCTCTGTACTTTTGATACGCATAAAAAGATCGGACACTTTTTCTATAATCTTCTGATACTTTCGAATGGTTTGAATATATTGTTCTCTTATAGTTTCATACTCGGGTCCGATTCGTAACGCTGTCATTTGGCCAACTTGAGTTTCAATAACCAAATTGTTATTCGCCAAAATGGTTAATGTCGGTTTTATCTGGGAAGAAAACGGCCCATAGGCTCCTTGCTTGTAAAAAAAACCTGTATCCAAACCCATTTCAGTGGCGGTATAGCATATCTTTTGAAAGATTATCCTTCCTACCGGTCTGGCGTAAGGTTGTTTTTGAAGAGTTCGGACGATCTCAAGTAAAACAATCCATTCAGGTTTAATTTTTTGACCGCTGCTCCCATAGGGCATGCTCTCTGGAGCTCCGATTTTCTCGTTAAGAAACGGAAGGGTCAATTTTTGCTTTGGCGTCCCGTACGGTGCATAAATTTCAACCGGAATTTCAATTGGAGAAAGTTTTTGGTATATCAAAGGCCCCACAGCGTCCCATTCCAGACCGCCGTTGCCGCATCCTAAAGGAGGAAAAGCAATCGATGTTATACCCCATTCTTTATATTTTTCGAGAAAGTAGGTTAAGCCATTGCAAATATCTTCAAGCCGGGAGACCGACCGCCAGTGTGCTTTTGTTGGGAAATTGACTATGGAAACCCCATATAAATCCCGATAAAGGTAAGGTCTTCCAAGTTGAACTTCTTTTCGGCCGCAGCGCTCTTGATAATCCTTAAACATGGCAGGAAACCGCTTCTTAAATTCCTGCGCAATCCCCTTGCCCATAATCCCGACACAGTTTACGGTATTAACCAAAGTCTGGGCTTTTGTATCAAAAATATTGCCAATTAAGACATTAATAGACATACCCCGTCCTGATTGCTAAAAAAACAAGCTTCTTTTGACTTTAATATTACCCTGAAAACCAGCCATTTGCAACCGTTTTTTGGCCTCTTCATTACAAACATACGCCCCTGAAATGAACTTGGTTTGCACCCGTTCAGGCACCAAAACTTCCGCACATTTTATGGATTTGTGTTTCCATTCTGATATCAAATCGTCAGGATGGGTCCAATAGGTAGCATAAATCATATCAAATTGTAATTTGCTTAGACCCTCAGGATACGGATAGAAACCCGCATAATCACTCGAAGCATTGCGGTCTGCTATTACCACCCCAGGCAATTCCATCACAGAAGCAGAAATGGTTAAAACACAAATCTCACCATTTCTATCCCTCACTCTGCTCAACATCGGATTATGAGCATCAAAATAAAGATTCGCATATCGATGAAGAGCCATGCCCCCAGGCACCGACTTGTTCATTCTGCGAAGCTGAACATCCTCCAGAGCAATGGAATAACCGCGAATTTTAAGTTTTTCTCTCAGATAATGCGAAAGAATCCCATGCTTCATAACAGATGGGATGTTATCTATCGGCATAATACTGTGAAGTTCATGAATGTTCATTTCTTATCATCTATTTCCCCGAACACCAAAGAATATCTATACCATTCCCGCAGGAAAATACCAACATCAAAAGCACCGGAAACCCGCTTCACCTTTCGCCCCCGCCGGCCGCCCCACCCCACCCGTATGTTCCCGCCTCCGGCCCTCATTGATTTTGATAACACCCCTCAAGTCCTTCACGGATTGCAAAGACTCTTTTTATCTGCTCTGCCTAAACTATCGTTGCACATATTCTGTTGTATAATTTCTCATAAAGTTCTTCGGGAGAATTGTATACAATGTGGTTGTATTGTCTCGTGTCGAAGTGCAGGTTTGTTACATCTTCCTCCTTAACAATAAAAATTACCGTTTTCCCCTGTCCCATAGCATAACCTGCCTCGAAATATACTCCCCCTCTTTGACCGGAAAAGTCAGATATAATAAATTTACAACGTTTAATTTCCGCAATAATTTCATCACAAATCTTTCCATTAAATTCCATTAAGTTAATCTTTACTGGGGTATATCCTGCCTTCTCAACAGCACGCTTAATCCCGCTCTCGTAGAAAGTATCCATGGAGGAATCAAACCACATAGCAACAAATACACACTTGCTATCCTTTGTTTCTGGACGCAGGTTTTCTATTATTTCCCAGGCTTCTGACGTAAGATTAAAACTAAAAGGAAAACCTTTTTCGAACTCACCCTCCCGAAGGAAAGAAATCCACCTCCGACTTGCCAATTCCCTTAAAAGGCGAGTTGCTTCTACCCCATTTTTCGAAAAAAGAACATACTTTCCGACAGGTTCTAAAATTAGTTCAATGGCCTCAAATGGCTGTTGTACTAATCGGCTTAGATTCAATAACGCTCTTGTTATAAAATCGCCTGCTTTATTAGGAAATTCTCGAAGAATCTCATCTACACTAATTATAGAAAAATCACCAGCCGTTTTGTTCTCAACCGGTTTTCCAACTAAAACTACAGGGCCGAGACCTTTAAGCCGTCTTTCGTTCAATAGACATGCCATTTTAAATTTTACTTCCTTTGTAAAGTTATAGTCATGCATTCCATCAATAATTTGGTAGGTACCACAGTTTTTGCAGTGATACTTTTTCATAGGGCCAAAGAGCCTCACAGAATATACTTCACACTTGATTCCACAGAAAAAACATTCTTCGACCTTATTACCCATTTTTGCTGCCTCCATCAAAGATTTCCCATTTATTTTTGTGTCCTTCCAAAGAATCATTCACCATCAATTATTACCTTCCGCATTTTCAAAAAACCAATTTCCGGTTCTCTAATTCGCAATTCATGATTCTATTTTCTCCGCACAAGTGCGGCCGTTTCCTGCGGGGTCGGTGAAGAATGGCAGACGTCCTTCTGTTCATCCTTCTTATTTATGGGCGCAAAACTCCTGCGTAGCCAATCTGAGGCTGGAATATATCATTCCAGCAGGAGAATATCAACATCAAAAGCACCAAAAACCCGCCGCCCCTCTCCATTATTCTTTAAATTTATTCTCAACCCAAATAGTCAAACTCAACCAATTTCCGCAACACCCCCGACCCCCAAATCCCCCCGCATCAAAAAATTCTTACCCCCTCTCTTTCCAGCACTTCCAGCCGCCGCCACCGCCCACGTCCCTCGCATTTTCAGCCCATTCCCGCACCCCCGCCCCAAGGTAGAGAGCCGATCACTCAACGGAGGAACCAGACCAATGCAGGCAGCCGCCCAGTACAACCCCGCCCCACAGCCCCGCTCCTTCCTTATCCCCCGCACACACCCCGCTCAGCCGTGCCCCCCGCCCGCTGACAACCCACAGCCCGCCCGACGCCGCCTCTCACCCCAACAAAAGGCCTTCCTCGCCGACATCTTCCACAACGGCCGAACCCTTACCCAGGCAAGAACCAACCTCCGCCTCCGACCCCTCATCCTCCACAACTGGCTCCAATGCCCCCTTTTCCGACAAACCCTCCACACCTTCCTAACCGGCTATCGACGCCAGGCCCGCCTCGTCGCCCTCCACCGCATCCCCGTCTCCCTCGGCACCATGCTCATCTTCACCGAAACCCAAAACCCCAAACACGCACGCCGCGCCTCCCTCGACATCTGGCAGACCTATCGAACCTTCTGCCGCTCCCCACAAAATAAACCGTCCAACACCAACCCTCAACAGGAGTCCCCCATGACAAACAATCCCGCCCCCCAAAACCCGCCCCGCCTCACCCGTAAGCAGCAGTGGTTTCTTGAAACCGTCTTAGATGTCGGCTGTCCCCTCGAACAAGCCATGGCCGACGGCCGCATCACCCCGCGTCTCCTCCACAGCTGGCTCCAGCAGCCCCGCTTCCTCCACGCCGTCGAAATCCGCATGGCCCAGTACCGCCTCGAAACCCGAAT
>Ga0116187_1002391_pt1 | contig 18452 bp, 15 predicted proteins | sample AD_JPNNA6_MetaG_FD_89755 | JGI IMG/M metagenome (GOLD analysis project Ga0116187, IMG submission 89755) | Active sludge microbial communities of municipal wastewater-treating anaerobic digesters from Japan - AD_JPNNA6_MetaG | ecosystem: Engineered > Bioreactor > Anaerobic > Digestate | place... | reverse complement strand
CTGGAGAAGAACTTGTCGGCGAGCGCGTTGGCGGCGGTCCAACGACCGTCGGCGCCGGCGAGCGCTCCGGGGAAGGGGAGGCGTTCGAGCGCCTTGGCCGCAGGCTCCGGAGCGGTGGCGCTGCGCGCCAGCCAGAAGCGGTGGCCGAACCAGCCCAACGCGAGGCCGGCGGCCAGTGCGAGCAGACCGAGCCCGAGGAACAGCGCGAGGCCGCCGGAAGTTGCTTGGGCGGCGAAAAGCGGGGAGTGGGAGAGGGAGAGTGATACGATCATGCGCGCCTGACTCGTTTTACTCGGCCGAAATAGGGTTTCCTCAAGGGGGGAAACGTGGCGTTGCGCAGAAAAAACAGGACTGGGCGGTTTGGCAATCCAATGACCGCGCGGTTGTTGCGACGGCCGCTCCCGCTATCCGCGGAGTCGACACGCGGGGCCGAAGACGCCAAGTTCGCCGCATGCTCATCGTCCATGTCCACGTGCAGGTGAAACCCGACTGCGTCGAGGCCTTCCAGACGGCGAGCCTGGCCAACGCGCGCGCCAGCGTGCAGGAGCCGGGCATCGCCCGCTTCGATGTGTGCCAGCAGGCGGACGATCCGACGCGGTTCGTCCTGGTCGAGGTCTATCGCGACACCGCCGCGCCGGCCGCGCACAAGGAGACGGCGCACTACGCCGCGTGGCGCGAAGCCGTGGCGCCGATGATGGCCGCGCCGCGCACGAGTGTGAAGTTTGCCAACCGTTTCCCCGACGATGCCGGCTGGTGAGGGCAACGGAGACGGGGGCGCGGTGCCGGAGCCGCAGGTGCCGGCGCGCTTCGAGTTCGCCACGGCGCAACGGATCGTGTTCGGCGCCGGGGTGCGGCGGGAACTGCCGGCGCTCGTCACCGGTTTCGGCCGACGGGTGCTTTTCGTGGGCGGAGCGGATCCGCGGCGCCACGGCGAACTGCTGGCGGCGCTCGCCGCCGCGGCCCAAGCCGTGGAGGTCTTCGGCGTGGCCGGCGAGCCGACGGTGGCCGTGGTGGAGGAGGGGGCGCGGTGTGCGCGCGCGACCGGTTGCACCGTGGTGGTGGCGGTGGGCGGCGGCAGTGCGCTCGACGCCGGCAAGGCGATCGCGGCGCTGGCGACCAACCCGGGCGCGGCGCTCGACTATCTCGAGGTCGTCGGCCGCGGCCGGGCGCTGCCGGAGACCCCGTTGCCGTTCATCGCCGTGCCGACCACGGCCGGCACCGGGGCGGAGGCGACGCGCAACGCCGTGCTGGCGGTGCCGGAGGCGCGGGTGAAGGTGAGCCTGCGCAGCGCGGCGATGTTGCCGCGCGTCGCGCTGATCGACCCGGAACTGGCGCTCGGGCTGCCGGCGGCGGTCACGGCCGCCACGGGGATGGATGCGCTCACGCAACTGATCGAACCGTACCTTTCGTGTCGCGCCAACCCGATGACGGATGCGCTCTGCCGCGAGAGCATCGGGCGGGTGGCGCGGGCGCTGCCGCGGGCGGTCGCCGCTCCCGACGACCTGGCGGCGCGCAGCGACCTGGCGCTGGGCGCGTTGCACAGCGGGATGGCGCTGGCCAATGCCGGGCTGGGCGCGGTGCACGGTTTTGCCGCGCCGATCGGCGGGCTGTTCCCCGCGCCGCACGGTGCGGTGTGCGCGGTGCTGCTCGCGCCGGTGCTGCGGGCGAATCTGGCGGCGTTGCGGGGCCGCGCGCCGCGGCATCCGGTGCTGGCACGCCTGGCCGACGTGGCGCGGTGGCTGACCGGCGACCCGGCGGCGCCGGCGGAGGCCGCGGCGGATTTCTGTGCGCAGCTCGCGCGGCGGCTGGGCCTCCCGTCGCTCGGCGCCTGGGGCGTGCGCCCGGCGGATGTGCCGGCGATCGTCGAGAAGGCCGCCGCGGCGAGCAGCATGAAGGGCAACCCGTTGCCGCTCACGCCGGCGGAGCTGGCCGCCGCGCTTGCGTCGGAACTTTGAATACTACGGGGCGCCGCGCGGCGGCGGGCCGTGGAATTCGCTCGTCTCCAGCGCGCCGGCACCCCCATGCTCGGCCGCGTCGGTCGGCCTGTGTTCCGCTCGCCCGGTGTTTCGGCACCGCGGTCGGGGAAGGGTTCCTGCGCCGCCGGCGGCAAACCCCGTCCGCGAACCTCCGAACCACGAGTCTCATGCGCCCACGCATCGTCTCCCTGTCGTTTCTCCATCATGGCGCCGCGCGCCTGCGCCGCGCCGCCGCGCCGCTCCTGCTGCTCGCCGGCCTGCTCGGTGCGCCGGTTGGCGCGCAGGCGGCCCGGTGGGAACCGGTCGATCCGGTGGAGCTGGCGGCGACGGAGTCGACGGCGTTCCCGGGCACCGATGTCGAATTCCTGTTGTCGCGGCACCTGATGCGGGAGACGGAGCAGCAGAAAATCGGGGGAGGGCGGATGGTCGTGGGCGAGGAGAGCCTGCTCACCGAGAACTACATCCGCGCCAAGGTGTACACGCAGAAGGGCGTCGGGGATCTCGGCAAGTACGCGATCCTCTTCCACACCGACCGGAAGGTGTTCGACACCGCGGCGCGGGTGATCAAACCCGACGGCACGAGCCGCGAGCTCAAAAAGTCGGACATTTTCGAGAGCGTGCGCGCGAAGACGCGCAACGAGGGGGAGATGAAGCAGGTCACGTTCGTCTTCCCGGACTTGGAGCCCGGGGATGTGGTCGAGTATCGCTGGACCGAACAACTCGGCGAGACCCTCTGGCTCGAGACGTTCTACTGCCAGGAGATGTTTCCTGTGCGCGAATACAGTTTTCGGGTCGGGGGCATGCGCAACAACGGCAAGGTCGGCTGGATGCACTGCCCGACACCCGAGACCAATGACCGGAACGGTTTCGAGGTGACGTTCCGGAACCTCCCGGCCTTCGAGGAGGAGGAGAACATGCCGCCGATGCGCGAGCTCCGCGGCTGGGTGTTCGTGGCGAAGACCTTCCCGCATTTCCCGAACGACAAGGCCATCTGGACCGAGCTGGGCCGTGCCTGGGGCGATGAGTTCAACCTGGCGACGCGCCCGGCGGCGGCGCTCAAGAAGAAGGCGGCGGAGCTGGTCGCCGGGGCCACCTCCGACGAGGAGAAGCTGCGCCGGTTGTATGAGTTCTGCCAGGTGGAGATCCTCAACACGACCTACCGGACGACGACCGAGTTGCAGGCCGAGATCGAGAAGCACAAGGGGGAGGATGCCCAATCGCCCGCGAAGACGCTGGAGAAGGGCCGGGGCCGGGCGGACGAGATCAACCTCCTGTTCGGCTCGTTGGCGCGTGCGCTCGGCTATGAGGCGCGCCTTGTCTACAACGCCAGCCGGTCGAACCTGCTCAACGTGGCCATCCCGAGCGGTTGGGCGTTCATCTACGACATGCGCAGTGTCGCGGTGAAGGTGGGCGGGCAGTGGCAGTACCACAATCCCGGCAACTACCTGCTGCCGTTCGGCCTGCTCGCGGCCGGCGCCGAGGGAGCCGCGGCGTTGATCTGCGACACCAGGAAGTTCGAGCAGGGCGTCATCCCGGTTTCCCGCGCCGAGCAGAATCGGCAACAGCGGAAGGGCCGTTTCACGCTCGACGCCGAGGGCACGCTCGAGGGCGAGGTCGAGGAGACCTTCCTCGGGCACGAGGCCACGACGTTCAAGGCGGACAATTGGGACAAGACCGCGGCGGAGGTGACGAAGAATTTCCGTGACGCGCTGAACCGGCGGTTGCCCAACGCCGAGGTGAGCGAGATCGTGTGGACGAACCTGGAGGACCGGGCGCTGCCGCTCGTGGTGAGATACCGTGTGCGGGTCCCCGGCTACGCGGAGCAGATGGGCCAGCGACTGGTGTTCCCGCCCGCCTTCTTCGAGGTGGGCGAGTCGGTGGTGTTCGCCGCGATGGAACGCAAGTTCCCGATCTTTTTCCTCTATCCGTGGTCGGAGCACGACGACATCGAGATCGTGCTCCCCGAGGGCTACGCCCTGGACAAACCGAGCGCGCCGCAACCGGTGAGCGACCCGGCGGGGCCCTTCGGGGCGCGCTACTCGCTGACGTACAGCGGCAAGACCCGCACGTTCGGCTACCAGCGCGACTTCGCACTGGGCGGCAACGGCGTCTTCTCCTTCCGGGCGGAGAGTTATCCCGTGCTGAAGAGCCTCTTCGAGCAACTCCACAAATCCGACACGCATGCGATCATGCTCAAGCCGAAGGAGGCTGCTCCCGTTCCGACCGCCACCGCGCCCGCATCCGCTCAGCCCTGATTCCCATGACGCTGCGTCGCCTTCTGCTGCTGTCCTTCCTGTCTCTGGCCGGCTCGGTGTTCGCCGGGTCCGCTCCGGCGTGGTTGCTCGAAGCCTCGCGCCGTCCCGTGGCGCCGCAACCGGCCGGCGCCGCCGTGGTCGTGCTGCTCGACGAGTTGGCCTACACGGTGCATCCCGACGCGCGGTGCACCGTGCGGCACCGCTATGCGGTGCGGGTCCTCAACGTGGGCGGGCACGGCTTTGCGACCGGGGCGGTCGACTACCTCCAGAAGGGCGAGTCCGTGCGCGGCGCGGAGGCCTGGCTTCTTCGCGCCGGCAAGGAGGTCCGCCCGCCGAAGCGCCGCGACTGGACCGATGTGAGCGACGCGGCCTCGGGCGCGGTCTTCGATGAACGGCGCAGCCGCACGATCAGCTACAGCGACCTGGTGACGGACGGCGATGTCTTCGGCTACGAAACGACGGTCGATCGCCGGCTGCTGTTCGCGCAGATCGGCTACGCCTGGGAGGGCCGGCAGCCGGCGCTCACGGAGCGGTTCACCCTCGATCTGCCGGCGGGTTGGACCTGCGACGCACTGCTCGACGGCCCGCAGGCCGGCCGGGTGGTGGCGGACCGTGGTGCGCTCACCTGGACGATGCTCGACCGCGCCTATCGCGCCGAGGAGCCCGCCCTGGCTCCGCGTCCCTGGCTCGATGCCCGCCTCATGCTCACCCTGCATCCACCGGCCGGGCTTGAGCGGCCGATCGTCCTGCGCGCGTGGGCCGAAGTGGCCGACTGGGATCAACGCAACAGCGCCGGGCAGTGCGACAGCGATCCGGCACTCGTGGCCACCGTGCGGGAGCTGACGGCCGGCTGCCCCGACACGCTCAGCCGTATCCGCGCTTTGGGTCGCCACGTGCAGCAACTCCGCTATGTGGCCGTGAACAAGGGGATCGCCGACGGGATGGGCGTGCGCCCGCGCAAGGCCACGGAGGTCCATGCCAAGGGGTGGGGCGACTGCAAGGACAAGGCCAACCTGCTGGCCGCGATGTTGCGGGAGGCGGGGATCACGGCGCACAATGTGAGCGCGATGGTCGGCGGCGGGCGCATGGTCCACGCGGGGTGGCCCACGCTCGGGCAGTTCAACCACGCCATCCTGGCCATCTGTGTCGACGCTTCGGTGACGCTGCCCCCGGTCGTGGAGGTGCCCGGCGCCGGGCGGTTGCTGTTCTTCGACCCCACCGATCCGGATGTGCTCGTGGGCGATCTGCCGTTGGCGCTGCAGGGCACGAAGGTCCATGTGCTCTTCCCCGGCAGCGCGGAGCTGACGACCTTGCCCATGCTCCCGGTGGATACCTGCCACCGGTTCGAGACCCGCGCGGAACTCATGCTGGCCGGCTCGGGTGTGGTCGGGGAATGCACGGTTGGGGGGCCGGCTCGCGCCGGGGCGGTTCTGCGGACAATGGCACGGTTGAAGTCCGAGAAGGAGCAGCGCGACCTCATGGTCGAACTGCTCAACAGCGGAGTGCGCGGTGCCCAGATCCGGGAGTTGGCGGCAACCGACGATCTGGTCTCGGGCGATCGCCGGCTGAGATTCACCTTCGCCGCTCCGCGCTTCGGGCAGCAGATGCCCGGAGGCCTGCTGTTGCTGCGCCTGGATGTGCTGAGTCGCAACTCGGTGCCGGTGCTGCCCGCCAAGGAGCGGGCGATGCCCGTCCGCCTCGACCCGGTGATGCAGCGCGACGAGGTGGTCCTGGCGTTGCCCGCCGGTTCCGCGGTTGAGGAGATGCCGGTGGGGACGGAGTTGAGCAGCCCCTACGGCCGGTACGCGAGCAGTTATGAGCGGGTCGGGGAAACGGTCGTCGGGCGGCGCACGCTCCAGTTGGCCGACCTCGAGGTCCCGGTGCCCGAGTACGCCGCGTTGCGCAAGTTCCTCGGCGACGTGGCCAAGGCGGACCGCGCCTCGCTGGTGCTTCGGCTGGGCGGGACAGTGGCAGCCTCCCCGTAGGCGGCGGCGTGCCCCCGACATCGGGCTTGCGCCCGTGCGGCGGCACCGCTGACCCTCCCGGCCTACCTGGTGCGCGGCGGGCAACCGGACACTCGGTCCGGCTCCGCCACCACCACCTCCCACCGTCATGTCCCGCTCCGTCGTCTCCTTCCACTATTCGCTCCGTAACCAGCAGGGCCAGTTGCTCGACGCCTCCATCGGCGGGGAGCCGATCCTGTACCTCGAGGGCTCGGGGCAGATCATCGATGGACTGGAGGAGGCGCTCAGCGGCCTGCCGGCCGGCACCAAACGCGTGATCATGGTCGCCGCCGAGAAGGCCTACGGCCAACGCGACCCGGAGCTGATCCGCAAGGTCGCCCGCAACCGCCTGCCGGTCGAGAAGCTCAACATCGGCGACATGTTCCAGACCGACGGCGACCGCCACGCGGCCATCGTCACTGTGGTGGCGATCGAGGGCGAAGAGGTCACCCTCGATGGCAACCACCCGCTGGCCGGCCAGGATTTGGTGTTCGACGTCGAGGTGCTCAACGTCCGCCCGGCGACCCAGGACGAACTCGACCACGGCCACGCGCACGGACACGGCGGCCACCATCACCATGGCCACGAGCACGGCGAGGGCTGCTGCGGTCGGCACGATCACAGCGATGGTCAGACGCACGAAGACTGCTGCGGCGGACACGCCCACGATCATGACCACGGTCACGAGCATGGGCACGGCGGCTGCGGTTGCGGCGGCAAGCACTGAGCTGCGCGGTGGCACGGGTCTTCCGACCCGTGAACGCGGCGACCACCCGAGCTAGAACGGTACGGCCCCGCACAAAGGCATGGGGCTGGCGCCCCATGCCACGCTGAGGACCGCGCGCCTCGCGGGGGCCCCACCGCTCGTCCCCGCCGGGTGCCGATTGTCACGCTGGTCAACCGCCGGGGTGAGCGCCTTTGACATGCTGCGCGCGGGCGGGCATTCCAGCCGGAACCAACTCGCGCCATGTCCCCAAACGAATCTCCGCTCCGCCCGCCCTCGGTTAAACCGAAGAAAAGCCGCAAGAAGCTCTACTGGATCCTCGGAGGCTGCGTGGCGTTTGTCGCCATCTGCGCCGCCGCGGCGATCAAGGGCCGAGGCGAGCGCGCCATCACCGTCACCACCGAGAAGGCCGTCACCAAGACGCTCACCCAGCTCGTGTCCGCCACCGGCCGCGTGCAGCCCGAGATCGAGGTGAAGATCTCCGGCGAGGTGGCCGGCGAGATCATCGAGTTGCCGATCGTCGAGGGCCAGCAGGTCAGGCAGGGCGATCTGCTCGTGCGGATCAAGCGCGACTACTACGAGGCGCAGGTCGAGCAGGACCGGGCGCTGGTGGCCTCCGCGAAGGCCGCCGTGCTCCAGAGCGAGGCCCAGGCCGAGAAGGCCGAGCTCGACTTCGCCCAGGCCGACTCGCTGCACCAGCGCGGGCTGCTTTCCGAGACCGAGTTCACGGCCGGCCGTTCCGCCCTCCGGGTGGCGCAGGCCGGCGTCGAAAGCGCGCGAGCCAACCTGATGCGTGCGGAGAGTGCGCTGCGCCAGGCCGAGGACTACCTCGAGAAGACCACCATCCTCGCACCGCGCGACGGCACGATCAGCGTGCTCAACAGCAAGCTGGGCGAGCGCGTCGTCGCCACCGGCCAGTTCACCGGCACCGAGATCCTGCGCGTGGCCGACCTCGAGAAGATGGAGGTGCGCGTGAACGTGAACGAGAACGACGTGATCAACGTGAAGATCGGCGACAAGGCCCGCGTGCGCGTCGACGCCTTCCAGGGACGCGAGATCCTCGGCACCGTGCGCGAGATCGCCAACACCGCGCGCACCGCCGGTGCCGCCACCCAGGACGAGGTCACCAATTTCGAGGTGCGCATCAGCGTGCGCGAGCCCGGCCTCCAGTTGCGCCCCGGCATGAGCGCCACCGCCGACATCATGACGAAGACCGTCGAGAACGCCGTGGCCGTGCCGATCCAGAGCGTGACCACCCGCGTGAAGGAGACCAACCAGACGCAGGAGCAGCTCCAGGCCCAACGCGAGGCCGAGAAGGCGCAGCGGCAGGGCGCCGGCGCGGTCGTCGCGGTGAGCGATGCGCAGCGCCGCGAACAGGAGCGGCTCGACCGCGAGAACCTGGCGCGCGTGGTCTTCGTGCGCGACGGCACCAAGGTCCGTCAGCAGACCGTGGACACGGGCATCCTCGACCACACCCACATCCAGATCGTGTCCGGGCTGAAGGAGGGCGACGAGGTCGTCTCCGGCAGCTACGGCGCGATCACCCGCGACCTGAAGGACGGCGCGAAGATCCGGGTGCAGCCGCCGGCGAAGAAGGCCGGGGCCGGCAAGGACGCGAAGACGGCCGACGCCGAGCCGAAGCCCTGAGCGCACCGCCATGAGCACCGCTCCCGCACCGTCCGTCGACCGCACCGTGCGCCCGCCCGGGCCGCTCGTCATCGACATCCGCGCCATCACCAAGTTGTACCGCATGGGCGACACCACGATCCATGCGTTGCGCGGCGTGAACCTCCAGATCCGCCGCAACGAGTATGTCGCCATCATGGGCCCCTCCGGCAGCGGCAAGTCGACCATGATGAACATGGTGGGATGCCTGGATACGCCGACCGCCGGCGACTACTACTTCAACGGCGGCAACGTCGCCCACATGGACGACGACGAACTGGCCGACATCCGCAACCGCGAGATCGGCTTCGTCTTCCAGACCTTCAACCTGCTCCCGCGCAGCGATGCGCTGCGCAACGTCGAGTTGCCGCTGATCTACGCTGGCGTGCCCGCCGACGAGCGGCGCGAGCGCGCCGCGGAGGGGCTGCGCAACGTCGGGCTCGGCGACCGCATGCACCACAAGCCCAACGAACTCTCCGGCGGCCAGCGCCAGCGCGTGGCCATCGCCCGCGCGCTCGTGAACAATCCCTCGATCATCCTGGCCGACGAGCCGACCGGCAACCTCGACTCCCGCACGGGCGACGAGATCATGCAGTTGCTCGAGGTCCTCTACGCCCGCGGCAACACCATCGTCCTCGTCACCCACGAGGAGGACATCGCCCGCCACGCCCGCCGCATCGTGCGCCTGCGCGACGGCGTGGTGGAGAGCGACAAGGCGGCGGCCGCCTGATTGCGGATTGCGGAATGCGGATTGCGGAATGTCGAACCAGAGGAACGCCATGAATGACACCGAACTGAAGAAACGGACCAAGCAGTTTGCCCTTAGGACGATTCGCTTGGTCGAGTCACTTCCTCGCACGGTGAGCGCCGATGTGCTGGGCCGGCAGGTGCTGCGTTCCGCGACTTCTGTGGCGGCCAACTATCGCTCGGCCTGCCGTGCGAAATCCCGCGCGGACTTCGTCTCGAAGATGGGCACCGTCGAAGAGGAGGCGGACGAATCGGGTCTGTGGTTTGAGCTTCTTGGCGAATCCGAAATCATCGCGGTCGAGCGCGTCGCCGATTTGTTGCGCGAGTCCGGCGAACTCACGGCTATCGCGGTAGCCTCGATCCGTACGGCCCGCGAGCATTCGACCGCGGCGAAACTGGCTTCAGCCAATCCGCAATCCACATTCCGCAATCCGCAATCGACGTGAAGCGCCTGCTCTTCGAGTTCAACGAGTCCGTGCGGATCGCCGTGCAGCAGATCCGGGCCAACCGCATGCGCTCCTTCCTCACCGCCCTGGGCGTGATCATCGGCATCGTCGCGATCACCCTCATGGGCAGCGCGATCGGCGGCATCGACCGCGGTGTCAACGACAGCCTCGCCGTCGTGGGCGACGACATCCTCTACGTCACCAAATGGCCGTGGCGCGACATCGAGGACTGGTGGAACTTCCACAACCGGCCGAAGATCCGCACCGAGTACGCCGAGCAGATCAACGACCACCTGGCCGCGCACCCGGACCTGCCCCTCAAGCTCGCCGTGCCGTGCGACGAGATGTTCACCAACGTCTATCGCGCGGACTACGCGGTGAACGCCGTCTACACCCTCGGCACCACCGCGGACTTCCCGCGGATCGGCCGCGGCGACATCAAGGAGGGGCGCTTCTTCAACGAGACGGAGGCCCGCGGCGGCCGCAACGTCGTCGTGCTCGGGTTCGATGTGGCCGAGGCGCTGTTCCCCGGCACCAACCCGGTCGGGCAGACGGTGCGCATCCGCGACCAGCAGTTCACGGTCGTGGGCGTGGCCGCCAAACAGGGGTCGTTCCTCGGGATGTTCAGCTGGGACACCAACGTCATCATCCCGCTGCCGGCCTTCCGGCGGATGTTCATGCGCGCCACCGAGGGCGCGCACCTCCGCGTGCAGATCGACCGCACCCGCGCCGACGAGGCGCGGCTGGAGTTGCGCGGCATCATGCGCCGACTCCGCGGGGTGTCGCCGGAGCTCCCGGACAATTTCGAGATCAATACCCAGGACAGCATCAAGAAGCAGCTCGACCCCGTGCGCAACGGGCTCGCGCTGGCCGGGTTCGTGATCACCGGGCTGGCGCTCTTCGTCGGCGCGATCGGCATCATGAACATCACGTATGTGAGCGTGAAGGAGCGCACCCGCGAGATCGGCACCCGCAAGGCGCTCGGCGCGCGGCGGCGGGCGATCCTGCTGCAGTTCCTCGTGGAGGCGGTGGCGATCTGCGTGGTCGGCGGGGTGGTGGGCCTCATCCTGTCCGGCACGCTGGCGGCGTCGGTTGCCGCGCTCGCGCCGAGCCTGCCCGTCGTGTTCCCGCTCTGGCTGGTGCTGTTCAGCCTGGCGATCTCCGTGGCGACGGGGATCGTGTCGGGCTTCGCCCCGGCGGTGAACGCCAGCCGTCTCGATCCCGTGGAGGCGCTGCGCTATGAATGAGACCAAGCGAAACCTCGGCCTGCCGTTCGCCGAGATCCTGCGCATGGCGTGGGTCTCGGTGTGCACGCACAAGCTGCGCTCCGCGCTGACGATGCTCGGCATCGCCATCGGCGTGTTCTCCGTGATCGGGGCGATGACGGTGATCACCGCCCTCCAGGCCTCGATCGAGGAGCAGCTGAACGTCCTCGGCTCGACCAGTTTCCAGGTCAGCAAGTATCCGGCGATCCACAGCCACGGTCCGATCAACCCCTACGCCAACCGCCGCAACATCAACATCGGGCAGGCCCAGCGCGCGAAGGAACTGCTCGCCGACACCGGCGCGACCATCAGCCTCAACGTCGGCCGCTACGGCCGGCAGGTCTTCTTCGAGGACAAGAAGACCAATCCGAACAACAGCCTGATCGGCACCGACGAGGCGTTCATCGCCGGGCGGTCCTTCAATATCGCGCTCGGACGCAACCTCACCGCGGAGGATGGCGAGTTCGGGCGCGCCGTCTGCGTGATCGGCTCGGATACACGCGACCGGTTGATCCCGGTCGGCGATCCGATCGGCGCCGTGATCCGCGTCGACGGCCAGGGCTACCGCGTGGTCGGGGTGCTCGAGCGCAAGGGCGAGCTGTTCGGCAACAGCCAGGACAACCTCGTGGTCATCCCGATCACCCGTTTCCTGCAGGTGTACGGGCGGGAGAACCGCTCGATCGGCATCAACGTGCAGGCGCGCACGCAGGCGGAGATGGGCGCGACGATGGACCGCGCCTACGGGGCGATGCGCGTCGTCCGCGGTCTCCAGCCGGAGGATGCGAACGACTTCGAGATCTTCTCCAACGACACCCTCGTGCAGGCCTTCGACAAGATCGCCAACGTCGTGGGGGCCGGGGCTTTCGTGATCAGCCTGATCGCGCTGCTCGCCGCGGGCGTGGGCATCATGAACATCATGCTGGTGAGCGTGACCGAGCGCACGAAGGAGATCGGCATCCGCAAGTCGCTCGGCGCGCAGCGGCGCGCGATCCTCAAGCAGTTCCTGATCGAGGCGATGGTCATCGCGCAGTGTGGCGGGCTGATCGGCATCGCGCTGGGCGTGGGCGGCGGCAACCTGGCCGCGAAGGCCATGGAGGCCGGCGCGGTGTTCCCGGTGACCTGGACGATCGTCGGCTTCGCCTTCTGCTCGGCTATCGGCATCGGCTTCGGCTTCTATCCGGCCTGGAAGGCCGCCGGCCTCGATCCGATCGAGGCGCTGCGCTTCGAGTAGGGCGGGGGCGGGCGGCAACGAAGTGGCACGTGGCATGGCTCGCCAGAGCCATGATTCCGGGTTGCGCGGGAAGCGCGCGGTGCAGGTCGGAGCGCGGGGACACGGGTCTGGAGACCCGTGCCACGGACTATGTGGCATGGCTCTCCAGAGCCATGATTCCGGGTTGCGCGGGAGCGCGCGGTGCAGATCGGAGCGCGGGGACACGGGTCTGGAGACCCGTGCCACGGAGGAGACCCAGTGTGGCATGGCTCGCCAGAGCCATGTTTCCGGGTTGCGCGGGAGCGCGCGGTGCAGATCGGAGCGCGGGACACGGGTCGGGAGACCCGTGCCACGGGCTATGTGGCATGGCTCTCCAGAGCCATGTTTCCGGGCGAGGTGGACCATTTTTGCGATTTCGCGAACAGGTCGGGTGCGGCATGGTGCGCACGGTGGACGATGCGTTATTCAGATACGCGGTGCACATCCGAAACGGTGCGTACCTCCCGCACTGGACGCTTCCGGTTGCGACGTACCACGTAGTGTTTCGTCTGGCGGATTCGCTCCCGGCGGCGGTGCTCGCTGATTGGGAATGCGAACGCGCAGCCCTGCTTGCGCAGATGCGGTCCGGCGATTGCGCCTCCGCCCACGCCGAGCGGTGGCCGCATCTGTTCTCGGAGCGGGTCGAACGCTTCCTCGACGCCGGTTCGGGGGCGTGCTGGCTGCTCCGACCCGAGGTGGCGGGGATCGTCGCCGAGACCTTGGGCCATTTCGACGGCGTTCGGTACCGCCTGGAGGCGTGGTGCGTGATGCCGAACCATGTGCATGCTATCGTGCGCCCGCAGGAGGGCTGGCCGTTGTCTTCGGTATTGAAGAGCTGGAAGGGGTACTCGGCACGCCAAGCAAACCGTGTGCTCGGGCGCGCCGGCGTGTTCTGGCAGCCGGAAACCTACGACCGACTGTTGCGCGACGGCGCGGAGTACTGCGCTGCGGTGCGCTATGTGCTGAACAACCCCGAGGCTGCAGGACTGCTTGGGTGGCGGTGGCGGGGATGCAGCGAGCAGGCGCGGAAGGCGATCGAGATTGCCTGATCGGGGACACCGCGCCGCGAGACGGGTCGGGAGACCAGTGCCACAGAGGAGACCCAGCGTGGCATGGCTCTCCAGAGCCATGACTCCGGGTTGCGCGGGGGCGCGCGGTGCAGGTCGGAGCGCGGGGACACGGGTCTGGAGACCCGTGCCACAGCGGAGGCCCAGCGTGGCATGGCTCGTCAGAGCCATGTTTCCGGGTTGCGCGAGGGCGCGCGGTGCAGGTCGGAGCACGCAGACACGGGTCTGGAGACCCGTGCCACGAAAGCGGCGGACCGGGGAAGTTCCTTGCTGCAACGCCTGGGAAAACCGTCCTGAGTTTTCGCATGCCGGCCCTGAAACGTACCCCGCTCTTCGCCTTCAACCAGCAGCACGGCGCCCGCTTCGTCGACTTCGGCGGCTGGGAGATGCCCGTGCAGTACCGCAGCATCCTCGAGGAGCATCGCGTGGTGCGCCAGCGCGCCGGCCTCTTCGACGTGAGCCACATGGGCGAGGTCGAGGTCACGGGACCCGATGCCTCGCGCTTCCTCGACCACCTCGTCACCAACGATGTCGCCAAGCTCTTCCCCGGCCGCGTGCTCTACTCGGCGATGTGCCAGCCCGACGGCGGTGTGGTCGACGACCTCATCATCTACTGCCGCGGAGCACAGGACTTCCTCGTCTGTGTGAACGCCTCCAACACCGAGAAGGACGTCGCCTGGATCCTGCAGCAGGCCGCTGGGTTCAACTGCACGGTGCGCAACCTTTCCGACGACTTCGCGCTGCTCGCGCTCCAGGGCCCGGCTTCCGCCGCGATCCTGCAGGCGCTCACCTCCTTCGATCTCGGGGCGCTGAAGTACTACCACTGCGCGGCCGGCACGGTCGCCGGCGCCGAGTGCCTGATCGCGCGCACGGGCTACACGGGCGAGAACGGCTACGAGCTGTTCTGCCGGCCCGCCGATGCCGAACCGCTCGCCGTCGCGCTGCTCGCCGCCGGCCAGCCGCACGGGCTTGAACTCGCCGGGCTGGGCGCGCGCGACAGCCTGCGGCTCGAGGCCGGTTATCCGCTTTACGGACACGAGATTTCCGCCACGATCACGCCGCTCCAGGCCGGGCTCGGCTGGGTGGTGAAGCTCGACAAACCCGCCGGCTTCATCGGCCGCGACGCCCTGCGCGCGCAGCAGGCCGCCGGGGTGCCGAGCCGGATCGTGTTCTTCCGGACCGGCGACCGCCGCATCATCCGCGCGGGCACACCGGTGGTCGACGCCGCGGGCGCGGTCGTGGGCGAGGTGAAGTCCGGCACGCTCTCGCCCGTGCTCAACGAGGCGATCGGTTCCGCGCTCGTGCAAACCGGCGCCGGCGAGCTCTCCGTTGACGTGCGGGGCACCGCCATCAAGCTCATCCCGGTCCGTCCGCCTTTCGTTCCGCTGCCCCCGAAATCCTGACACTCATCTCCCATGCCCGTCCCCTCCGACTGCAAGTACGCGAAATCCCATGAATGGGCGAAGCGCCTGCCCGATGGCGCGGTGCTCGTCGGCATCACCGACTACGCCCAGCACAGCCTCGGCGACATCACCTACGTGCAATTGCCGCAGGTGGGCGCAGTGCTCGCCGCCGGCGAGAGCTTCGGCGTCGTTGAGAGCGTGAAGGCGGCGTCCGATCTCTACGCGCCGGTGGCCGGCACGGTGGTCGAGGTCAACGAGGCGCTCAATGCGGCGCCCGAGACGGTGAACACGGATCCGCAGGGCGGCGGTTGGATGCTCAAGCTCCAGCCGGCCGACCTCGCCGGGCTCGACGCGCTGCTCTCGGCCGACGCCTACCAGACGCTGATCGGCTGAACGGCCGCGGTCGCAGACCTTCCCGGCCACCGTGCTTCGGCATGGTGGCCGGTTTGCTTTCTGAGCCGTGGTCAGGAGTCGGCGTCGGGTGCGAGCTCGCTCGCACCGCTCGGCCAGTGCGACCGCCACCGGGCTGAGCTTGCTCAGCCCCTACAACCGGACGCCGGGGCCCAACCGAGTGAAATCCGCGCCAATTGGGTCGTTACGGCTGCGAACGAGGTAGGCCGGCGGGCCACATGCAGTGCTGACTGCCCGGCAACCGCCGTCGGCTCGCGCCGGGTTTCATTCCCAGCCGATGGTGCGGCCACGGTTCTGCTCCTCGAGCCAGCGTTGCAGCGGAGCGAAGTACTCGACCATCGCGCGGGGGGAGAGGTCCTCGCCGGTAGCCTCGCGCAGCACGGTGCGCCAATCCTCGGTCGCGCCTTTCTCCATGATGCGCCGGAGGAACGCGCCCACCTCCGGGTTGCCGGCGAGATCGCAGGACTGCGGCGGCTGGTGGAGGATGTTCTTGGCGATGTAGTCGAGAAGCTGGAACCGGATCACGGTCGCGATCGCGTAGTTCGCGTAGTAGCCGGGCACGGAGTTGATGTGGGTCTTCGTGGCGGCGTCGCAGAATTCCTCGCCGCGGTCGGCGGGCGGCTCGATGCCCTGGAAGTCGCGCACGTACTGCCACCAGCGGGCGTTCCACTGGTCGACGGGCAGGTCGCCGGCGTAGAGGTCGGCCTCCCAGTGCGTCATCGTGCCGGAGGCGAAGGCGATGAAGGGCAGGGTGGGGTTGCAGGCGTCGTTGAGCAGGAAGGCCACGGGATCGGGCGCGGCGTCGGCCGGGAGGATGCCGAGGCGGAGCAGATACGGCGCCTGGAAACAGGTGAGGCCGGCGAGCTCGGCGATGCCCTCGTGCAGTCCGGAGTTGGGGGCGTCGCGCAGGAGCGGCGGGATGCCGGGCCGCGAGTAGGCGAGCATGTAGAAGGCGTGCCCGAATTCGTGATGCGCGGTGCCGAACCAGTTGGAGTCGGCCTCGACGTTCATCAGCGCGCGCACGTCCTGCTCGAGATCGAGGTGGTAGCAGAAGGCGTGCTGGCTCTTGTTGCGCCCGGCGCCGGCGGGCAGCGGGTAGAAGTCGGATCGTTCCCAGAACGAGGCGGGAAGCGGGGCGAAGCCCATGTCGACGAAGTAGCGCTCGGCCGTGTGCAGGATCCACTCGCGGGGGCGGGTGGCGAGGGCCGGATCGATGTCGGCCGCGGCGACGAGACCGGGCCACTCCTGGCCGTAGCGGTTGGCGAGCCAGTGGGCGGGGATGCGCCGGGGCACGGGTTGGCCGTAGCGGCGGGCGAGTTCGTGTTTCGCCCAGGTGTGGAGCTGAAGGTAGAGCGGCCGCAGGGCGCGGAGGATCTCGTCGTTGAGCCGCACCATCCCGGCGGCATCGAGGCCGTAGGTGGCGTACTGCAACGTGTAGTAGTCGGGATAGCCGAGTTCGCGGGCGACGCCGTTGCGCAGGTCGCGCAGGCGGACGAGGCCGGGCTTGAGCGCGGGGCCGACGAGTTTGGAGGCCTCCCAGAGTTCGCGCCGTTCGCCGAGGTCGCGGGAAGCGAGCAGGCGGGCGTCGAACTCGTTGGTCGTGATCGGCTGTCCCCGGAACTTGAACTCGTAGCTGTTGAGCGCGGCATCCTGGCGGACCTCGGCGGCGATGCGCTCGGTGGCGAGGGCGGGGTTGCTCATCGGCGCCTCGGCGGCGGCGATGAGCAGGCGCTCGAGCTGGCTGACGGTGGCGGGGGCGAGTTCGGCCCGGTGGGCGAGGAGTGCGCGGGCCTCGGTGATGAGCGCGGGGTTGCCGACAAAGGCGCTGTAGGCGCGGGCCGCCACCTCGGCCGCGGCTTCGTGCGCCGGCGTGACGTCGGTGCTGACATCCCAATCGGTGTTTTCGCGGATCGTGATGAGCGACTGGTAGCCGGCGTTGGCCAGTTCGAGGAAACGATCGGCGCGCTCCTGCAGCGGCGAGGTTTGCCCGGCCCGGAGCGGCAGCAGACCGGCGAGACCGAGGGCGAGAAGGGCGAGGCGGGCGGAGCGGCGCATCGCGGCAGACTAGCGCCGGGGACCGCGGACAGAAGCCAGAAGTCAGTGGTGCCCGGCCGGGGCTGGCGCGGTGGCCTGCTCCCCGGGAATCGTTTCCGGGGCCGCCTGCGCCGCAGCCGGAAGCTCGGTCGGCGGCACGCTGGCTGGTTCGAAGAAGGTCACCTCGCCGGTTTCGAGATCGTAGTTGGCGCCGAGGACCCGGACGTTGCCGTGGATGACCGCGGCGGCGATCTCTGGGCTGCGGCGGCGCAGATCGGTCGCTGCTTGCTCGATGTTGGCGCGGATCGCGGCGGCGACGAGGGGGGCGCCGCGCATCCCGGGGTTCTCGCTGCGGGCACGGGCGACCGCGGGCATGATCGGCTTGACCAGCTGCGTGAGATTGGGCCCGAGGGGGGACTCCTCCACGACGGCCGTGACGGCACCGCAGTGAGTGTGCCCGAGCACGACGATCAGGCGGGCGCCGAGGTGGCCGACCGCATACTCGATGGAGGCGATCTCGTCGGTCTGGGCGACGTTGCCGGCAACGCGGATGACAAAGAGGCAGCCGAGACCCTGGTCGAAAAGCAGTTCGGGTGGAACGCGGGAATCGGAACAGGTGAGGATGACCGCAAAGGGTTTCTGGCCGTTGGTGACCGTCTCCCGGCGGCGGGCGGCATCCTGCTGGAAATGCACGGCTTCTCCGGCGACGAAGCGCCGGTTGCCGTCGCGGAGCAGCAGTTGGGCGTCGTCGGGCGGGATCGACCGGGCCGGTCCGAACGAGGGGGAGGCGGCGGCGGCAAGGGCGGAACACGTGAGCAAACTGGCGACGAAGCGGCGGAGCAGAGGCGACGGCATGGCGCTGTCTATTCGGTTCGCCGGCGCGATTCTTGATCGTGGGGTTGGCGCCGCAGGCGGGTTGTCGCTTGAGCCGGTCCGGCCGGCGTGTTGGACTCCGCACGCCATGTGTTTTCGAATTCTCTGGGTGAGCGCGGCGGTGGCGACGATCGGACTGGCGGCGCCGGCCGCGGCGGAACGTGAAACGACGGCCGGTGACGGTGCCCGGCGAATACGCGAGCGGATGGTCGACCAGCCCCGCGGCGAGCGGCCGGAGGACGACCCCCAGCGGTGGGCGCAGGAGGACGCGCAGTGGGAACGGGAACGCCAGGACTGGGCGCGCGCCCAGGACCAGTGGCGGCAGCGGGAGGAG
>Ga0116187_1002389_pt1 | contig 18462 bp, 16 predicted proteins | sample AD_JPNNA6_MetaG_FD_89755 | JGI IMG/M metagenome (GOLD analysis project Ga0116187, IMG submission 89755) | Active sludge microbial communities of municipal wastewater-treating anaerobic digesters from Japan - AD_JPNNA6_MetaG | ecosystem: Engineered > Bioreactor > Anaerobic > Digestate | place... | reverse complement strand
CTTGATGAGATATTTAATGGAAATAATAAACTTCTCGAGCAGGCATATAGCCCTATGACTGTAAGATTTTTTATTCTTCAGGCGCATTACAGAAGCACAATAGATTTTTCAAATGAAGCTCTACAAGCAGCAGAAAAGGGATTAAACAGGCTTATGAAAGCTTACAGAACGCTCGGTAAGATCAAACCTGCAAATGAATCATCGGTGAACATCGATGCACTTAAGGTTGCCTGCTACGAAGCAATGAATGATGACCTTAACAGCCCCATTCTGCTTTCCCATCTTTTCGAAGCCGTAAGGATAATAAACTCTGCAAATGAAGGCACTGAAAGCCTTACCTCAGTTGATATTGACAAACTTAAAGAGCTCTTCAAAGTATTCGTCTTTGATATACTCGGATTGAATGATGAATCAGCGGACGAGAAAGGTAAACTACTTATAGAAAGTCTTATTAACTTGATCCTTGAGATAAGACAGGAAGCAAAGAAGAGAAAAGATTTTGCCACATCCGACAGGATCAGAACGGAACTCAAAAAAATGGGGATAATCGTAAAAGACCTGAAAGATGGAGTGGAGTGGGAGATGGAGTAAATGATTTTTCTCTTCAGGGAGGGGAATATTAAGAATAATGTCTGAAAATCATCTTTTATATCATTCAACATCTGTGTTTGTAGGCCCAATCCCACTCGGTGGTGATTATCCCATTCGCCTTCAGACGATGACCAATACCGACACCCTCGATACTATATCTTCTGTTGCACAATGTATCAGGATAGCGGAGGCCGGGGCCGATTTTGTAAGGCTAACGGCGCAGGGAGTTAAGGAAGCGAAAAACCTTGCCAACATTAAGAAGGAGCTCCGGAAAGCAGGTTATGATATACCTCTTATCGCAGATATACATTTTAGCCCCGTTGCAGCCGAAACTGCTGCTGCAATAGTGGAAAAAGTAAGAATCAACCCGGGGAACTATGCTGACAAAAAAAACCTTATGAAAACCGCGTTTTCAGATAAGGAATATAATGATGAACTGGAGCGCATCCATCAACGCCTTATGCCGCTTATCAATATCTGCCGATACTATGGAACAGCAGTCAGAATAGGTGTAAATCACGGTTCTCTTTCCGACAGGATACTCAACCGTTATGGTAACACACCGGAAGGGATGGCAATGTCGGCAATGGAATTCATAAGAATCTTCAGAGCCGAGAATTTCAATAAACTGGTAATTTCTATGAAATCTTCCGAATTAATAATTATGATAGAAGCTACCAAGCAGATAATTAGATTAATGATTGAAGAAGGGGTTGCTTATCCACTGCATATCGGAGTAACTGAAGCCGGAGAAGGAGAGGAAGGAATAATAAGGTCTGCTGCAGGTATAGGTGCTTTGCTTTCAGAAGGCATCGGGGATACCATAAGAGTTTCCCTGACAAGTGAGCCTGAAAAAGAAATACCTGTTGCAAAAAAAATTGCCGGCCTGTACCCGCGGGGAAGCATAACTCAATTAAGGCCTTTTATAAAAAGCCCGGAAGAACATCCCGCACCATTTAAGAATATTAATGGTCCTATTGTTACTGCAATAATAAAGAACGCTCAAATAAAAGATAATGAGTTATATAAAGATGCAAGTTACAATGTTCGTGAATCTTCAGATGAAGTAATCCGCACTGATAATTCTGCCGACTTTATTATTGTTTCACATTGTCCTGAAATTATTCCTGAATCTGTTTTACTTGGGGTTCCATATAAGATTTGGCTTGAAAACAAAAAAAGAAACAATATTTTTCCTGTGTTCTTTGATGCAAGTCTGATCGATGCCATGGAAAAATCGGATATCCTGAATGTATTTTTTGTTTATCCTTATTCCGATCTGTCATTTCTTACGAATAATGATTTTTCAAAGACCTTATTAATTTTTTCATGGGATGCTGCTAAAGATAAATTTGCTCCATATAAATTTTTACAGGCACTTATAAAAGATAATCTAATTTACAATATTGTTCTCAATCCCGAATTTGAAGAGCAGGATATTGTGGATCTTCAGATAAAGTCGGCTGCTATACTTGGAGGTTATCTTGCCGAGCGGCAGGTGAGCGGCATTTCTATATCCAACCGAGGAAATATAACTTTCAGTGATATTAATTCTCTCTGTTTTTCAATATTACAATGCACCGGAGCGAGAATAACAAAGACGATTTATATTTCATGTCCCACTTGTGGAAGGACGAAATTTAACCTTCTTGAGGCAGTTAGAAAGGTCAAAGAGAAGACTTCGCATTTTAAAGGTTTGAAGATTGCTGTTATGGGTTGTGTTGTAAATGGACCTGGTGAAATGGCAGGTGCCGACTGGGGCTATATTGGAGCAGGCCCCGGCAGAGTTCATATTTATAAAAAACAAGAACCGGTACTTAAGAATGTACCTGAGAATGAAGCTATTGATAAGCTTCTGAGACTCATAGAAGAAGATCAGGCAAGTTGAAAGTCGAGTTGTTTTTTCAGAAGGTTGGCTCTTACTACCCTCACTTTAACTCTGTTGCCCAGCACATATTCTTTCCCCCAGCGTTTCCCTCTTAAACAATAGTTTTCTTCATCGTATTCATAATAATCATCTTCAAGATCTCTGATGTGAATCATTCCTTCACACTGGTTTTCGATTATTTCGACATAAATTCCCCACTCAGTTACCCCTGAAATAACTCCTTCATATATATTACCAATTTTATCTGACATAAACTCAACCTGCTTGTATTTTATTGAAGCTCTTTCAGCTTCCATAGCAAGACGTTCCATTTTGGATGAATGTTCGCAAAGTTTTTCGTACTTTTCTTTTCCTTCCGGATTTTCTCCCTTCAGATGCATTGTAAGCAAACGGTGAACCATCATATCGGGATAGCGCCGGATAGGTGATGTAAAATGTGTGTAATACCTGAACGCAAGACCATAATGTCCAATATTATTGGTTGAATATATTGCCTTGGCCATTGATCTTAATCCGAGAGTTTTGATAATATTTTGTTCCTTTTTACCTTCTACCTGAATCAGGAGTTTATTCATTGAGCGTGAGAGTGAATTTTTCTCATTTCTGTCAAGCTTATAACCAAATCTTTGTATAAAATGACTGAATGAGTTTATCTTTTCTGGATCCGGTTTATCGTGGACACGGTACACAAAGGTTTTAGCTTTCAATTTTTTGCCAACAAATTCTGCTACTTTTCTATTTGCAAGAAGCATAAATTCTTCGATAAGTTCATTAGCTGTTCCTGTATCACGAAACTTTATTGCAAGGGGTTTCCCATTTTTATCAAGATCGAACTCCACTTCAATCCTTTCAAAGAAAAACGAGCCCACTGCAAATCTTTTTTTTCTCATTATCTGTGCAAGACGGTTCAATGTAATGAGCTGATCTTTCATATCCCCTTCCCCTGTGTCAATAATTCTTTGTGCTTCGCTGTATGTAAACCGTCTGTCGGATTTGATAATCGTTCTGCCGAACCATTCTGAGAGTACTTCGGCTTTGTCGTTCATTTCAAAAACAGCCGAGTAGGTCAGTCTGTCTTCCCCTGGATTAAGGGAACAAATGTGGTTTGAAAGCTTTTCGGGAAGCATTGGGACAACCCTATCAACCAGATATATCGAAGTAGTTCTTTGTTGTGCCTCCTTTTCAAGTAGAGAACCAGGTTTTACATAATAAGTTACATCAGCAATGTGAATACCCACCTCCCAGTTCCCATTGTCGAGTTTACTAAGTGAAATGGCATCATCAAAGTCTCGTGCATCTGCAGGGTCAATTGTGAATGTTGGTACTGACCTGAAATCACGTCTGCCTTTAACATCATTCGGCGTAATTTTTTCCTGAAGCTTGGCAGCATCATTTTCTACCTCTGGTGGAAAATCATGTGGAAGTTCAAACTCTGCCAGAATTGCATTCATCTCAGTTTCGTTCCGGCCCGGATAACCGAGTATCTCAATTATTTCGGCTATAGGATTCCCTGTCTCAGGATCCCACTCAACGATCCTTGCAACTGCTTTTTGCCCTTGTTTTGCTCCTTTTATATTAGACTTTGGAATGAAAAGGTCGAATGGCATATTCTTGTTATCCGGAACAAGAAAAGTATAGTTTGATATTTTCTTAATCGTTCCGACAAATGTTGATTTTGCTCTTTCAATTATTGAAACTACCTCACCTTCAGGCCGTGCCCCCTTCTTTCTTGCATACAGTCGGACCTTCACCTTATCGCCATTAAGAGCAGTATTGAGATTCCTGGCAGAAACAAAAACGTCTTCATCAGTTTCGTCCGAGATAACATAACCATAACCCATACTTGTAATATTAACAATGCCTGTTATGTATCCGCTGCCACCCTTTATCATGTAACGGCCTTTACTAGTTTCCTTTATCACATCTTTTGCTAAAAGATTGAATAGCGCCTGAAGAATCTCTTTGCGTTTATTCTCATCAGTTATTTTAAGCTTACTGGCTATCTGCTTATAATTGAATGACTGCCCCGGATAGTTATTTAGAATACTCCTTACAAGTTCCTCCATTTTATTGAGGGAAAAAGATTCGTTCTTTTTGCTTCTTAATTTTCTTTTACCCATTTTATACTTTTTGCAAATGTAATAATTCGGAAAGGTTAAATTTCATACATTTGAAATATAAAGCTTTTTATGATCAATCTGAAACAGATTCCATCGCGTTCGCCCTCAGTTGTGGCGCGTAAAACAGGCAATGAATATCTGCTTGTACCGGTTGCAGAAAATATTGCCGATATGGACAGTATTTATACCCTGAATGAAACAGGAGCTTTCATCTGGGAATCAATTGACGGCAAAAGAAATATCGAAGAGATTATTTTACTTGTAGCCGTAGAATTTGATACAGATACTGAAACGGCGAAAAATGACGTTCTTGAGTTTATACAATCAATGATGAATTATCTAATGATAACCATATAGATAATTATCTCATGAGTAATCTTTAAATGAGTTTATTATCGGATTTAATCGAAAAATATAATTACTACAAATTACGGCAATAAGTATAAATTACAAAAATGAGGAGTTATTGTCTGAATATGGCTGGATATAGGATAAAGCTTGAATGTGCATCTGGAGAAGACGATTTTCTTCCTTCAGCAAGATTTCGGAAGTATATAGTTGAAGATGACAATTACGACCTTTTGGTAAAGGTTCATAGAGGAAATTACGCCATACCCGATATTACCCAGAGAGTTTTTTATGCACCGTGGCAGGGAAAGGACGTTGATAAAATATCTGTAAAAACCGAGGAATTATGGAGTGTATTCAAGAATGATGATACACTGTATCTGAGAGTTTTTTTCCCATACGACGAAGGTTTAAAATCAGGCGTTCTGGTTTTTTCTCTCAAGACATTTTCCTGGCATCTGTGGATCGAATCGGAAGATAAGTCTTTCGATCCTCTCTCTTATCCGCTCGACGGTCTTTTGCTTTATTACCTTACAGTAATCAACGGAGATATTATGATTCATGCTTCGGGTGTGAACTATGCCGGACGCGGATATGTTTTCAGCGGTATATCGGGTAAAGGGAAAACAACTATTGCACATCTGTGGGAAGATGAAGGGGCCGGAGTGATTCATGACGACAGGTTGATAATAAGAAGGAGCGGTGATAAATATTTTTTTTATAATACCCCTGTTTATGAAAATGACGAGCCACGCGAATCGCGCCTCGACAAACTGTTTCTGATAGAACATGGTGAGGAAAATATGATTGTCCCTGTTTCAGGATCCTCTGCAGTAAGTCAGGTTCTTGCCAACTGCATTCAGCATAACTGGAATATGGAAATTATTGCAGGTTCGATAAAAGCAGTTTCACTTATGTGCGAATCGGTTCCAGTTGCAAAACTGTATTTTAAGCCCGACAGAAATATTGTGGATTTTATTTTGAATTATGAATAAGAAGTACAAAAATATTTCTGAAATAAAGAATATGAGCGTGGCTCTTCTTGGCGAAGGGAAGACTATAAGGATAAAAGCGCATGGTTACAGTATGTATCCGACGATAAAACCCGGAACTGTGATTTTAATTGAACCTGTCAGGAAAAAAGGCCCTCCTGGCGTGAGCGAGATTGTAGCAATTAAAAAGGAAAAAGGTATCATTGTGCACAGAATTGTTAAAGTTATTTCTGAAGAAGGGGTAAGAAAATATATTGCACGTGGCGACAGTAATTCTCATCCCGATCCGCCGGTGACAGCAGATGTGATTGTGGGCCGTGTTACAGGAGTCGAAGGCTTCTCTACACTGCCTGAGAATTTTAAAAGAAAACCGCATTATTTTCTGAACCGTCTCAAAGTTATATGGCTGCAGATATGTAATAAATTACGCCGCTGACCGGAGGAGAATCGCCTGAAAAAATTATTCTATGAAGAAAATCAGCCTTCTTATATATTCGGTAAAACTTGTATGGAAAAGCTCGCCGGGGTGGACTCTTGCAAACATCTTCATTTCTCTATTCCGTAGTTTTATACCTCTGATTTTCCTGTATCTTATAAAAGTTCTGATTGATGAAATAACTGCCGGCGTTTCACAGGGTAATGATGAAATGTTTATCAGTGTTATAAGAATAGCTGTGGCAGTTGTTCTGGTTTATCTTGCCGACGAAATCTCATCAGAGACTGCCTCATATATCAGAACACGGCAATCATTCAGGCTCGAGGATTATATGTACAGACTTCTGCATTCTAAAGCCACAACGCTCGACCTTATTAACTTTGAAAATCCCGTATATTTTGACCAACTATCGCGCGCAGCCGGCGAAGCTACATGGAGGCCAAATAATATACTCAATAACTTTGTGGCTCTCTTCAGGGGAATCATTTCACTTCTGCTTATGGCAGGCCTGCTTTTTACATTAAACTGGTGGATTGCATTGCTTCTCATAATCATCAACATTCCGGGAATATGGCTCAGACTCCATTTTTCGTCGTTACTTTTTAATTTCAGGAAAGAAATGACGCCTGAAGAAAGAAAATCGGAATACTTCAACTGGCTTTTAATCGGCGACAGACCATCGAGAGAAATAAGACTTTTCGGACTGGGAGATTATTTCATATCTCTATTCCGAAAATCATTTTCAACTCATAAGGAAGAGGAATCAAAGATTATAAAAAGGCGAACCATAATAGATGCAGTTACAGGTATTTTCAAAGCGGCTGTTCTTTTTATCGTTTTATATGTAATTACACGTCAGACATTCGACGGCAAAATTACATTGGGCGGAATGGCCATGATGATTCTTGCATTCCGGCAGGGCCTTGTAAGTATCCGTGATATTATGGGTTCGGTTGCCGGCCTTTACGAGGATTCGTTGTTTACAGGCAATATATATGAGTTCCTTAACCTGAAGGAAAAAATTCTCCCTCATGAACCGGTTGCTGTTATTACTCCTTTCCAGAGAGAGATACGACTTGAAAACGTGAATTTCAGATATCCCGACAACGATACGCCGGCTCTCGAAGATATAAATATGACGCTTTCAAAAGGTGAAGTAGTGGCTCTTGTCGGTCCCAACGGCTCAGGGAAAAGCACACTTGTCCGCATATTGTGCAGGCTTTATGATCCTGATTCCGGTTCAGTTCTGTACGACGGGAAAGATATAAAGAACTTTGTACCTGAAGAATACAGAAAACAATTTTCAGTACTCTTTCAGGATTTCATGCTGTATAATCTTACTGCCGGTGAGAACATCCGACTGGGTAATGTGGCAAAAGCATCTGATGCCGGCAAAATAAAGGAAGCAGCATCCGAAGCAGGAATCCATTCACTTATCGAATCACTGCCGCAGGGCTATGAAACGTTTATCGGTCCTCTTTTCAATGAGGGAAGAGAGCTTAGCTGGGGTGAATGGCAGAAAATAGCCCTTGCCAGAACACTGTACAGGGATGCTCCAATTATGGTTCTCGATGAACCATCAAGTGCGCTGGACGCAGATGCGGAATATGAAATATTCAACCGTTTCAGAGAAGCAGTGAAGGGTAAAACCGTATTGCTTATAAGTCACCGTTTTACATGCATCAGGCTGGCCGACAGAATAATTGTGCTTAATAAAGGAAAGATTGCGGAAAGCGGCACTCATGAAGAACTGATGCAGGTTAAAGGGATTTATTATAATTTATACCTGAGACAAAAAAGCATGTACAGGGATGAAAAACAGACCTGAAATAAGAGATGAGGAGATATTACTTATAGGGCTTTGCAGGCTCACTTTCAGCGATGAAATGAAATATAAAATTGTCGCTCTTGCCGCCGTAATAAAGGAGTGGAATTATTTTACCAGGCTTTCCACAGAACATGGAGTGGCAGCTCTGGTTTATCATAATATCAAAAAATTAGGGCTTACTGAGATAATACCGGAAGAATGTTTGGAAATTCTTCATTCCTCGTATCTCTTAAATATAAGCAGAAATGCTTTTCACATAGCAGGGACGGAAGAAATACTCGGACTTTTAAACAAAGCAGGTATAAAAACAGTATTGCTGAAAGGTCTTGCACTCGAGCTTACAGCATACGGAAACCAGGGATTGAGACAAATGACCGATGTGGATATTCTTGTTAGCAGAAATGATTACCCGAGAGTGCGTAAGATTCTGATAAAAAACGGGTATGATTCGCATCCGCTAAAGTCGGGATTCCATAAACCTATTATGGCATGGACCGGCAAGCACTTGCCGACACTGAAGAAAAATGGTCTTTCCATAGATATTCATTTAGAACTTTTTCAAGGGGGAAAAAACTCGCTGACTGAAAAAATGCTTTCCACTGCCAGCGAGATAAAGTTCGGAAGCGAAAAAGCAATGGTGCCCGCGCCACAAATATTCTTCCTGTTCCTTGTAAGGCATTTGTGCAATCATGAGTTCAACGATGAGTCACAGCTCAGATTATATACCGATCTTGTTGTGTTGCTCGAAAAACAGTGGGAAGAAATAGTAAATTACGATCTTCTTTCCCTTGTAAATGAAGCAGGCATGAGCAAAATTCTTGCATGGAAGCTCGAACTTTTGCGCGACCTGTGGGGTTTCAGCTTCCCCGACTGGCTGAACGAATTTATCAGTAAATGGTACAATCCTGTTACTATAAACAACTTCATTTTTTTTCTTAAAAGTCCTAAAAACAACAAGCCTTCACATCCCGGAATGATTTACAGAAAAACGATATCGGAAATACCGGGGTTGCACCGCAAAGTCTTATTTATTCTTGGTGACCTTTTCCCTTCGGTGAGGTTCATGAAAGAACGTTATAGTGTAAAAAGTACACTTAAAGTTTTTCTCTATTATCCTCTTCGTTTCGGTAAGCTGCTACGACTGGTTAGCAAATAACAGAAAAAAAAGGGTTCAGGTAAAGTCCTTTGATTTATTGGTTATGTAAGGTTGAATTCCTTCTTTATTCTTTCAACATAATCGAGTTTTTCCCAGGCAAAAAATTCGACTTTTTTTCTATAGACTTTTTTACCGTTTCCGTTCACTGAAACAGGTTTGCTTCCCGGCACTTCATAATAAACTTCAACTTCTGCAGTATAAGGTTCGCGACCAAAATGACCATAAGTTGCCGTAGGCAGGAATATAGGATTATTAAGTCCGAAGCGTTCAGTAATTGTATATGGGCGCAGGTCAAACAACTTCTTTATTTTTTCCGAAATTTCACCGTCGGACATGATTTTTCCTTTGCTGTCTTTAACTTTTGCGGTTCCGAATGTGTTAACAAAGAGCCCTATAGGGGCTGCCACCCCTATTGCGTATGCAACCTGTATAAGAACTTTATCGCATACTCCGGCTGCAACCATATTCTTCGCAATATGGCGTGCTGCGTATGATGCTGATCTGTCAACTTTTGAGGAATCTTTTCCTGAAAAAGAACCGCCGCCATGAGCTCCATGGCCTCCATAAGTGTCCACAATAATTTTCCGGCCGGTAAGACCCGTGTCACCGTAAGGTCCACCTATTACAAACTTACCTGTAGGATTTACATAAAGATTGAAATCGTCGTCGAATAATTTCTGGAGATGCACAGGAAGATGTTTCTTTACCCTCGGAATAAGTATATTACGAATATCTTTTTTTATTTGTTCCTGCATGGCCTTTTCTGCTGCCTTAACAGCTTCCTTCGAATTTCCCAGAGGAAGGATAAACTCATCGTGTTGGGTACTAATAACTATTGTATCTATTTTGACCGGCTCGTCATTATCATTGTATTTGATCGTTACCTGCGATTTACTGTCAGGCCTGAGATATTTCATTTCAATGCCCTTTTTCCTGATTACCGCCAGTTCCTTTAGAAGGAGGTGGGCAAGTACAACGGAAAGAGGCATGTAAGTATCGGTTTCACGACAGGCATAACCGAACATCATTCCCTGATCTCCGGCCCCCTGTTCTTCAGGTGTTTCTTTTACAACTCCCTGTCGTATGTCAGGCGACTGTTCATGTATGATATTTATAACACCGCAGGAATCACAATCAAACCTGTATTCTGCATGAGTATATCCAATGTTTTTAATTACATTTCTGGCTGTTTCCTGAATATCAACCCAGCCATTGGTTTTTACCTCACCACCGCAAATTACAAGACCTGTAGTTACAAACGTTTCACATGCAACTTTTGATTCCATATCCCATTTGAGGAATTCATCGAGAAGAGCATCCGATATCTGATCGGATATTTTGTCGGGATGTCCCTCCGACACTGATTCTGAAGTAAATAAATATCCCATTCAATTCTTTTTATTTATTAAACAATGACGGGGAGATTTTGTTAACTGAAAATACTGGAAATAGATGCGTTTTAGCATTTTTTCCTGTGGTTGCAATCAGCTCAAATCTTTCCACCCGAATTTGACTGCCAAAGCAAATAAAAAAAAAGATAATAACCAAAAATTATTTTGTAAGCTGCCTGAATATTTCTTCAAGGTTATATTCTCTTTTCGAAAGAGAAAGAATAGTCAGGTTTCTGCTTACTGCAAAAGAAAATATTTCAGGTCTTATGTCTGTGTCGGGTGAAGCTTCAATTTGCCAGATATTGCTTCCAGTATTTTTTACAACAATAACACCTCCTATTTTTGAAAGTTCATTTCCATCGGGGTTTTTATCGAATTCTACATTTATTATTTGTACAGGTCTGCTTATCAATGAATAAATTTTTTCAATTGGTTTATCAGCAACGATTATTCCTTTATCAATAATAATGACTCTGCTGCAGACTGCCTCCACTTCCTGCATGATATGAGTAGAGAGAATGACTGTCTTTGCTTTTCCGGCTTCTTTTATTAAAGCTCTGATTTCGGTTATCTGATTAGGATCAAGGCCTGATGTTGCCTCGTCGAGTATAAGTATTTTGGGATTATGGATAAGCGCTTGTGCCAGCCCGACTCTCTGGCGGTAACCTTTCGATAATTCGCCTATCTTTTTGTTTTTTTCCGGAGTCAAGCCTGTAATATTTATTATATCATTAATAACCGTTCTTTTTTTCTTGCCCATTTTATAAAGTGAAGCAACGAAGTCAAGGTATTCCTTCACGTACATCTCGGGGTAAAGCGGATTGTTTTCAGGGAGATAACCTATAATCTTTCTTAATTCCCTGTTGTTATCAGATATATCGACTCCGTTTATAAGTACTTTTCCTGAAGAGGCAGGAAGAAATCCTGTAATAATCCTCATCATAGTTGTTTTACCGGCACCGTTCGGACCCAGAAAACCGACAATTTCACCGCTGGATACAGTGAATGAAACATTATCGAGTGCTTTCTGTTCGCCGAAAAACCTTGTGACATTTTGTACAACAACCGACATAAACCAGCAGATATTTTACAAAAATTTGCATCAAAGATATATTATAGCTTTCTTTTAATGAAACTTCAGAACTTAACCTATAGCAAAAAGATTTTTTACTAACTGTTAAGTTAAGCAAATAACAAAATAAATAGTAATGTAACTTAATATTGGTCTACTATTTAAAGCCGGAATATAAATTGATTAATCACTCCATCCTCCCATAAACTGAGCAACACTGGCAAAGGAAGATCTGGGGTTGACACAGCATACAGGTATTTTTGAACTGTTTGCAATAATATATTGTTCGGATGCCCCAACTACATAATCGGCGAATGTTATATTCTTTGTCGTCACAATTAATATAAGATCGGCATTGATTTTTTGGGCGAAATCAATAGTTTGCTGTGCAAAATTTCCTTTTGGCATGTCATGAATCTCATATTCTATATTATTTTGAATAAGATATTTAATAGCGAAATTGAGATTAATATTTGTCTTTTTCAAAAGAGATTTGTCGAAAGAGGTTGTTTTTATAATATGAATTTTTGAATCAAAATATTTTCCCATAAATATTGCCATTTTCAACTTTTCCTTGTTTTCACTTCTAAAATCAACAGGAAAAACAATATTATGATATCTTTCCCAGTCGCTGGGAGGTTCCTGAACAACAATAAAGGGGACTTTTGATTTGACAATCACTTTCAAGGCCCAGCTACCGGTAAGTTTTTGCATTCCTTTCATGCCATGAGTTCCCATTACTACCAGACTGGCATTTTTTTCATTGGCAAAAGCAGAAATAGATTTGAATATTGAACCTTTTTCAATGTGTCCGGAAATAGGTATATTGTATTTAATTTTGTTCTCCTCAGCTATTTTGTTAAGACTGTCCAATTTTTTCTTTTCCTCGGCAGGTTTGATTTTTTCATCAACAATATGTAAGAGGCATATTTCATTTGAAACCATCCGGCTTATTTTAACAGCATGAGCGAGGGCACTCTCAGCAACCTGAGTAAAATCCCAGGGCACAACTATTAGTTTTTCATTCTGTTCCATATATCCGATGAATTAAATTCAATTTGTAAAGTTATTCAGAAATTAACAATTTTACAACTAAATCCCTTTGTTTAGCAGTTTTTTATGGTTGGTTTAGTTTATATTTTCTTTATTACTAATTTTGGACTTTATTTTATTGGCTAGTACAAAATAATGACAAGAATTAAGATTAAAGAGCTATTGGCAGGTTTTCCTGTAGGAACCTATGTTAAGGTGAAAGGATGGGTAAGGACAAAAAGAGAAAGTAAAGGTATTGTGTTTATTGCGATTAACGATGGTTCAACAATAAACAATATCCAGATAGTTGTTGATGTCTCATGCTTTACCGATGAGCTTTTGAAAGATATAACTACCGGTGCATGTCTTGCAGTAACCGGAAAATTTGTTGAATCGCAGGGCAGAGGTCAAAAAGTGGAGATTCATGCTGAAAGTATTGAGATATATGGCAAAGCAAATCCTGAAGAATATCCCCTCCAGAAGAAGGGGCATTCTCTGGAATTTCTAAGGGAGATAGCCCACTTGCGTTTTCGTACCAATACTTTCGGTGCAGTTTTCAGAATAAGGCATGCAATGGCATTCGCTATTCATAAGTATTTTAATGACAGGGGTTTTTATTATCTTCACACTCCTATTATTACAGGCAGCGATTGCGAAGGGGCCGGTGAAATGTTTCATGTTACTTCGTTCGATCTCGATAAAGTTCCATTGAAGGAGGATGGCACAGTAGATTACAGCCTCGATTTTTTTGGCAGGCAAACGAATCTTACAGTTTCAGGCCAGCTTGAAGGAGAACTCGGAGCTCTTGCACTTGGGGAGATATATACTTTCGGACCTACTTTTAGAGCGGAGAATTCAAATACTCCCCGTCATCTGGCAGAATTCTGGATGATTGAACCTGAGATGGCATTTTATGACATAAACGATAATATGGACTTTGCTGAGGACTTCCTGAAATATCTTATTAGATATGCGCTTGAAAACTGCATAGAAGATCTTGAATTTCTAAACAACATGTTTGAAAAAACTCTAATAGAGAAATTAAAATTCGTTCTTGAGAATCCTTTTGTACGCATCACTTATACAGAAGCAATAGAAGTTCTGATTTCATCTGGGAAAAAATGGGAATTCCCGATTGAGTGGGGCTGTGATCTCCAGGCTGAACATGAGCGATATCTTGTCGAAGTATATTATAAACGGCCGGTTATCATTACCGACTATCCTAAAGATATAAAAGCATTTTACATGAAACAAAATAACGATGGTAAAACTGTAAAAGCTATGGATGTCCTTTTCCCGGGTATAGGTGAAGTGATAGGAGGCTCCGAACGTGAAGAAAACTATGATAAATTACTGTTAAGAATGAGAGAACTTGGACTTAAGGAAAAAGATTTCTGGTGGTACCTCGAAACGCGGAAATTCGGAAGCGCACCACATAGTGGCTTTGGCCTTGGTTTTGAGCGTTTTATTCTTTTTATGACAGGTATGTCTAATATAAGAGATGTTATCCCGTTTCCTCGAACTCCTAAGAACGCAGAATTCTAATAAGCCTTTTAAGGAAAATTCAAAAGAAAAAGTAAATGTTAAAACAGAGATTACAACAAAAACTATTACAAAAGCTATCGCCCCAACAGATACAAATGATTAAGTTGCTGGAAGTGCCAACAATTCAAATAGAACAAAGAATAAAGAAAGAACTGGAGGAAAATCCTGCTCTTGAAGAGGGGACCGAAGAACCTGAAGAGGAAATAATTACGGACGAAACTGATGAGGACGAAATCAACGAAGAAGAAAATAATCAGGATGAATTCACCCTTGATGATTTTATTGATGAGGACTACGACATCCCTGAATATAATATTCAGCAGAAGGATTATGAGCGAGAAGAACAACGCCGTGAACTTCCTTTCTCAGTCGGCTCAACTTTTCATGAAAATCTCCTTTCCCAGCTTGGCTTGAGAGAATTGAATGAAAAACAAAAAATTCTCGGGGAATTCATTATAGGTAATATTGATGAGGATGGATACCTGCGCAGAGATCTGAACAGTATTGTGGACGATCTTGCATTCCTTCAGAATATAACAACTACTGAAGATGAACTCGAAAAAGTTCTTGAAGTTGTACAGGATCTCGAACCCGCCGGAGTCGGAGCCAGAAACTTACAAGAGTGTCTTATTCTCCAGATTAAAAGAAAAGAACAATCACTTCCTGCAATTAAACTTGCAAAACAAATACTTGAAGAACACTTTGAAGAATTCTCAAAAAGACATTACGATAAAATAGCTAATAACCTTGGAATAGATGAGGACTTGCTTAAAAGTGCCATTGATGAAATTCTCAAACTCAGTCCAAAACCCGGAAGCACATTAAGCGATGTCACATCAGCCCTGGCTCAGCCTATTATTCCTGATTTTATTCTTGAAATGACCGAAGATGGATTTGAACTGCATCTAAACTCACGCAACTTGCCTGAATTGAGACTAAGTAAGAACTATACCGAAATGCTCAAGAACTATTCGAGGGACAAGCTGAAGAGCAAAGAGATGAAGGATGCAATTATGTTTATGAAACAAAAAATTGACTCTGCAAGATGGTTCATAGATGCTATTAAACAAAGACAGAACACACTTCTTCTTACTATGAATGCTATTCTGAAATATCAGGAAGAGTATTTCAAAGATGGCGATGAAACGAAATTAAAACCAATGATTCTCAAAGATGTGGCTGAAATGACCGGACTCGACATTTCAACTATCTCGAGAGTGGCAAGCAGTAAATATATCCAGACACATTTCGGCATATTACCTCTTAAATATTTCTTTTCCGAAGGACTTCAGACTGAAAGCGGCGAAGAAGTATCAACTCATGAAATAAAAAAGATTTTAAAGGAATGTATTGAAAATGAAGATAAACGCAAACCACTCACAGATGAACGACTTACTGAAATACTTAAGGAAAAAGGTTATCATATAGCTCGCCGTACCGTGGCAAAATACAGAGAACAGCTTAATATTCCGGTTGCGAGATTAAGAAAAGAAATATGAACAAAAATTTATCCAATACTCTTCAGTTTTATACCGCTCACTCCATTACAATAATTTTTCATCCGTTATTTATGCCGGCTTATGGCTTGTTAATAATGTTTGAAACTCCAACACTTTTTTTATACCTCCCTTTGCAGGTAAAAAAAATACTTATGCTTATTATATTTGTGAACAATGTACTGCTTCCAGTGGCAATTTTACCTTTTTTAAGGTACAGGAATATTATAAATTCGTGGATGATGGAAACAACTAAGGAAAGAATAGTCCCTCTTTTACTGACTTCAATTCTTTATACAATTACTTCTTTTCTTATTATGAGGTTAAGCGTGCCAACACTGATAAAATCATATTTTTATTCAATAACATTACTGGTTATTGTTATTCTTATTATAACTATATGGTATAAAATCTCCATTCATGCTGCATGTGCAGGAGCCTTGACTGGTTTTGTTATTGCGCTATGGATTGTTATGGAGGAAAATCTTGTTTGGTTTTTGATTCCCGTAATTATAATATCAGGCCTTATATTGACTGCAAGGCTATATCTTAAAGCCCATACCACCGATCAAGTCTATTCAGGCTATCTGACAGGATTCGTAATAGTCACTTTAGTTATGTTATGTCTCAAATAATTCATTTAGTGCCATTAGCAAAAGATTTTTATTCTCATCTGCCGAAAAATCTGGTAATAAGGGTTCAATATATCCAGTGAGAACTTCTTTGCAAAGATGTTTTTGCTTTATGGCTTTAAACCAGCCTTTACTGGAAAGATATTCTGCAAGATATTCCTGTTCAGCCTGACCCGGTGTTGGCACTATAATAGCACTTCGACCAATACTGAAAAGCTCCATAACAGTTGTGTATCCCGAGCGCGACAGAATTATTTTGCTACGCATTATTGTGTTAAGCATCTCTTTATTGGTTAGATGATTGTAAGTTATAAGGTTACCTTCTCCTTTTATAAATTTTGCTTGGGGAATGCCTGCCATAATGGCTGAAACTTCTTCCATTTCTTTAAGAATCCGACTTGTAAGTTCAGTAAATATTTCCTTCTGAGGTGAAGGGCCCGACATAATCGCGGTACAAAACAACTCTTTTTTTGGAGCTAATCCGTAAGGCTCTTTTAAAAATCTTGAAAGAATCCCGATGTATCTGGCATTATCCGGCAGATGAAATCCGTGAGAAAGACGGCCTGATAAATTGAATTCCCCTGGAAGATCAGGTATATAACAAAAAGTGAATTTGTTTATCGCCATAAGGCTGAAAGGCAGGAAAAGATTTTCTAATATGCACAGCTTTGCAGGGAAAGGTATTCTTATCATATGTGTAATAAGAACGGTTTTAATCTTCCGGTTCCACAAACCTGGGCGGCTGTCGCTTATTACTATTTCAATGTCGTGTTCCCCAATTAGTTTTTTCAGTTTTATATGTTCAAGTAATGTATGGTAAATGAAAAGGGGAAAGTAAAACGATATAACCAGATATTGAGGTAGAAAACTTGAATATCTGATTCTAAAACCAGGAAAAGAGATACATTTGATATCGGGGATTTCCTTTTTAATGAATTCTATTTGCCAATTATTACCGCCAAAAATAACTTCATGCCCATTATTTAAAAGTTCAGTTATAAGAGGTATAACTCTGGTAGTATGCCCTGTCCCCCAGCTAAGAGGGCAGATAAGTATTTTTTTTTTCTGAGCCGGCAAATTTAATCCGATATTTGTGTTTTTATTCCAAGTTCTTCAACTCTGGCGGCAATCCGTTTAAGGTCATTTTCAGGCACTTTCTCCAATATTCCGCCCTCAGGAGTGTCCCTATCAATAGTATATATCATCACTTCTTCAGGCTTGATTTCTATAAGAGCGTTGAGCCAATTTTCAATCTCTTCAGGTGTAGTATTGTCAATGATTTTTCCATTATATATTCCTCTGAGAAAAAGAGTTTGTACTATAACATGTCCTTCGAAAGAAGCAAGATTTTTTATGAGCTCTTTTGCTGTTATATTTATCGTTGGCTGATTATGAATTTGAATCGTCCGGTCAAAAGCCGAATCAAGTTTAAGTATATTCATGTCAACTTTCATCAGAGCAATTTTTACCTGTGGGTTATTAAGAGTTGAGGAGTTTGATAACACTGCAATGCGTATGTCCGGGCAAAACATGTCTCTCAGAGCAATTGAATCGTCAATAATTTGATTAAATTCAGGATGAAGAGTTGGTTCCCCGTTACCTGCAAATGTTATTACATCGGCTTTTTGGTTTTTAACCTTCATTTCCTTTAATTTCGATGAAAGAGCATGGTACACTTTCGATCGGCTCGGAAGAATGACTGCTTCACTGCCTAGTTTGGGCGACCATCCGCACTCGCAATATATGCAATTGAAATTACATAATTTTCTATCACATGGTAAAAGATTGATACCCAACGATATACCAAGCCTACGGCTTTTCACCGGACCAAAAACAATTTTGTCGAAAAGAAAAGTGCCCATAGGATAAATTATGACACTACAAAATTAGCAATAATTATATATGCATTTCAGGTGAGCATTACTGCCTTGCTTT
>Ga0116187_1002379_pt1 | contig 18491 bp, 15 predicted proteins | sample AD_JPNNA6_MetaG_FD_89755 | JGI IMG/M metagenome (GOLD analysis project Ga0116187, IMG submission 89755) | Active sludge microbial communities of municipal wastewater-treating anaerobic digesters from Japan - AD_JPNNA6_MetaG | ecosystem: Engineered > Bioreactor > Anaerobic > Digestate | place... | reverse complement strand
TTACTCCAGTACTCTATGGAATGATTTATCGACAATTGCCCGATATTGGTTTTTCGCTAGCAGTAATCTAGAAAAGGCACTGTAGAATCCGCCGCGCAACATCAGGGGGTGCGAGGTCAGAAGTACCCTGATAATAATATCTAAGGGTGCGATTCCGGCCTGATGAAGGTATCTATTTAAATATGTGTAACGTGCAGAATGGCCTGAATAGTTCTATGACATTTCAGAGGTCAGTATTATTCCCGCAGCAAATTCTGTATCTCCTCATGCAAGCCGGCCAGCTTCTTGGTGATAGGATGCTGCGGCCCGTACTCCTGGTCCGCCAGGCCCTTAATCCGCCAGGTCTCAGATAGGAGCTTGCCGATCTCTTTTGTTATGTACTTGCGGTTTTGATCAGTCATGATACCCGCCTTTAAATCAATTGCCCATTTTACCCTTACGTTCTACCAGCTATCATTAATCATTAATGCTTAAGGCTTAATCCATAATTTATATACAGCCCTCATACTCATTAAGCATTAAGGCTTATGGCTTAATAGATATTTTCTTAAGTCTTAACGATTAACCATTAAGACATGGAAGTAGTAGTAATAGCTAACCAAAAGGGGGGCTGCGGCAAGACCACAACAGCAGTTAATCTATCTGCCTGCCTTGCGGCCAAAGGAAAACGGGTCTTACTAATCGACCTAGATCCTCAAGGATCGGCTACAACCCATCTAGCAATCAGAGACTTTGAAAATACCATGTATGAAGCCATGATGGCAGATTTAAGCCTATCAGAGATCATCACCCCCACAGAGATCAGTGGCTTAGATATCATCCCTGCCGATAAGCGACTAGGAAAAGCCGAGATGGAGATTGCAGGCAAGTCCATTGCCGGGGAGAGAATACTGAAGCCAAAAGTCCGAGCCCAAGATGCCTACGACTTTATCATCATAGACACACCGCCGAACCTCGGATTTTTGACCATTAACGCGATGGTGGCCAGTGATACCGTGCTTGTGCCCATCCAGACAGAGTTCTTTGCGATCCAGGGGCTTTCTATGATATTGGACTTAGCAAAGGCAATCTCTGAAGGACTCGGCCAGGACCTGAAACTAAGATACTTGCTGACCATGTACGACGCCAGGACAAAGATGGGCAAAGAAGTAATCACGCGGGTTAGGGAACTGCTCGGAGATGACGTATTCAAAGTGGTGATCCCTAGAAGCATTAAGCTGGCCGAGGCTCCGAGCTATGGGAAGCCCATTCGTTTGATAGATCCTGAAGCACCGGCAGCCAAGGCGTATTCGCAGCTCGCCGAGGAGATGATCGCATGACAGGGGACTTGATGGACAAGGTATTCGGAGACATTAAGACAAAAAAGTCCGATGCCTTAAGTGATAAATCATTAATCAAAAAAACATTAAGTGAAGATACATTAAGCCTTAATGTATTAAACCCTAAGCTAATTGATGAAGCTATAGAAGCCGCAAACAGCAAGCGCCGAATGATAGGAGTGTGGAGTCCAGTTATAGCGGCGGCCATGTGGTATTTGAAAGGGACCATCCCCCGGTTTTCTATTAGCGAGGTTGCTGCTCACTGGATTGAGGAAGGTCTAGAACGGGATTACCCCGAGCTGGTTAAGAAGATAAAAGAGGGAATGAAGAAGTGAATCTATACCAGCTCATCCAAAGCATCAGCCAATTCGCCCTCAAGCCCGGCGAAGAGGAGATCAAGAAAAGGGGCTGGTGGCAATTCTGAAAATGATAAAGAATGTGATTATTTAATACCGATGCTCCGGTCTGATACTGCAATGACGTGATGTGCACTCTTCGGAGCAAATGCTTTCTCCGTTATCTGTCCAATATGTAGGAGATCCACATTCAAGGCATTCATGATTGTTGATTCCTCTGACTACGTGGTGGACATGATCGGGCTCTTTGATCTTATATGTGTCTCCTGGGAGCGCGCCTGAATACCTAATGTCATACTTCATGACAGCAAATAGATTTACCTTCTTTTAAATGTACTGGAGGAACACCATCAAGACATGAAAGGCAGATAAAAATTTTTAAATAATATAATTTTTATAAAGCCCTAGAATCCACTTTCTCCTTTCTTGATGGAATGCCCCTAGACCTGCCTGGCAATCCATCAGACGGCGCTGGATGGCATAGGGAGGAGAAGAGTTTTGCACCCTGCCTACCTTCCCCCTTCGAAATAGTTCTATGACATTATCGAAAGATTTAAGTAAAATGTCATAGAACTGTTTGCTATGCACAAGACCACTGCCGGAGAGAAGAGGAAGGCCCTGAAAAAGGAGGCCCTAGAGCTGACCAAAGACGCTAAGGCGGCCATGAAGGCATCCAAGACCCTGCAGGATGCCAGGAAGAAGGCCCGCACCCTGGAAGGCCAGGCAGACAGCTTGCAGGCAGAAGCCGAGGCCCTTAAGGGAGCTGCCCGGCTGGAAGACCTGCATATTTGGCAAATGGATAAAGTCAAGACCACAAAGAAGGGCAGGAAAACATACGGCTACTGGATGGCCTCGTGGAGAGAAGACGATAGGGTGCGAAATGTCCATCTAGGGAGCTGCGCAAAATTGGATGAGGAGACGGCCCTGCAGAAGGCCAGGGCGATGAAAGCCAAGGCCCTGGGAGTCAAGATTTGAATGTTGAAGGATGTGGGGGTGAGTTCAGGAGAAATACTACTATTACTACTACAGGAGCCCACCCCGTACCCTTATTATTGATATTCAACCTTTAAGAGGTTTTTGGTATGTTCGACCACAACCTCACCCTTCCACCCAAAGCTCCTGCGGCCACAGCTCACCCTCTCGGGAGCACCTCTCCACCTCCTCCCCGGCCTGGAAGCGGTTTTCTATCATCTCATCCACCTCCGAGAGCTTGACTCCAAAGACCTCTGCCAGGATCTCCCTGGCCGCCTCCAGCTCCATCGCCCTCCGGTCCTGCAATGCCGTTTTTTGTGGCCTGAATAGCTGCTCAATGACTCCTGCCATGATAGTCTTATACTACATGCAAGGTTAAGAATCTTTGCCGGAAAACAATATCAATAAACCATATTTACATAATAGAAAGTATGAATATGATACAAAAGAATGAATGAAGATCGCCGAAGAGCAAAACATTTTTCGTATGACTCAGCAAAAACCTATGCAATGAGAATAATAATCTCGATTTTAGCTTTAGCATTGATGCTGCTTTTCCTGGCAGCAGGCGCGCCGGATGAGGCATATGGCAGGGTGTCCAAGGTTGTGGATGGGGATACCTTCGATGTCATCCTGCAGGATTACAACAGCAGCCAGATATCCGAGGATGTCATTAGGATCAGGCTTGCAGACATCGACACGCCGGAGACTCGCGGCCCCAAAGCCTGCGAAGCTGGAAAGAATGCATCAGCATATACCCGCTCGTGGCTGCTTAGCAACTATGTTTTTCTTGACCTTGATGATAAGACCGGCATAGATCCTTATGGCCGATGGGTGGCCTTGGCTTATCTGAGTGAGGGTGGCAATCCAGGCCGGAATTTCAACAAGATGCTTGTGGACTCAGGCCACGCGGTGATAGAAGATTTCAGGAATAACGAGTTTGATCCAGGGAGTTGGTGGAGCTAAGATGCTGGCAATTCTGGAAATGATCGATTTCTCCATAAATCACTACCAGAGGGAAGAGTTTCCATGAGATGGAAATAGTCAATTCTTCCAGGGAGAGATAGATAGACTGCTATATCTTGAATAGTCTTGAATCGTCTTTGGAAAAACACTTTAAAGTAAGACATACGGAAATACTAAGCCGAATCAGGCTTAGATCTAGGTCCTAATTACCAAATCAAGTTCTCTTAGGCCTTACCCTCCCAGGAGTATTTCCATCTCTTGGAAACTCGGAAACTCTTACAACTCCATTATCCTAACTCTAAGGCCCAAGATTTTTTCTCCCCTCTTTCCTCCAGGCCGGCGGCTGACCTCAAAGATCCTCTTATCAAGGTGATTTAATAGCTTTGAAAACTGCGAACAGCTCAGGCCCAAGTCTCTCTCCAGCTCCTGGAAGGTCCTAGAGCCTCCATGAACCTTTAAGATCTTTTTCAGATCCTTTATCCTGGCCTCTGTTTTCTTTCCTCCCCCTCGCAGCTCTCCCTCCTTCCCTTTCTGGGAGCGAACCTCCTCCTCCAGGCTCTGAAGATCTTCCTCCAGGCCAAAGACTCTGGAGGGGAGGCTCTCCTGGGCTGCTCTTCTTTTATCCCAAACCTCGCGAAGGATGGGCCTATCCTCCTGAGCTGGGGCTTTCCCATGGTAAAGCTCCTGGAGATCTTCCAGGTTTTCCAGTCTCTGACTTTGAGCCTCTAAAATCGATTTTAAGGCCTTAATTTCCAGGGCCTGGGCCTCTACCATCTCTATGAGCCTCTTTTGGCTCCCTTGAGCCTCTGGTAAAGCCTCCCCTCTTTTCTCTAGGGCCTGGGCTATGGCCCTGGAGATGATCTCCTGGAGCTGGCTAGAGGATAAGATAAAAACGGGTTCTTCTGAGGGCGGTTCAAGATCTGCTTTGGGTGATAGATCCCCAAAGGTATTTATTCCAGCTAAGGCTAGTTTACTCATACCGAATGCTCCTTCTCGGAGTTTCCTGGCTCAGGTGTTGGCGCACCTGGCCAGACATTACCTTTTCAGGTTATTATTTTAGATATTATACACTATGCAAAATAATTACTGGATAATATTATCTACAATTTTGGGGTTTCCATATCTAGAAGGATCTTATCAAGAGCCTCATCCTGGGTATTCATACGGTGATACTTCTGAAAACTAATCAGTTTTTCTTTTGCTTCATCAGAAATCATAACGTTAACGCGTTTCATAGGTCTTAGCTTAGACTCTTATCCTTTATAAATTATAGTGTCAACGTTAAAAAGCTATGGAGGCCAGTATCTCAGCTTATCATAATATGAAATATATTTTTATCAAGCTCAATTTAACTTGACAAGAATATGCTTTTTGGAGGATAATATTCATATCCTAGGAGTGATTATTGTATGGCGTTTAGAATTGAGGGTATTAGCTATGCTTAGCGGAGGGGCCTTCAATGCTAAACAGCAAGGCTTTAATTTTTAAAACGTCGAGCGAAAAGCACGACGAGAATAGCATAAGAAATTATAGAAATTTTAGGGCTGAGTTATTTCTGGCGCAGGCTCAGGCTGGGACGGAGGAGGAGCTATGATCTCCGAGGCCCATAAAAACAGGCTCCTCCTCCATTATGGCATCAACCCAGATCGGCCAGAGATCAGAGCTCAGGAAGAGAGCGGCCAGCTTAGGAGCATCACCTCCCAGGAGATAGAAGCTCTATCCGGCTGGAGGGTAGACGGCCCAGGCCTGTATATCGGCTACCCGGGAAACGGGGCTTTTGTTATCCGGCCAGACTTACCTCCTTCTGACGGCCCTAAGTATCTCCACCCCAAAGGAGAGCCCAACTCTGTTTACATTCCTCCGGGCTTCGACCTGGCCGGAGCCCAGGACCTCTGGATAACAGAAGGTGAGATGAAAGCTCTTAGCGGTTCTCTCCAGGGCCTTCCTATAGTAGCTCTGGGTGGTGTTTGGAGCTGGAGGACGGTCGGGGTGGAGGGTGCTCTCTTGGCAAGTGGAGAGAAGCTGAAAGACTCAGAGGCCATCCTTCCAGAGCTGGCCCAGGCCTCCTGGGAGGGGAAGAAGATCTGTCTCCTCTATGACAGCGACATAACCCCAGGTCACAAGGCCTATGATGCCTTCCCCAGGCTGGCTGAGCAGTTCTATCGGCTGGGCGCTGAGGAGGTGAAGGTTCTCTCCCTTCCCCCTGTAGTCCAGGGCCAGAAGACTGGCCTAGACGATTTTATCCTGGCCCGAGGCCCGGAGCAGGCCCTACAGGATCTTCAGACCATAAAGAACCGAAACGAACCGTATCTACCCTGGAGGGATGGGGGACAGGCCTATGCTGAGAGGAGAATCAAATCCTCCTCCCCAGAGGACAGGCTAAAGGCAGCTACAGCTGTTCTGGGTGCTAAGGGAAGGTATACGGCCGGGGCTTGGCTCAAAGAGCATGGCTTCCTCCAGAAGGACATAACCCCCCTCCTCCAGGAAGCAAAGGATAAGCTAGCCCAGCTCCAGGGCCAGGCAAAGCCCAGGTCCTCCTGCTCCCTGGGCCAGGAGGGGGAGACTCCCCAGCTAGGGCCGGAATATGCGCCGGTTATAGCTCTTCTGAAACCTCATCTAGCGGAGTATGCTCTGGATGAGCAGGGCCGGATAGGAAAAATTGAATGGAAAACGAGTTACAAGGATGGCGGCGAAGTACTTGAGCCGGTTCTAAAACATATCTGCAACTTTGCACTATGGCCAATACGGGAGATCCTCAAAGATTCAGGTAGCGGTTATCCTGATAGATACCTGGAATTGCAGGGCCTCCTCCAGGGCGGTTCTCCCCTCCGGCCAGCTAAGATCGCCCTCCCAGACTTTCTGGAGAAAAACTCCTGGGCTGGCCAGCTCTGGGGAGCCAAGGCAGGCATTAAGCCGAACCGTGAGAAGGATCTGAGGTACATAGTCCAGCTAATGGCCAGGGACATTCCGACAACAACAATTTATGCCCACCTGGGGTGGAGGAAAATCAAGGACTCCTGGGTCTATCTCCATGCTAAGGGCGCGGTGGACTCCGAGGAGGTGGAGGTCGAGGCTTCCGATAGGCTCAACAGATACATCCTTCCGGCAGAGACAGGCGATCTAAAAGAGGCGCTGAATGTCTCACTCTCCCTCCTAGAGCTGGGGCCTAAGAAGATAATGTATCCCCTCTTCTCTTTAGTCTGGCTATGCCCTCTGCTTGAGCTTCTGAGACTGGCCGGAATAGAGCCGGGGTTTGTAACTTACCTCTGGGGTACTTCAGGATCATTCAAGAGCACCCTCATAGCTCTCGTGCTCAGTCACTTTGGAGACTTCGGGCCTAAAACCCTCCCTGCGAGCTTCAGGGATACCCCTAAGTCCATCGAGGAGATGGCTTTCCAGGCCAAAGATGCCCTCCTGAACGTGGACGATCTCTACCCAGCTAAAGACCTCCGAGAACGGGCAAAGCTGGAGGGGGTACTGGAGTACCTTACCCGGAACCAGGGAGATAGGCAGGGTAGAGGCCGTCTGAAGCTAGGAGGGAACCAGGGAATAGCTCTCATGTCCGGTCATCCCCCCAGAGGCCTTACCCTCTGCTCAGGAGAGATCATGCCTTTATCGGGCTCCAGCCTGGCCCGGAACCTGGTGCTCCACCTCCTAAAGGAGGACATAAACCAGGAGAAGCTAACCCAGGCCCAGGCCAGAAAGGCTTTCCTGCCCCATGCCATGCGAGGATACCTGGAATACCTGGCACCCCAGCTTGATGCTCTCTCCTCCCAGTTCAAGGAGGACTTTGAGAATCTGAGGGAGCAGGCAAAGAGGGATTCTAAGACAAGATCCAGGCATAGACGGCTGGATGAAACTGTAGCCTTCCTCTTCCTGGGGCTTAATACCTTCATCAACTATGCAGTAGCCAAGGAAGCTATCACCCAGGAGAAGGCGGTCAAGCTCCTTCAGGAGGCTTGGGAAGTTCTTAACCAGGTAGCTGATGAGCTGGCCCAGGTAGCAGAGAGGGAAGAGCCTACCAAACGATTTTTTGAGGCCCTCCTGGAGCTACAAACCACAGGCAGGGCTTACTTTGCTACTATGGAGGATGTCACACCTGAGCTGGCAGAGCGAACCCTTGGAGCGGTAAAGATAGGCTGGGGGCCGGATGAGAAGGGAGTTTACTACCTCCTCTACGGTCCGGCCTGGGAGCAGGTGACTAAGTACCTACGAGCCCAGGAAGAGGGCCTCCCTCTCTCCAAGACCGCTCTACTGGATTCAATAGAGCAGCAGAGCCTCCTGGATAGGTGCCAAGGGGACAGGCGGGTTATCAAGAAAAAGATCGCAGGAGAACAGCATAGGGTTCTTCCTCTCCTGGAGAAGGCTTTCAATCTGGAGGTAGGGGGAAATGAGGCTTAGACTTCTGAGGGGGTCACAGAGGGAACCGAGGGAACCTTCAACGAAAGAGGGAACCTCTAAAATCAATATCTATAGATCTAAAGTTCCCTCGGTTCCCCTAGTTCCCTCTAATTCTCCTCGCGCGTGTAAGAGTGAACTTTTTGTCTACATATGCGAGAAATGTTCCTTAGAATTCCATACCTTGTGCAAAACAGAGGGAACCGGGGGAACCAAGGGAACCAGGGTGTTCCAGATATCGGTTTTTTTGTTCCCTCTCCTAAAAACAGAGGGAACCCAAAGGGAACTTTTGAGGGACAAAAGGGGAACTTTTCTAGCCGGGGTGGGCAATTATGAGTAAGGACTTCTCCCCTGAATTGGGCCTTACCCAGGAGGAGCTTCTGGAAACCCTTCTATCCCAGGGCCTGGCCAGGAAGGTAAAGAAGAGGATAGGAGGCCGGGTTTATGAGGTGCTGGCCATAGACGAGAACGCTCTGAGGGGCCTCAGGAAATGACCACCCTAACCCTCTGGGCTTCCTGGAGATCGTCTCCAGCTCCAGCTTCTTTAATCGAGCCCGATCGATCAGAACCAAAAAAGAGAACCTCCTCCCAGGCTACCCTCTCTCAGGATCGGGAGGAGATTTTGTCCAATTCTGTCCATTCTGTCCAAAACGTGTCTAAAATGTCCAACCTGGATATGGTGGAGATCTCCTCTCCCCAGGCCTGGGAGGAGGCTCTCCAGGAGGTAGCCCAGGCCGGTATTTGTGGCCTAGACCTGGAGACAACAGGCCTGGATCCTCTCTCCTCCAGGGCCAGGCTAGCCCAGCTCTCTCTCCCTTCAGGGCGGGTTTATGTGGCGGATCTATGGGAGCTGGGCCGGGAAGCATCCTCCCCTCTCCAGGACTTGGGCCAGCTCTCGGAACGTTCCGACATAAAAAAGGTAGGCCATAACCTGAAGTTCGATCTGGGCTTCATCCAGGCCTCCTGTAGCCGTAGGCTGCATATGTCAAACTTGTTTGATACCATGCTGGCCAGTCAGGTAGCCTGGGCCGGATACTATGACTTAGAAAAGGCTCCTAAGGCTACTAAATATCCCTGGAGGAAGAAGCTCCCAGAGCAGACTCTCCAGGCCTTAGCAGAGAGACACCTGGGCCTTTCTCTTCCCAAAGAACTACAGGTCAGCAACTGGGGAGCAGATACCCTGAGCCCAGAGCAGAAGGCTTACGCGGCCAGAGATGCTGGTGTGCTTCTCCCTCTCCATGACATCCTCCAGGAGCTGCTCCAGAAAAACGGGCTGGAGATGATTGCAGAGCTGGAGTTTAAGGCTCTCCCCTCTGTAATTGAGCTGGAGCTTCAAGGCCTCCCTCTGGATGCTCAGTCCTGTAGAGCTATGATGAAGGAGAAGAAGTCCCAGGCCCAGGCCATAGCCCAGATCCTTCAGGCCGAAGCTCAGAAGGCAGGCTTTGAGCCCAGGAAGAAGAAGGGAAAGAAGTACTCTCCCCTCCTAAATCCAGATAGCTCTCAGGATGTCTTAGCCTACCTCCAGGCCCAGAGCCATGATATCAGCTCTACAGGAGAGGCGGCTCTTAAAGAGCTGGCTCAGACTGGCTGCTCCTGGGCAGGGGATCTCCTCCAATATCGCAGGCTGGCCAGGCAGGAGAAGTTTCTGGAGGACTGGCTACTGAAGCTTTCCCCCATTGATGGGAGGCTCCATCCCGGATACTTTCAGCTCTCCACCAGGGCGGGCCGGTTTAGCTCCAGGGCTCCTAATGCCCAGCAGATACCCAAGCGGGGAGAGGATGGCCAGGCTATGAGGAGGCTCTTCAAGGCTTCCCCAGGGAAGAGGCTAATCAAGGCTGACTTTTCCGGGATTGAACTTAGGATAATGGCCTGTCTATCTCAGGATAAGACCATGATAGAGGCCTTCCAGGGCGGCCAGGACCTTCATAAGCTGACAGCTTCCAAGCTGGCTGGAGTCCCATTAGATCAAGTCACTAAGGCCCAGAGACAGAGCGCAAAGAGCGCAAACTTTGGCCTGATCTATGGAGTATCTGCTCCCAGGTTTAGGGAGAACGCAAAGAACGAGTACGGAGTAGATATGAGCTTGGAAGAAGCGGAAAAGGTGAGAGGCACCTTCTTCTCCACCTATCCAGGAGTGGCCTCCTTCCATCAATCGCAGAAGGCCTCAAAGAGATATCCTAAGAACCATTTCTTCCATAAGGCTACTCAGGGCTTTCATTCGGCTCCACTGATATGCTCTAAAACCCTGGCTGGCCGGAAACGGGTTTGGGGCTGGAAGGATGGGCGAACCCTGGCCAGGGATACGGAGCTGTATAACTCTCCCTCCCAGGGTACAGGGGCCGATCTCTTAAAGGCAGTAATGGCCGAAGTCTACTCCTCCCTCCCAGAGGAGGTTAAGATGGTTGGCTCTGTCCATGATGAGCTTATCCTGGAAGCTCCAGAGGCCCAGGCTCAGGATATGGCTTCTCTCCTCCTGGGGATAATGAGGCGGGTAGGCTCTGAGCTTCTGGCTCCTGTCCCTGTAGATGCTGAAGTAGAGGTTTTATCGAGCTGGGGGGGCGATTAACCTTACAAATCTTACAACTTAAAAAGAGACTCTGCTCCAGGATCTCCTCCTGGAGCTGGGGTCCTAAGAACGGGTTTTTTTGGACATATATGTACAAAATTAACCTTATTGTACAAATCTTTATAATCTTTAATCCTAATAAGACAATATATACAATATTACGGATAAGGTGATGCAATGTCCGAGGCGACAAAATCAGACAAAATCCGACAGCTTTCCCAGGAGCAAATGAACTCCATCGAGCATCTCCTGCAGGGCAAGAGTGACAGGGCAGTGGCCGAGGCCGTGGGCGTGAGTCGGCAGACCATCTGGGAGTGGCGCAACCACGATGTCCTCTTTATTGCCACATTGAACCGGGAGCGTTCCAGGCTGTGGTGGGAGGCGCGAGTACGGCTGAAATCCCTAGCAAATAGAGCCCTAGATGTGGTAGAACAGCAGCTCGACGGCGGTGATCCCAAAACGTCCCTGGCCGCTGCCAAGTGCATACTACAAGGAGTTCGGCTCCTGGGTGACACCGATCTGCCCCAAAGCGGTCCCATGACACCTGAGGACGTGATCATGAATAGGCTGCGAATTGAAGCCCGGATGGAACTAGAGGCGCAAGGCAAAGGCAGGGATCCTTTTAAAGTTGATCTATTTGGGATCGAAGATGAGGTCGAGGATCTGGCCAAGAGCAGGCTGGAGAGAGCGATGGCTGAGGCGGGGCTTTCATGAGGCCGGATGTCAATCATCAGGCCGGTGAACGTTCACGGTTAAAAAAAGGAACTTTTTTTCCATGAATTTTCCATGCAGAAATTGATATCAAGAGGCTTGTTTTAGATGGAAATGTAAGCCTAAAAATGATCTATTATTAGGCTGCCTTAAAAAAGGGCCGATTCATCAAAAATTCAACCATAGTGATTGCGTAAGCAATTTGATCCAGCTGGACCTCATTTCAAGCCAGTGGCCATTCCGCCCAGGACTTTTGGGCCGTCGAAGCCCTGCAGGTGTTCGACATTATCAGGCGTCATGAGGCGCAAGAGGGCCGGGAGGCCAAGGGCAAACCCATATCAAGTGGGAGATAAACGCCAGAGAATAAAATTCCGAGTGGAATAATTCTATACCAGGATGGAAAGGTGGGATCAGGGCTAAGGGCGACGTTTCCACATAGGAGAGGCAGGAAGAGGCGCAGGCGGTGGTGATGACCCCCTGGGCGAACGTTCCGGGACAAAAAAGGATCCCGGAAATTTCTGGAATAATCTGGAAAGCTGGAATTAATGCCGGCCCATCACCTGCCCAATTGTGATGGGCTGCCCAAAACGGTGGTCCTTACCGATGTTGATTATCTTGGGCCGGATGGTTGGCAACTGCCAATGCTTTTTGGCAGCTAAAATCAACATCTAACGGCGCATAGACGCTTGGCCCATCTATCCGCTCAGCGGCTGTTTTTTGAAAGATGCCCAGTTGCTTTCCACAAACCGTTTGGATATGGTTGATTGAGTCCAGAAGGAGGAGATAATATTTTAGTATGGTTTTCTTTCCAAGTATCTCCAGCATAAGGGTCTTCTGATCCAGTTATCTGCTCAGCACGTTATCCCACTCACCCTGTGAAGTTATACGCCTTCCCTATCGCTCCTGGTATATCCGCCGGATCAAAAGACACATCGCAGGTCCATTTTCCGAACCTGCCATCGTAGTTCACGGCATTTACCCAGTCCTCCAGGAACCCTCGTTTGACCCTGGCCTGCTCAGTATCCTGGCCTTTAATCTCCAGGACCAGGCGAATCCCATTGGTCAAGAGGATGATGAAATCAGGCCGATACCTGTGGCGCTCGCCCTGGAAGATGTAATGTATCCCAAAGCCCAGGTGGTCGTTCTTGACCCACGAAGCTACTTTCGGATTCTTATCCAGCTCAAAGGCCGCGGTGGACTCCCAGGTGCTATCACAGACGCAGAAGTTGATATGGCACCTCTTGGCCTCTACCCGAGGCTTTCCCGTGTGCCAGGGGATCATATCACCTGTGGACCCTATGGGCCGATGGTCGTCCTCGAAGACCAGCTTGGTGGACTCGGCATTATTGGGCTCAATGGCATTCCAGATGTGCTCAACGATCTTGCTCATGTTCAAGACAAGAGTAATGAGCCTCCGCACATCATCATAGCCTACTTCAGGTATTATGTGGATCTTCTCCGACTCCAGGAAGTCCTCGATAATGGCGATTATCTGAGAGAGCAGTTGCTCTTTGCTTCCTGGCCACTTGGGATTCATCCGCTCGAAGACTTCTATGGCCGTGTTGAAGATTATCTTCTGCATGCGGAACTGATCGGCTATGGTGGTGAGATCTATGGCCGTGGTGTCCGAGGTATCGACGTTGCCGCCCAGGATCTTGGCCATATCTGCCCTGGTGATAGTCTCCCGGAGGATCAGCTCTAGGGGCCTGACACGTCTCATATCCAGGCTGAGGGTGGGCTTCATCTCGTATTCTATGCGGGCGATCTTCGGCCACTGTAGCTCGTAATTCTGCTTTTCTGGCCTGGGCTCAATTATGAACTTGGGGTTCTGCGCCCGTGTCTTGCGTTCGTCGGTTGTTTCATGCGGCATAAATGTGAAAGGCACGCCAAAGATGTTGACGTAATCCGGCGTGAACAGGCCGGTCTCTTCATCGACATCGTAATCTGTGCGCCTGAGACCCCGGCCCACCACCTGCTCGCATAGGAGCTGGCTGGAGAAGGCCCGTAGCCCCATGATGTGAGTTACTGTCTTGACATCCCAGCCCTCGGTGAGCATGCCCACGGATATGACATTCTGGAAAGCCTCGCCGGGCTTTTTCTCAACTCCAATGGTGTTGACGATCTCCCTCAGGTACTCGGCTGAATCCTTTTTGGAGAGTTCTTTTCCCTCTTCTCCTTCGGAGGCCTCCTTGAACTGCATGGCCTCCTCCTGGGCCTCAGCCTTCTCCAGGATCTTGGAGTCTATGTGTATGGTCTTGCCCGGATCGCAAAGCTCCTTTATGTCTATTCTATTGCGATCGAAGGCATACTTGATCCTGGCTGCCGTCTCCGTCCGATTGGCCACACTGATCATGACTGGCGGCGTGGGAAAGCCTTCTGCCTTCCATCTCTCGGCTGTCTCCAGCCAGTCCTTACCCAAGAGGTAGTAGCCGTTGATGATCAGATCGGGGAGAGTCTCATGGGGCTGAGCTTTCCTGTTCAGATCCTCTTTAACCCACTTATAGATGTGATAGAGCTTGGATCTGTAGGTCTTGGTGTCAGGAATTCCATCATCTCTTATGACCACCCTGGGGGTCTTCACCAGGCCGGATTCTATGGCATCGCTCAGTCCAAAGTCGCTGACGATCCAGGGAAAGAGGGCCTCCTCGCTGGCCGTCTTGCCGGAGGGAGCAAAGGGAGTGGCCGTGAAGTCGTAGCATCCCAGGATACCCCGGACGCTGTGGATTCTATCCAGGCCGCCCACCCATTTGGTGGCTTCCTCGATGTCCTCCTTCTTCAGGCCGCGGATTTTGGATTCTGCCGGGATCCTCCAAGCATGGTGGGCCTCATCATTTATGACCAGGATGTTCTTGGCATTGGCCAGGTCTCTCAGGACATCTCGGACGTAAGCCTGATCGCTCCTGGCACCTCTCTTATCGACTCCCTTCTTCTTGGCGATCTTTTCATCGGTCTCCCAGTTCAGAGCATGCCTGTTCCTGACCATCACTTTGGCCTGTCTGAGGTGGTCCTTGAGCCCAGCCGGGACAATATTGAACAGGTCATAGTAGTTGCCGGGCTCGGAGGGCATGAGGACTCTCAGACGGTCTCTCACGGTGAGCCCAGGGGCCACTACGAAGATGTTCTTGGAGAACCTGGCATCCTGGGGGTTTGCGGCCTTGTTGAGGACCTGCCAGGCTATGAGCATGGCCATCACTATGGTCTTGCCCGAGCCCGTAGCCATCTTGGAGCAGTAGCGCCGGAATGGGCCTCCGTCGGAGGGTACATCGATGCCTACTTTGTCTGCTGCAGGGGCCTCGGCTAGCCAGATCAGGGTTTCCATGGCATCGAGCTGGCAGAAAAAGAACTTCAGGTCCCGCTCGGACTTATCATGCCAGTGCTGCAGGAGACGTTTGGTGATGCTGGTAGCTCCTGCATAGGGAATCCCCGAGCCGTTACTACCCTCTCGCCAGGCTTTCACGCGGGGTCTTATCCTGTTCACCAGCGGCAGCTCAACGAAGATGCCAGGATCGTCAGATGATTCATAAGCCTGGGAGGCTATGATGTAGCCGGCTGGCCTTCTGCCTTGCACACGGTCAAAGGACTTCGTGTTCTCGTTGGGCCACCAGTGCTCTTTAGGCTCTTCGTAGGGTGAGGTGATGATGAGGTGGTCTATTTTTTGCATGCTCTCTCATCCAGGATTCTCAGGCTCTCTATGCCCCGGTTGTCTATGATCTTTACAGCTACACGACTCTTGAGCTCGAAGGGCAGGGATACTGTGCCCCGGAAGGCCTCTATGAGGTCCTCATCTATCTCGGCCTTGAGGGTCTTGGCCAGCCTGGCCCAGCCTTCCTTGGAGCCAGCCAGGGGGAAGAAGACCTGCCTCGGGAAGAGGCTGTAGCCATCGTAGTCCGTGTCCAGCATCCACATGGCTACTTTGTCGGAGCTGCCAGACTCCACAGCGCCGTTTACGGGGTTGTAGTAGTCAAAGCCCAGGATCTTGACTCGGCATTTGCCTTTATCTTCGCCTTCTTTGATCTTCTCCAGCTTCACGTCAGGCTGGCCGATGAGCCAGAAGCTCTCGTTGCTGGATCGCTTCTTCTTGAGGTCATCTGTGAAGAGATCGCCGTTCATCTGGGCCTTGAGGAATATCATACCCGGCCAGATGGTCTCGTCTATGTCCTTGGAGGCCTCGGGGTCGAACTGGAAGGCGGCAAATATCAGCATCTTGGGCGGAGGAATGAGGTGGTTTGCCTCTTCCAGGGCCAATGCTACCTGGCGCTGCTCCAGGGGTGCATGCTCCGGCCCGAAGCTTATAACCGCCCGCTTGGGCTCGTCTTCCATGGTCTCGGCCTCAGCATGGAGGTATCTGGTGCCAGGCAGGGGCTCGACTCGGGAGAACTTGATTCTCTGGCCCTGGGTGGTAATGATGCCTGTCCTGAAAAGCTCCTCTCGCCATTCTCGCTGTCTTAGAGTCTCGCCAGATCGGGCCAATGAGGCATCCGGCTCCTGGCTGGCTTCGACCTCCACCAGGGGCTTTACTACAGGAGAGGGAACGGCCTCGACTGTGAAGGGACCAGTGACCCGGACCTTGGATTTATCGATGAAAGGCTGGTCGTAGAGGGTCTCTTGATCGGCATATTTGGCTATGGCCTGGTCGATCTCCTTCCTGCTCATGCCCTCTTTGATCTCAGGGTTGTTGGCGATAGATTTGAGGGTGATATGAGTAACGGTCCTGTAACGGAATCCACTGTTGATGCCCTCTTCTGGATGAGCCAGCTCAAAGTAATCATAAACGGCGGTCATAAGCCGCTGCTTAGCCACGGCGATGGCAACGCGGGATGTATCACATGTGATCCAGCGGCGTCCCCATTGCTCGGCAACGTAAGAAGTAGTTCCGGAGCCGCAGGTAGGATCGAGGACCAAGTCTCCAGGGTCAGTTGTCATGAGGAGACAGCGTTCTATAACCTTAGTATTAGTTTGAACGATATATATTTTAGAAGCGGAGAAAGTACTTCTGACGGTATCATCCCACATATTATTAAAAGGCGCGAATGGAAAATCTTGTTCGTACCGTTTAAATGTTAGTGTGTTTCCAACTGCAAACAAGCGTTCGACTCCTGCAAGCCTTGCTAATCCTTCTCTATGTGTTTTCCAGTGACGATTAGCTCCAATTTCAAATTTCCTGCCATTAAATTCAAATGGCAACGAGCCTTCCCCAGAAAATCCTTGTGAAGTAAGATTAGAGCTTTGGAATCTCCTCGATCCAATTGGGTCGTTAGACATACTTGATGGAGCTTTAATAACCCCCCCATCTTGCTGCTCCAACCAAGTAAATCCCGACTCAATCATTTCCTTTTCCCGTGACTTATAGAGTTGCCTCACTTTGATTTTGCGTATGTCCTTAGCGTACCAAACCAGAAAATCGCAAACATTGGCAAGTAAGGTCGTTTCCTGATACGCAGTTTTCTTAAATTGAACTATTGAGATAAAATTCTCTACTCCAAACAACTCATCCATCAGACTCATAACACGGTGAAGATTCTCATCACTGATCTGCACAAAGACGCTCCCGCTCTCGCTCAGCAGATCTCTGGCCAGCAGCAGCCTATCTCGCAGATAGGAGAGATAGGAATGGATGCCCAGCTCCCAGGTATCTCTGAAGGCCCGGATCTGCTCCGGCTCGCTGGTGAGGTCCTCATCTTTGCCGTCCTTCACATCTCTCTTATTCACGAAGGGCTGGAAGTTGCTGCCGTATTTCACGCCGTAGGGCGGATCGATGTAGATCATCTGCACCTGGCCGGCCATGCCTTCCTTCTCTAGAAGGGAGTTCATGATCAGCAGAGAATCCCCGGCCACGAGGCGATTGGACCAGCCATGAGGATGCTTGTAGAATTCCACCGCCGTTCTCATGGGCGGGTTTTCGCCGGGAAGCTCAAAGAGAGAGGTCTGGATCTGGCCGCCGCCCTTCTTGGCCGCCTTTATGATGGCTTTGGGGTCTATGCGCTCGTGAACGTGCAGGGAGACGGTGGGGACCTCGAAAGAGGTGTGTTCGGCTTTCCCTGCCCAGATGAGCTGGGGATCGAGGTGAGGGTCGTATTCGTAGGTCTTGGATTCACCGTCTATATCGGTAGTGGGAGTGACCAGGCCAACTGGTGGGTTGTTTAGCCGCTTCTGCTTGTCATGCTGGTACTGTTCGAGGGGATCGAGGGCGGATTTTCGGGCCTTTGCCATTCAGATCATCGGGCAAGTAGATAGTACGACAACTATTATACTTATCTGCTATAGCTACCAACCATTATTTAACAGATATATGTTCTTAGAATGTTACGATAGATATATATAGTTTAGTTGCGTAAGATTGTCTATGGAATTTCCTAGATTCAAATGCCTTCGATGTAATCACGAGTGGATACCGAGATCCGAGCAAAAGCCAACAGTTTGCCCAAAGTGCAATAGCCCGTATTGGGATAAACCTAGGACCATCCAGGGAATTGTGAAAGAAGAGTTGAAGCACATCCCGCGCGGGGAACCTGGAAGCTCCCAAAACATGTTCCGTGAAATTTACAGCGTTGCACGGCAGCGAGCGAATAACAAACAAGAAGCCTTGGAAATTGCATTGGCAGCCCATCGAGTAAAAAATAAGGATGACCCAACATTTGATAGAGCCTATTGGTGCGATTACACACAAGCGAAAAGGTTACAGGAACAATTAAAGAGCGTCGCGGAGTCGTTTGGAAAAAGAAGTTGATTCAATGTTTCCAAGTACGTGCAACCCGCATTTTTTCCTTTCTCTTTTATGCCTCGTTCCCAATTGGCCAAAAATCGCTTTTGCCTAACTATTTACTCCAGTACTCTATGGAATGATTTATCGACAATTGCCCGATATTGGTTTTTCGCTAGCAGTAATCTAGAAAAGGCACTGTAGAATCCGCCGCGCAACATCTGAGGGTTTGACCAGGAAAAGGTGTTTATAAAAATCTGGCTGGGCCTCTTTAATCCTTTCTCCAGGGCCTCCAGACAGCTCTCCAGGAGGCAGGTCCAGTATGTACAACTTGCAAGAATCGGCCCTTTCTCTGATTTAGTTCTATGACATTTCTAAGATTTTTCCAAAAATGACATAGAACTATTTGGAGGAGGATCTTTGTAGTATCATTTAGTCGTCGAAAATTTTATCTGAAGCAGCTGTGTTGAATAATGCTTTTTAGGATCCCAAGCGATTGTCTT
>Ga0116187_1002375_pt1 | contig 18519 bp, 18 predicted proteins | sample AD_JPNNA6_MetaG_FD_89755 | JGI IMG/M metagenome (GOLD analysis project Ga0116187, IMG submission 89755) | Active sludge microbial communities of municipal wastewater-treating anaerobic digesters from Japan - AD_JPNNA6_MetaG | ecosystem: Engineered > Bioreactor > Anaerobic > Digestate | place... | reverse complement strand
GTGTTGGTGAACTTCTTCAGCCAGCTGCCATCCTTGTCGAGGTAGACGGTCTTGACGGCGAAACGGCGTTCGGAGGAGTCGATACGGAGATCGAGTGCGTCGAGGTCGGCCTGGCTGCCGGCGGATTTCACGGCCTCGAGGCGGACCTCGGGCTTGTCCCAGGTCTCGATGGTGATGGGGCCGTTGACGTTTTCGACGACGACCTCGCCGGTGACGGCGAGCGGGCGGGTCTCGGTCACGGTGGCGGTGACGGCGGCGCGGCCGAAGAGCGGGAGGAACGGGAAGGCGATGAGACCGAAAAGAAGGAGGCGCATGGCGAAAGGGCGGCTGGGCGGAGGCGGAGGGCGGCGGCCGAAAACCGCCGGGGCTGGTGGGGGACAGCCCCGGCGGGGTAGAGGCCGCTCACGTAGGGTGGCGGAACAGGTCGGGTAATCAGCCCGGCCTGAAGGCGGGAAGCTCAGTTCTCGACGTGCTCCTCGACGATGCGGCCGTCGAAGAGGTGCACGGTGCGGTCGGCGCTGCGGGCGAAACGGGCGTCGTGGGTGACCATGACGATGGTGGAGCCGGCGCGGTGGAGGTCGCGGAGGAGCTCCATCACGGCGTCGCCGTTCTTCGAATCCAAGTTGCCGGTGGGCTCGTCGGCGAGCAGCACGGAGGGGCTGCCGGCGAGGGCGCGGGCGACGGCGACGCGCTGCTGCTGGCCGCCGGAGAGCTGGGAGGGCAGGTGCTTGGCGCGGTGGCCCATGCCGACGCGTTCGAGGGCGGCGGTGGCGCGCTGCCGCCGCTCGGCGGCGGGCATGCCGCGGTAGGTGAGGGGGAGCTCGACGTTCTCGTAGACGGTGAGGTCGCCGATGAGGTTGAACGACTGGAAGATGAAGCCGATCTCGCGGTTGCGGATACGGGCGCGGTCGGCGAGCGTGAGGTTCTCCACCGGGGTGCCGTTGAGCAGGTACTTGCCGTCGCTGGGCGAGTCGAGCAGGCCGAGGATGGAGAGCAGGGTGGACTTGCCGCAGCCGGAGGGGCCGGCGATGGAGACGAACTCGCCCTTGAAGATGTCGAGCTGGATGCCGGAGAGGGCGTGGGTCTCGACCTCGTCGGTGAGGAAGACCTTCTTGATTCCCTCGAGCTTGATGAGGATCTCGCCGTTGGCGGCGACGGCGGACTCGGCGGGCGCGGGTGTTGGTGACGTGGACATGGGAGTGCGGATGGCGGAATGTGGATTGCGGAGTGAAAGAGGGCGGGCGGAGGGGATTTGCGATCTGGGATGGCCGATTTTCGATCGGGCGGAAGACGGAGGGAACGCCGGACGACGGAGGACAGATGGCGGAGGGCGGCGCGGCGAGGAGCGGAAGCGGGGAGTCGAGAATCAGTTGAGGCGGACGCGGTCGGTGCTGTCCCAGTTGGACATGTCGGAAAGGATGACGCGGTCGCCGGGCTGGAGACCGGAGACGATCTCGATGGTGTTGACGGAGCTGCGACCGAACTGGACCGGGGTGCGGGTGGCGATGCGGTCGTCGCCATCGAGGCGGAAGACGCCGACGGTGCTGCGCTCCTGGCCGAAGGCGGGGCGGCCGACGTAGACGACGTTGTCGAGGCGTTCGAGTTCGACGGTGCCGTCGACGGAGAGGTCGGGGCGGGCGCCCTTGGGGAGATCGCCGGTGAGGGCGACATCGACGAGCACGGTGCCGTTGGCCACGGCGGGATCGATACGCGAGACGCGGCCGGCGACCAGGCCGTTGCGGGTGTCGACGGATGCGAGCAGGCCGATGACGATGTCCTTGGCCTGCGTCTCCGCGATGCGGATCTCGGCCTTGAGGTTGGTGGGATCGGCGACGCGGGCCAGGTTGCTGCCGGGGGCGACCTGTTGGCCGACCTCGAGCGGGAGGGCCTGGAGCACGCCGGCGACGCCGGCGCGGACGTGGAGGGCGTCGGCATCGCGGCGGGCGAGTTCGGCCTGGGCGCGCAGGCGGGCGACCTCGGCCTCCTTGGGGGCGATCTGGGCGTTGCGGGTGCGGCGGGCGAGCTCGAGGCGTTTCTGCTCGATCACCCAGCAGGCGTCGGCGGCCTCGGCGGAGACTTTGGACTGCTTGAGCACGACGGAGGCGACCAGGCCGTCCTTGAAAAGCTCGTCGTTGACCTCGGCCTGGAGGCGGGCGCGCTCGTAGTCGGATTTCACGCCGGCGGCGCGGGCCTCCATCTCGAGCAGGTTGCGATCGGTCTGGGCGATGAGGCTCTCGAGTTCGGCTTCGCCGGCCTTCAGGGAGAGGGTCGCGTTGAGGGCGGCCTGTTCGACATCGGGATTGGAGAGCTCGAGGATGAGCGAGTCGGGCTGCACGACGGCGCCGGGGCGCAGGACGATGCGCTCGACGCGCCCGCTGGTGCGGGCGGCGAGCCAGCGGATGTCCACCGGGACGAGGGTGCCGAGACCGCGGACTTGGCGGACCATCGGGCCCTGCTTGACGGTGTCGATCCACACGAGGCTGCGCTCCACGGTGGGGGCGGCGGGCTTGAGCTGGGCGAGGAAGATGGTGACGCCGGTGAGAACGATGGCGGCGCCGGCTCCGATGAGGATGAGGCGGCGACGCTTGTCTTTGGCGGCGTTGGGGCGGGGGATGTCCATGCGGGAAGTGTTGATCAACTATTGCAGGGGCTGTGCCAGCGCGGCCGGAGTAACCTAAGCGACTGTTGACCAAGTGCTAAAGGTTTGAGGTATCATCGGACGTTTTTCGCCGGCGAAGCGTGGCTGGGATGGGGGTGTCCCAAGAATGGGACGAGCGGCCGACGCGTTAACTGGGCCAGTTGGGTGCGGCCGGACCGCGGTGGGGTTTGCTCGCCGTCGCGGGGCGGGTAAAGAGGGAGCGCACCCTCCAACCGCCCATGTGGAAGAAACCTTACGGGAAAACCGGCGCCGCGATCTCCGTGATCGGGTTCGGCGGCATGCGCTTCGCCAAACCCGCCGACCTCGACGCCTCGGCCGCACTGGTGCACCACGCGCATGCGCGCGGCATCAACTATTTCGACACGGCGCCCTACTACTGCGACGACCGCAGCGAGGACATCATGGGCCGGGCGTTCCGGACGATGCGGCGGGACTCGTTCTTCGTCTCGACCAAGTGCATCGAGAGCGACGGGGCGAAGCTGCGCGCCAGCCTCGAGCGCTCGCTCACGCGGCTCGGCGTGGAGGCGATCGACTTCTTCCACATCTGGTGCCTGTTGCGCCCCGAGCAGCTCGACGAGCGGCGTCAGGGCGGGGCGATCGCGGCGGCGCAGCGCGCGAAGGCGGAGGGGCTGATCCGGCACCTCGTCGTCTCCTCGCATCTCGACGGCGAGGACAACGCCGCGGTGCTCGATTCCGGTCTCTTCGAGGGGATCACGATCGGCTACAACGCGATCAACTTCCCCTTCCGCGCGAAGACGCTCGAGGCGGCGGCGCGGCACAACCTCGGCGTGGCGACGATGAACCCACTCGGCGGCGGCCTGATCCCGCGCCATGCCGAGCGGCTGGCCTTCCTCAAGGGACCGGCCGATCGCGATGTCGTGCAGGCCGCGCTGCGCTTCAACGTCTCGCAGCCGGCGATCACCTGCGCGCTGGTCGGCTTCTCCTGCGAGCGCGAGGTCGACGAGGCGGTGGCGGCGGTCCGCGATTTTGTTCCGTATCCGGCCGATCACATCGAGCGGGTGAAGGCGGGCATCGGCGCGGGTTTCGCGGGCCTCTGCACCGGCTGCGAGTACTGCCTGCCGTGCCCGGCCGGGGTGCCGATCCCGAAGTTCATGGATACGTTCAACCAGAAGATCCTCGAGGGCACGGACGCCGCGATGCGGGATCGGCTGAAGTGGCACTGGGCGCTGCCGGCCGCGGACGCGGCCGCATGCACCGAGTGCGGCGCGTGCGAGGATCTCTGCACGCAGCACCTGCCGATCCGCGAGCGGCTGCGGGAGATCGCGGCGCTGGCGTAGCGGGCGCCGTTTTGGCGCGCGCCGCTGGCGGAGGGGGCTCAGCCGTGGCCCTGCGATTGGAGCGGGGGCACGAGCCGGCCAGCGTGCACCGTCGGTGAAGCCGCCCGCCAGCGCGACATCCCGGTGGGTCCGGTCTCCGACCGGATCCCCTCGGCGGCGGCCGCAGCGACCAGCTCATGCTCCATGGTGTCCAGTCGGAGACTGGACCTGCGCGTCAATTGAGTGACTACGAGCTCAGCGCCCGGCACCGAGCGCGGACTTGTTCGCCTGGGGGGCGGACGCGCCGGAGTCGGCGGCGGGCGAACGGGGCGTGCCTGCCCCGGCGACCGGCGCGGCGCTGCCGCCGACGAGATCGTGGAACGACTTGATCAGGTCGTGGATGGCGTGGGCCTGCTGGTTGAGCTCCTCGGCGGCGGAGGCACTCTCCTCGGCGGTGGCGGCGTTGGACTGGGTGACCTTGTCCATGTCCGCGATGGCGCTGCTCACCTGACCGACGCCCTGCGACTGCTCGTGCGAGGCGGTCGCGATCTCGGCGACGAGATCGTCCATCTGACGGGCCTTGGCGGCGATGTCCTGGAAACTCTCGGCCACGGCGGTGGAGAGCTGCACGCCCTGTTCGCTCTTGTGGATCGAGTCCTCGATCTTCTCGGCGGTCTCGCGGGCGGCGTGGGCGGAGCGTTGCGCGAGGGCGCGGACCTCCTCGGCGACGACGGCGAACCCGGCGCCCGCCTCGCCGGCCCGGGCGGCCTCGACGGCGGCGTTGAGCGCGAGGATGTTGGTCTGGAAGGCGATCTCGTCGATCGACTTCACGATCTTGGCGATGTTGTCGGAGGAGGCTTTGATCTCGTTCATCGCCTCCTGCATGCCGGCCATGCGCGAGGTGCCCTGCTCGGCGGCGTGGCGGGTCTGGGCGGAGAGGTCCTTGGCGTGCAGGGCGTGCTCGGAGTTGCGCTTGGTCATGCTCGAGATCTCCTCGAGGGTGGCGCTGGTCTCCTCGAGCGCGGCGGCCTGGCGGCTGGCACCGTCGGCGAGCTCCTGCCCGGAGGCGGAGACCTCGGCGGCGGCGGCGGTGGTCTGCCCGGAGACGGCGTCGAGTTCGTCGATACCGCGGACGAGCGGGCGGATGATGTTGCGATCGCTGAAATACCAGAAGCCGCCGAGGGCGCAGGCGGTGACGAGCAGGCCGACCCAGGCCATGTTGCCGGCCGTGGCGAGCACGCGCTGGTCGCCGGTGAGGGGCGCCCTGAGGATGAAGGCGCCGGCGAGGTCGCCGAGTTGCTGGTTCTCCATGGGCAGGCCGAGGATGTCCTTGCCGTCCTGCGACGGGCTGGTGGCGGGACTGCCGTGGCAGGAGAGGCAGGTCTGGCGCTGGACGACCGGGCGGGCGAGGATGAGCTCGCCGGTGGTCTGGTCGCGGGAAAACCACTCCTTGGCGCCCCCGGCGAAGGCCGCGTACATCGGCTCGTACTCGGCGCCGAGCCGGTTCTTGGCGTCGCGCGGCGCGTAGTTCTTCGGGCCGCCGATGGTGAACTTGAAACCGGCGCGTTCGGCGGCGGCGGCGGCGGAGTTCCACGAGGCGACGATCGGGATCGTGCGGTAGAAGTCGGTCTCGGCGTAGTCGCGGCTGAGCGGGCGGGAGCCGAGCTGCTGTTTGGCGCGGGCGATCAGGCCGGCCTGGTCGAACGAGCGGGCCGCGTACATCTTGTCCATGTTGGCGGCCATGTCCTCGGACTGCGCGATGATGGTGCGCATCTGCTCGCGTAGTTCGGAGACGCGGTTGCGCTTGGCGAGGACGTAGACGGTGGCGACGCTGGCGATGGTGGCGGCCATGGTGGTGGCCGCGACGCCGAGCATGATCTTGGAGCCGATATTCATGTGTGGGGGCCGGTCGCGAGGCGACGTGCGGCCGCTTTCCATCGGCAGTCCCGGCCCGGAGTTGAGCAGTTCCCCCAGGCAGGGCGGCGAAACCCCCGTGGGCGGGGCGGTCTCGTGGCGGAGGAAAGAGTGCTCGGTTGTGGGGTTACGGCCGGCGGCGCGGATACTTCAATCCATGGGGAAAGAATGAAGAAAAGCCTTGGCGTAAACCGGGGCTTTCCCTTCAGGCGTGTCGTCGAACGAGCGGGCGTCCGAGCCGGCGTGCCGTGCCGAAAACGCCGGGGCCGATCTGCCGCCAAATAGGTTCACGACCGTGAACTTATTTGGCGGAGGCGCCGGGTGGCCTCCTCCCGTACGAAGTAGATCCACGGTTTCCGGTCCGCCAAATACTTCCACGACCGTGGACTTATTTGGCGATCAGGGGGAAGGGGGGCGCACTGCGCTAAGGGGGCGGACGGGCGAGGGCCGGGGCGGTTGTTGGACGGGATGACGGGCGCTCAGGAGCAGGAGAACTCCAACAATTCGGGCGGGAAGCCGCCGGCGGGGTCGGCGAGCTTGGTCACGCGCAGGCGCATGGCGTCGGGTTCGACCGGGTCGAGTTCCTCCCAGCGGAAACTGCCGGGAAAGTTTTGGTCGAGCATGCGGCGCAGCGGCACGGGATCGTGGCCGTTGACGAAGATGAAGCTGCGGCCGACGGGCAGGTTGCAGCAACGCGAGAGGAACGCGGGACGCTTGGTCTCGCAGGGCAGTTCGCGGCCGTCGAAGAGTTCTTCGGAGGCGCAGGAGGAGGCGGCTTGGTTGGTCATGATGAAAAGTGATTGGTGGGTTCAGCGGCGGTTGAGGGCTTCGCGGCCGCCGGGCGTGATGCGGTCGGGTGTCCACGGCGGTGAGTAGACGAAGCGCACGTCGACCGAAGTGACGCCGTGGAGATTGCCGACGATGGCACGGGCGCCGTCGGCGAGCACCTCGTGCATCGGGCAGCCGGGGGTGGTGGGCAGGATGACGACCACCGCGGCGCCGTCGGGCGCGACCTCGACATCGGCGATCATGCCGAGATCGACAACGTTCACGCCGACCTCGGGGTCGATCAGGTGGTGCAGGGCGCGCAGGACGAGCTCGGTCGTGGGGGCGGGTTGGGCGGTGTCGTTCATGGGCGGGCGGAGTCGGGCGGTGGCGATGCGACCAGAGGCTGCAGGCGGGGGCGGAGCAGGTGGGGGACGAGGCCGGCCACGTTGAGCGCGAAGAGCGCGGCCGCGGCGAACTGGCCCGCGAAGGCCGCGCGGAGGAGCACGGGCGAGTCGCTCCAGGCGCCGAGCGTGAGCACGAGGCTCGCGGCGACAGTCGCGTAGAACTGGAGACGGAGGAGCCCGTCCCGGAACAGGTCGGTGACGAGCGGCACCTTGGCGCGGCCGATGTGCGCGGAGTAGCGCCATTGCCAGGCGAGGAACGGCACGATCTTGCCGGCCATGCCAAGGATGCAGGGCGTGAGCACGCCGAAGACCAGCAGCGCGAACAGCGCGGCTCCCGGGCGGGCGGGCAGCCAACCGGCCTCGCCGCGCAGCAGGGCGGCCAGGCCGGCCACGGTGGCCGGCACGAGCATCGCGACGCCGACGAAGTAGGTGAGCAGCGGATGGTCCGGGGTGCGGAAACGTCGGCGGATCATGGCGACGATCTCGTCGAGGAAGGCGGCGGCGGCCACGGTGAGCGCGGCGGCGCCGAGCAGCCGCAGCGGGCGGTGGTCGCCGAGCAGGCCGGGCCCCAGGAGGAACAGCCCGCCGTTGAGCGCGGCGAGCACGAGCCATTGGCGGAAGCGGCCGCCGGCCCGGCCGACGAGGAACATCGGGACGAGCTTGAACGACACCGAGACGAGCGTGCCCAGGAAGAAGCCGACCAGCCCGCAGGCGAGGTGCAGTTCGCGCAACCGATCGGGATCGAAGCCGGTGAGCCGGCCGGCGCGCACCAGCGCCAGCAGCGCGCCCAGACCGACCGCGACGGCGAGCCAGAAGAGGGCGAGCAACAGGCCGACATTCTCGGGCGTCCAGCGCGAGCGACGGTCGGCGGTGAGCGCCAGGTCGGCGATGCAGACGATCGCGCCGAGGGCGACGGCACCGCCGGCGAGCGCGGCGGTGGCGAAGTCGGCGCGGGCCAACGCGTGGATCAACACCGGGGCGGCGGCGCCGTGGAGGACGAGATGCAGCCAGGCCCAGCTCCGGCTCCACAGCGGGGCCTCGGCGAGGACGGGGATGAGTTGATACGCGGCGCCGAAGACGAAGGGCGCCATCCAGCCGAGGATCGCAAGGTGGACGAAGGCGAGCGGGGCGGGGGCGAGCGCAGGCTGGGCGAACAGATCGGGTTGCGCGACGGCCCAGCCCACCAGGCCGAGCAACGCGGCGAGCCCGATCCCGAAGAAGGGGAACGAGAGCAGCGCCTGCGCGCGGAAACTGGGACCGGACGCGATCATCGGGCGGGCGCGGGAGCGGCCGCCGCGGCGGCGCGCACGATCACGTTTTCCCAGGTGCCGTCGGGTTGCTCGGTGCAGGTGGCGAGAAACCCCTGCTCGGTGAGCAGCGCGAGCAGGTGGACCGGGTGAAAGCGGGTGCGCGAGACGATGCGTGCTCGTTGTGGCAGGACGGCGGCGGCCTCGAGCGTGCGCTGCATGGGCGCCGGGGGCTCGAGCTGGCGGAGGTCGAGGTGGACGGTCCGCGGCGAGAACAGGATGGCGAAGGTGGCGTCGGGCTGGCGCAGGGCGCAGTGGTCGAGGCCGAGGCCGGCGAGTTTCGCGTAGAGAGGTTGGGGCTCGAAGGGCGTGAGCAGCTTGAGCGCTCCGCCCGGGGGAAGCGCCGCGACGGCGGCCAGGATGGCGTCGATCGGCGGCTGGCCGGTGGCGAGCAGCGGGCGGACATCGAGTTCGTGCACGGTGAACGACATGCACGGCCACAGTAGCAGCGAGGCGGCGCCGCGGCCTTGATGGGGATCATGGCGGGCCGCGATTCTGGCGGATCGTTCCCGCTTGGCGCGGCGGGCCGACGAATGCGCAGAGTGCTCGGGTGTGGGGTTACGGCCGGTGGGCGGGAAACTGCAGCACGCCCGTGGGAATTGCGGGGATTTTCTGGGGCGCCCCGAGGTCTTTCGCCCGTATCCCGGTTCGCGAGCCGGACTGCCGGCACCCCGCCTTGATCCGTTCACCCGGAATTCGGCAGACGGCAGAAGGTGGCGAAGGAAACAAAGGCACTGCGGACGAGGGAAACCGGTGCCCCCGCACCCGGGGTATCGATCCCCACGATAGCATCGACTTGATCGAGGTGGGGCGATTCTGCCGCAGGGGAGAACGCCGAGCCGCGGCTCACCCGGCCTGCGCCGCCAAGGCTTCGCAGCCCCGGAACACGTGTCGCCCGACGAAGCTTCAGCGAAGGCGGGCGGGGTCGCCCAACCCGCGGACAGCTTCACCTTTCCTGCATACGCACCGGAGCCTCGTGAGATCGGAGCCCTTCATTCTCTTCGTTGCTTTGTGTCGGTTCCGGCCGCGCTTCTTAGGATCACCCACCGGGTCGGACCGCGGATGGCGGGCTGTCGCACGCCGGGAGGTCGCTCGGGCCGAGCGGTGCGCGCGAACTCGCGCCCGACGCCGCCCGAATGCTCACGTCAGTCGTAGCGGCGGCGAAGGTTGCTGGGGAGGATGCCGAGCTCGTCGCGGTATTTGGCGACGGTGCGGCGGGCGATGGGGATGCCGCGGCCGGTGAGCATGCCGACCAGCTCCTGGTCGCTGCGGGGCTTGGACACATCCTCGTCCTCGATGAGCGCCTTGATCATGTCCTTCACGCTGGTGTTCGAGATCGAGGCTCCGTCCTGGGACTCGTAGCCGGAGGTGAAGAAGAACTTGAGCGGGAAGACGCCGTGCGGGGTGCGGATGAACTTGTTGGCGATGGCGCGGCTGACGGTGGTCTCGTGCACCCCCACCGTCGTGGCGATCTGCGCCATGGTGAGCGGGCGCAGCTTGTGCAGGCCCTCCTCGAAGAACGGAAGCTGGGCGTTGAGGATCTCGCGCGTGATGCGCTCGATGGTGCGCTGGCGCTGCTCGATGGAGTTGATGAGGAACTTGCCGGCGCGCATCTTCTCGCGCAGGTAGGCGCGGTCCTGGTCGGAGAGTTTGCCCTTGGCGATGATGTCCTTGTAGGCGCGGCTGAGGCGCACGCGCGGGATGTAGTCGTCGTTGAGGGTGATGACCCATTCGTCGCCGACCTTCTCCACCGTGACATCGGGCACGACGACACGGTTGTGGTCCTCGGCGAAACGGCGGCCGGGGGCGGGGTCGAGCAGGCCGATCTCGCCGATCGCGCTCTGGATCTCCTCGATCGGGAAACCCATCTTGCGCGCGATGTCGGGCATGCGCCGGCGGGTGAGGAGCGCGAAGTGGTCGCGCACGATGCGCGCGGCGATGGACCCGCCGCGCCCCTTGGACTGGAGCTGGATGAGCAGGCACTCGGGCAGATCCACCGCACCGATGCCGACGGGATCGAAGCTGTTGAGCAGCTTCTTGGCCTCCTGGACCGTCTCGAGCGGCAGTTTGGCGAGCAGGGCGAGATCGGAGACGGAGGAGGAGAGGAAACCGCGGTCGTCGAGGCTGCCGATGAGGAAACGGACGGCCTCATGCACGGCCGGCGGGCAGTCGGCCAGTTCGGCCTGCTCCATGAGGTGCTCCTGGAGCGACGGCTCGCCGACGAGCGAATCGAAGAAGTGCTGACGGCGCTCGGCGTCCTCGGAGGTGAAACGTTCGCCGTCGCCGTGCTGGACGAACGACTCGTCGTTGAAATCCTCGCCCATCTTGGCGAGCACCTCGAACTCGCGGTCGAACTGCAGCTCCTCGCGCTGGTCGGAGGAGTCGCTGGTGTCGGCGTCGGCCTGGTTCTTCTCGAGGGAGACGTTCTCCATCGGCAGCTCCTCGAGCACGGGATTGTTCTGCAGCTCCTCGGCGATGGTGGCGCGCAGGTCGAGCGCGGCCACCTGCAGGATCTTCAGCGACTGGCGCAGTTGCGGCGCCAGGACGAGCGACTGGGTCTGGCGTTGGCTGAGGTGCTGGGAGAAACCGTGTTGCATGCGTGGGGGCGAGCGGCGCCGCGAGGCGGCGGGCGATCAAAAGGTGACCGAGGCTGCACGCCCCGTGCCAGTGGTGCAAGAACCTCCGGCGGTCTTGGGCTGAAACCTATCCGCGCCGCAGTCCGGCGGAGGGCGGGCCGGGTGCGGGTTTGACTCGGGCGGACGGCGCCTTTCGCTGCGCGCATGCCCGAAGGCCCGGCCCTGCTCTGGTTCCGCCGCGATCTGCGCCTGGACGACAACGAGGCGCTGCGCGCGGCCGTCGCGCGCGGCCGCGCGATCGTCCCGGTCTTCATTCTCGACGAGGCTGCCGAGGGGCGTTGGGCGCCCGGGGCGGCCTCGCGTTGGTGGCTCCACGGCTCGCTTGCGGCGCTGGCGCGGGAACTGGCGGCGCGCGGGGCGCGGCTGGTCCTGCGGCGTGGCGACAGCCGGGAGCACCTGCTCGCGCTCGCCGCCGAGACCGGCGCCCGCGCCGTGTGCTGGAACGCGATCCCCGACCCGGCGGCGCGGCGGCGCGACGCGGCGCTGCACGCCACGCTGGCGGCGCAGGGCCGCGAGGTCGTGGTCGGCGGCGGGGCATTGCTCCGCGATCCGGAGACGGTGCGCAACCAGAGCGGCGGGCCGTACCGGGTGTTCACGCCGTTCTGGCGGCATTGTCGTCATGGCGAGCTGGAGCTGCCGGTGGCTCCGGCGCCACGCACCTTGGTTGCGCCGAGGCAGTGGCCGCGCAGCGACACGCTGGAGACGTGGGCGTTGCGGCCGAGCCTCGACTGGGCGGCGGAGTTTCCCGCCAGCGGCGAACCCGGCGAGGCCGGCGCCCGGCGGCGGCTGGCGGACTTCATCGTCCGGGCGATGGACGCCTACGGGACGGACCGGGACCGGCCGGCACTCGACGGGACCTCGCGGCTTTCGGCGGCGCTGCACTTCGGCGAGCTCACGCCGCGGCAGGTGTGGGCGGCGGTCGAGGCGGCGTCGCGCGAGTCGGGGGTAATGCCGCGCAGCCGCGGGGCGCAGGTATTCCTCGACGAGGTCGGGTGGCGGGAGTTTGCGCACCACCTGCTCCTCCATTTCCCGGACACGCCGGAGCGGCCGCTGCGCGCGGAATACGCGTCGTTCCCGTGGCGGCGCGAGGCGGCGGCGCAGGATGCCTGGCGGGGCGGGCGCACCGGGTATCCGATCGTCGACGCCGGGATGCGGCAGCTTTGGCGCACGGGCTGGATGCACAACCGGGTGCGCATGATCACCGCCTCGTTCTTCGTGAAGCAGCTGCTGCAGCCGTGGGCGGACGGGGCGGCGTGGTTCTGGAATACGCTGGTCGACGCCGACCTGGCGAACAACACGCTCGGGTGGCAATGGAGTGCGGGCTGCGGGGCGGATGCGGCGCCGTACTTCCGGATCTTCAACCCGGTGTTGCAGGGCGAGAAGTTCGATCCGGAAGGCGAGTACGTGCGGCGCTGGGTGCCGGAACTGGCACGGTTGCCGGCCCGGCTTATCCACCGGCCGTGGGAGGCGGAGCCGGCGGAGTTGGCGGCGGCCGGGGTGCGGCTCGGCGGCGACTATCCCCGGCCGATCGTCGACCCGCGCGAGGGCCGCGAGCGGGCGTTGCGCGCGCTGGAGACCTGGCAACGGAGCCGCCGCGCGGCCGGCGCCGGAAAGGAGCCGGCGTGAGCCGCATCGCACTGGCGGGCGGCTCGGGTTTCGTCGGGGCGGCGCTGCGACGGCACTGGGCGAGCCGCGGTGTCGAGGTGGTCCCGTTGGTGCGGCGGCCGGCGGAGACCGGCGCGGAGGTCGCCTGGGACCCGGAGACGGGGCGCCTCGACGCCGCGCGCCTGGCGGACTGCGACGTGCTGGTGAACCTGGGGGGCGCGAGCATCGCGGCCGGCCGGTGGACGGCGCGGCGCAAGCGGCTCATCCGCGAGAGCCGGGTGCGGCCCACGCAGGTGCTCGCCGCGGCGCTGCGGGACGGGGTGTGGCGGCCGCGGGTCTGGATCAACGCGTCGGCGATCGGCTACTATGGCGACGGGGGCGAGCGGGAACTCGACGAGTCTGCGCCGCAGGGGGCGGGGTTCCTGGCCTCGGTCTGCGCCGACTGGGAGGCGGCGACCCGGCCGGCGGAGGCGGCGGGGGTGCGGGTGGTGCGGCTGCGGCTGGGCGTGGTGCTCGATCCCGCCGGCGGGGCGCTGGCGAAGCTGCTGCCGGTGTATCGCGCGGGCCTGGGCGGGCCGCTGGGCGACGGGCGGGCGTGGATGAGCGTCATCGCCCTCGACGAGTTGTGCCGGGTCGTCGACACCGTGGTGGGCGACACGCGCCTGACGGGGGCGGTGAATGCCGTATCGCCGGAGCCGGTCCGCAACGCCGCCTTCGCCGCCGCGCTGGGCCGGAGCCTGCGGCGGCCGGCGTTTGTGCGCACGCCGGCCTGGCTGGTTCGCGGGCTGCTGGGCGAGATGGGCCGCGAGACGTTGCTGGCGAGCCAGCGGGCGGTCCCGCGGGCGCTGCTGGCCTGCGGCCACCGTTTCCGCCCGGGCGGGCTGACCGGGGGGATACGCTCCGCGGACCACGGATAGGGTATTTCACCGGGGCGGACTAGGGTGGGACTCCCGGCCGGCGTAGAGGGATTGGCGGATACACCGAAGGGCCCCGTGCAACTATAGTGGCACTACGCAGAACGGCCGCGGTGCGGGACACGGGTTCCGGTCCGGCGGCGCCGGCTCTTTCCTGGATTTTGGGCTTTCCCCGGGTTTCTCATGGCTGGGTTTACCCGCGGGGGCCCAAAATCCAGGCTTTTCTTCAGTCGGTGGATACGTCAGGATCCCGCGGGTCTTATGGAAAAGACCCTCATCATCCTCAAACCCGACTGCATGACACAGAAGCATGCCGGTCAGGTCATCGGGCGTTTCGAGGCGGCAGGTTTCACCATTGTCGGCTGCAAAATGATGCGGCTCGGCAAGGAACTCCTCCGCCAGCACTATGCCCATGTCGCCGACATGCCGTTCTATCCGCGGCTCGAGGCGTTCATGGCATCCGCCCCGGTGCTCGTTCTCGCGGTCGCGGGCGACCAGGTCATCGCGAAGGTGCGCGAGCTGCTCGGCCCGACCGACTCGAAGAAGGCCGCCAAGGGCACGATTCGCGGCGACTTCGGCACGGACAACACGATCAATATCGCGCATGCCTCCGACAGTGTGGAGAGCGCCCAGGCGGAGATTGCCCGCTTCTTCCGACCGGAGGAGATTCTCGGCTGAGGCGCGAGCGCGCCCGAACGCTCTCCGAACCAGAGGCCGCCGGCATCCGCGCCGGCGGCCTTTTTGCTTTGCATGGGCGCAGCGCCTGCTTGCCACCGGCCGGGGCGGCGCGACGATGCGCGCATGGAGTGTCGTGCCGGCTGCGGGGCGTGCTGCATCGCCCCCTCGATCTCGTCGCCGTTGCCCGGCCTGCCGGAGGGCAAACCGGCGGATGTCCCGTGCCCGCACCTCGATGCCGAGCTGCGGTGCGCGCTCTTCGGGGACCCGCGGCGGCCGGCGGTGTGCGGCTCGCTCGCGCCGTGCGCGGAGATGTGCGGCGAGAACCGCGACCAGGCGCTGGCGTATCTGCGGCGATTGGAGCAGGCCACGCGGCCGGAGTGAGGTGGTGCCGGCCAAGGGCGCAGCGGAGAGCGAGCGCACAAAATTCTGTTCCGACCGGAACAAGATTCTGTGCGATCGGGCAATGCTTCGGCGTTCGCGGACGGAGACGGACTGGGGGTGTCCGCGTTTTTTCTTGGCCGGCGGCGCCGGGTGCAGGCACCTTACGGCTCTTCATGAGCAAGTTCTACATCACGACCGCCATCGATTACGTGAACGGTTCGCCGCACCTGGGCCACGCCTACGAGAAGGTGCTGACGGACGTCGTCGCCCGTTTTCGGCGGCTGATGGGGGACGACGTGTATTTCCTCACCGGCACCGACGAGCACGGCCAGAAGGTGCAGCAGAGCGCGCGCGCCAAGGGCATCGCGCCCCAGCAGTTCTGCGACGACGTGTCGGCGCAGTTCCAGGCGCTCTGCGGCAAGCTGGAGATCTCCAACGACGACTTCATCCGCACCACGCAACCGCGGCACAAGGACGTTGTCCGCCGCCTGCTCCAGCAACTCTTCGACAAGGGCGAGATCTACAAGGCCGAGTACAAGGGCTTCTACAGCGCCCGCCAGGAGCAGTTTCTCCAGGAGAAGGACCGCGGCCCCGACGGCAAGTGGCCGGAGATCTTCGGCGAGGTCGTCGAGATCACCGAATCGAACTACTTCTTCAAGCTCGCCGCCTACCAGCAGTGGCTGATCGAGCACATCAAGAGCCACGAGGACTTCATCTTCCCGCGCTTCCGCGCCAAGCAGGTGCTCGAGTTCCTCTCCGAACCGCTCAACGACCTCTGTATCTCGCGCCCGAAGGAGCGGCTGGAGTGGGGCATCCCGCTGCCGTTCGACGAGAACTATGTCACCTACGTCTGGTTCGACGCGCTGGTGAACTACTATTCCGCCGTGGCCGACAAGGGCCGCTGGCCGGCCGACATCCACGTGATCGGTAAGGACATTCTGGTGCCGCCGCACGCCGTCTACTGGCCGATCATGCTCCAGGCCTGCGGGCTGGAGCTGCCGAAGTCGCTGCTCGTGCACGGCTGGTGGTCGATCAACGGCTCGAAGATGTCGAAGAGCACGGGCAACTTCGTCGACGCCTTCGCCTTCGCCGACCAGCACGGCGCGGACGCGCTGCGCTACTTCCTCATCCGCGAGATGAGCGTGGGCCAGGACAGCGATTTCTCGATGGCCCAGTTCAACTCGCGCTACAACGCCGAGCTGGCCAACAACCTCGGCAACCTCGTCAACCGCACGCTCAACATGACCAACCGCTTCGCCGCCGGCGTGGTGCCCGCGGCGGCCGGCGAGGACGACACCGAGCGCGAGCTGAAGGCGCTGTGGGCGAAAACCCGTGACGAGGTGCTGAAGCTGAACGCCGAGTTCGCCTTCCACATGGCGCTCGAGCGCACCTTCACGTTCATCACGGCGACCAACGCCTACATCGAGAAGCGCGCGCCGTGGAAGCTCGGCAAGTCCATCGTCGAGTCCGACAAGGCGCTGCTGCTCACGTCGCTGGCGACGATGGCCGAGGCGCTGCGCCTCTCCGCCGCGCTGCTCCAGCCCGTGATGCCCGCCACCGCCGGCAAGATCGACGCGCTCCTCGGTCACAAGGCCGAAGGCACGTGGCAGACCCAGCTTGTCTGGGGCGCCGGTCTCACCGGCAAGAAGCTCGGCGAAGCCGCCATCCTCTTCCCGAAGCCGCAGGCGGCGGCGTGAGTGTGTTGAGGCGACGCCGGCCGGCTCACTTCCGCGCGGCGTAGAGGGCGACGATGCCGCAGGTCATCGCGCGGGAGCGCACCTCGGCGAAGCCGGCGCGGAGGATCTCGGCCGACATCTCCGGGCGGGCGGGGAACTGCGCGATCGAGCCGCCGAGGTATTCGTAGGCGCCTTGGTCGCCGGTGAGCTTCGCCGCAAACCACGGGAGGATCCGGCGCAGGTAGAAATAGTAGAGCGGGGCGAACCAGCGGTAGGGCTGCGAGAACTCGAGCACGAAGAGCGTGCCACCGGGCCGGAGCACACGGCGCATCTCGCCGAGGGCCTTGTGGCGGTCGGCCACGTTGCGCAGTCCGAAGGAAATGGTGACGACGTCGAACGCGGCGTCGGGCAGGGGGAGCGCCATGGCGTCGCCTTGGCGGAACTCGATCTTGGCGTAGCGGGGCGAGCGGGCCTTCTTCACGACCGCCTCGTCGAGCATGGGCTGGCAGAAATCCATGCCGGTGATCCGCACCGGTTCGGGCAGGCCGCGGGCGAGGGCGAAGGCGACGTCGCCGCTGCCGGTGGCCAGATCGAGCACATCCTGCGGGCGGCAGCGCGCCACGGCGCGGCGCAGGCGCCAACGCCACCACACGTCGGTGCCGCCGCTGAGGAGGCGGTTGGCGAGGTCGTAGCGGCGGGCGATGCGGCCGAACATCGACTGGACTGCGGCGGGATCGGGCACGTGTGGAATTCGGATTGCGGAGTGCGGAATGCGAAGTGCGGATTGGGCCGCGGAGCACGGATTATCAGGCGGTCTCGGCGCGAAAGGGCGAGCGCGGAATCGCGGTGGCACGGGCGGCTGGAGTCTTGCCTCCCGTCGGACTCAGGTGATCATCACGGGAGCTGCGCGTCTGAGCCATGCCCATCTCCCACACGATCGAAGGACGAGTTGTCCATCTGGCCTGGTCGGGCGTGATCACGAACGCGGATCTCGCCGCGATCGGGGCGCTGATGCCCCGGTTGGTGAAGGAACTGGGCTTCGTGCCGCACGTCCTGAATACCTACGATGGCGTGATCGGGGCCGACCTCGATCCGGACGCGATCTACGCCCAATCGATGCAGCGTCGCCAGCATCCCATTCCGCCCCAGGCCAAGTCGGCACTCGTGGCCGCCACCCCGGTGGTGCTGTCGATGGCGCGGGTCTTCCAGGCGATGAACCGCGATCCCTGCCTGCAGATGGAGATCTTCAGTTCCGAGGCCGAGGCACGGGCGTGGCTGGCCGAGTGGTAGGGCGGTCCGGGGATCCGGAACGCGCCCTTCGGCCGGGCCGTCACTGCCAGTCGCGCAGGCCGTAGCGCTGGAGCAGTTTCGACAGTTCGCCGGACTTGCGCAGGCCACGGATGCCCTCGTCGAGCAGATTGGCGAAGCGCTGGCCGTCGGCCCCGGGGGCGAAGACGACGAAGATCGGGTCGATCGTGCTCTTGAACACGACCTTGAAGCTGGCGCGGTCGAGGTTGTGGCTGCGCAGATACCAAAGCAGGATCGGCTCCGACTCGGCGACCACGTCGATCTCGCCGTTCTGGAGCTTCGTCATCAGCTCCGCCAGCGGGTCGTCGCCGTCGGCCATGACGATGTTCCCCTTGTCGGCGTTGTGCTCGAGGTAGGTGTCGAGGGCGGGCCAGTAGGAGTAGCCCTTGATCACGCCGAGCTTCCCTTTGCGGAAGGAGGCGATGTTGTCGTAGGTCCATTTGCTGTCGGCGCGGGTGATGAGGCAGACGGCCACCTCGCCGATGGACTCGCTGGGCACGGTCATGCCGTCGCCCTCCTGTTTGTTGGCGCCGATGGCGCCCGAACGCTCGCCGGCCTTGACGGCCGCGAGGGCGTCCTCCCACGGCATGGTCTCGTATTCGACCTTGATGCCCTGGGGCTCGAAGACGGTGCGGGCGAGCTCGATCACGTAACCGGGCTTCGGATCCGCGGGATCGCCGTTGTAGGGCATCCACTGGTCGGCACAAAGGCGGACCGTGGGCTGGGCGGTCGCGGCGGTGATCAGCGTGGCGAAGAGGACGGCGAGCAGACCGAGACGGGGCAGGTGCATGACGCGCATGAATCGGCCGCGCGGATGTTTTCTTCATTCGAAATCGCCGGAAAGGCACCGGCGCGCGCGAAGGCAGGGGTGGGCCTGTCACCGGTCACTTCAAAACCAGCCACCTCGGGTCACCAAAAAACCAGCCACCCCAAAACGTGGAGAGCAAAGAGCACTTCTTTTCCAACAAGCTCCATATCAGCCGTTAGGCATG
>Ga0116187_1002363_pt1 | contig 18570 bp, 12 predicted proteins | sample AD_JPNNA6_MetaG_FD_89755 | JGI IMG/M metagenome (GOLD analysis project Ga0116187, IMG submission 89755) | Active sludge microbial communities of municipal wastewater-treating anaerobic digesters from Japan - AD_JPNNA6_MetaG | ecosystem: Engineered > Bioreactor > Anaerobic > Digestate | place... | reverse complement strand
TCAACCATCTCCAAGGAAGTATTTGAAGAGCTTAAAAAAAGAGGATTTGATGTTATATTGAGCAGAGAACCTGGGGTTACTGCAGTGGGACAGAAGATCCGTGAGATGGTTCTTCTTTCAAGTGACTCAATGGATAACATGACTGAGGTCCTTCTTTTTGCCGCTAATAGGTCTCAGCATGTAGCTGAGGTTATCGCACCATCTATTTCAGAGGGGAAAATAGTCATACTAGACAGATACGTTGATTCTTCAATAGTTTATCAGGGATATGCAAGACAGGTAGGAATGGAAGATGTATATGCAATAAACAGATATGCTATAAAAGGCTATCTTCCAGATATTACGGTTATAATAGATACTCCGCCTGAAATAGCTATGAAGAGAATGAAAGACAAGAATCCTGACAGGATAGAAAAGGAGGGTTTATCTTTTCAGAAAAAACTTCAAAAGGGATTTCAGCTGCTTGTGGAGTTTTTCCCGAAAAGGAACTTTCTTTTTGTAGACGGGTCTTTATCTGTATCGGAAATAAAAAATGAAGTAATGGACTATATAATAAAAAATGCGGGCTTGTAAAAAGCCCGCATTTTTTATCCTACTTCCTGTTCTTTGGTTTCTTCTATTATATCTTCTTTGTCTTTAGACTCTTCAAAAGCAAGGTCGGAATATATCTTTAAACCTGTTCCTGCAGGAATAGGCTGACCTATGAGAACATTCTCTTTCAGACCTTTAAGGAAGTCTTCTTTTCCTTCTACAGCTGCTTCTGTTAGTATCTGTACTGTCTGCTGGAATGAAGCGGCCGAGAGCCATCCTTCCTTTTCAAGTGAGGCCTTTGTTATTCTCAAAAGCTTTCTTTCATACTTAACTGTTTCACGTGGTTTTATCAGATAGGTCTTTGTCATCCCTGCTGTCTGAACTTCACCATTTTCTGTTTCAATTTTTTCAAAGTTTTCGTAAACCTCAACTTCATTTATGTTACCTTGAATAAGTTCTTCAAGTATTTCATTCGTGACTTCTGTCTCTTGTGTATATTCAACTTCCTGATCATCTTTGGCTATAATTACTCTCTTGGCAAGTCTCTTACCAATTACTTCTTTTTTGTTGTCTTCGATTTTTGAGTTTTCTTCAAGTATATCTTCGTTTACCTTTCTGGCATGCTGGTAGGTCATAAGGTCGCCCGGCATCAAATCGGTATCTCCGCCATCGGTGACTTCAACTTTGTTAAGCATCTGCCTTATTATAAGTTCAAAATGCTTGTCGTGTATATCGACGCCCTGCTCTGCATAAGTCTTTTTGATTTCTTTGAGAAGGAAGGTTGAAACAGCCTCCACTCCAAGATCTTCAAGTACTTTTTTAGGTTTGAGATTACCGGTTGTGAGTCTTGTTCCGGGAACAACCCTGCTTCCGACTTCAACTACAGGCTTGGTTCTTGAATCGGCTTCATATGTTTCAATCTCACCTGTGGGACTTTCTATTATAAAACGAAGTTTGGTCGATTTTCGATCCTTTTCGTCTCTTTCAATGTGCTTTACTATACCTTTTATCTTTGAAAATACTCCGTCTGGTCCCTTGGTTTTCTTTCGAGCTTCAAAAAGTTCTTCAACTCTAGGCAAACCCTGGGTGATATCTGAAGCAGTAGCGATGCCTCCGGTATGGAAGGTTCTCATTGTAAGCTGTGTGCCGGGTTCTCCTATCGACTGAGCAGCTATTACTCCTACGGACTCTCCTATGTTGATGGCTCTGTGTGAGGCAAGATCCATTCCGTAGCACTTAGAACATACGCCGTTTTCAGATTCACAGGTAAGAGGAGATCTGACATAGATCAGAGGTCTTACCCTTACTTTTGTCTGTTTGTACTGTTCAAGTTTTTTGGCTGTCGGATAGTCAATTTTTTCTTGGTATCTTAGAAGAACGATGCTCTTGCCGTTCTCATCCTCTACTCTGATCTCTTCGCCCACGTATACAAAGTCTATAGCCTTGTAATCGTCGACGGAGATCCATTTGTAGCCGTGGTTTATAAGCTCCTGAGCATTTTCCGATGTTAGCTGTTCACCTTTTTCAAAGGTGAGGCCATTGTCTAACTCAATGTTTTCCTTAATTACGTAAAAGGAGTTATCGTTAATGGATGACAGATCGACTTGTACAGTTCTGACTATATCTATCTCTCTTACGCATTCTTTGCCTGAAAGGAACTTGGAATCCATTTCATTGAGCATTACATTTTTTTCATACTTCTTTTTAGTTACGGGATTCTCTATTACCGTATCTGTTTGCGGATCAAGCACATCTTTTGAAAGCACTCTTCCAAAGAGGAAATCTTCAAGAGTTTCAACTTTGGAGTTGTCTGACCAAAGTTCTTCCGCTTCTATGCCTTTGGATGTACCACAGTCTGTTTCCATTACAACTATCGACTGTGCGACATCAACCAGTCTCCTTGTAAGATATCCTGCTGTTGATGTTCTCAGAGCGGTATCGGCTGACCCTTTTCGTGATCCATGAGTAGATGTGAAGAACTCAAGTTCAGAAAGCCCCATCTTAAAGTTTGATTTTATGGGAACCTCTATGGTTCTTCCGGAAGGATCTGCCATAAGACCTCTCATACCTGCGAGCTGCTTTAGCTGATCTATGCTTCCTCTTGCTCCTGAATCAAGCATTATCCATATAGGATTATAGGTCTTGTTCTTGTATGCCTCGCCTGTAACTTCGGTAACTTTTTTGGTGGTTTCTTCCCAGTTTTCAACAATAGTTTTGTATCTTTCGTGATCGGTAAGATATCCTTCTTCGTAAAGTTTTTCTATTTCAAGTACCTTATTTTCAGAATCTGCAACGATCTCATTTTTTCTTTCGGCAACTATAACATCGCGTATGGATATAGTAAGTCCTGAAACTGTTGCATAGTGGAAACCAAAGTACTTTATATCGTCCAAAAGATCTGCCGTTCTGTCTATTCCGTACTTTTTGAAGGTCTTGTCTATAACGTTTCTTAAGCCTTTTTTGTCCATCTTGGCCTTGTAATCCCTGAGCTCTGATGGAACAACCTCATTGAAGATTATCTTTCCGACGGTTGTTTTTATCAACTTTTGGTTTTCGTCTCTGAATACTATAGGATCATGAAGGGACAAGGTTATCCTTTCTCCGAAATCACCTTCGTTATAGTATGTTCCTTTCCATGTCAGCTCATTATTTTGGACAAATACACCGCTGGTTACCACGGTAAGGTATTCAAAAGTATATACCGCATGCATCGAATCTGAAAAGCAGAATCTTACATTATTGTCTTTCCCTATATCTGTTACTTTCTGAGGTATCTTCGATTCATCAAAAAGTTTATTGTCATGTGTGGTAAGGTAGTACGCACCAACTATTATATCTTTTCCGGGCATTGATATAGGTTTCCCGTTTGCCGGAGAGATTATGTTGTATCGTGAAAGCATAAGGAACTTTGCTTCTGCCTGTGATACAGCTGAAAGCGGTACATGCACGGCCATCTGGTCTCCGTCGAAGTCCGCGTTAAAAGGTGTGCAGACGAGCGGGTGGAGTCTTATGGCGTTTCCTTCTATGAGCTTGGGAATGAATGCCTGTATTGACATTCTGTGGAGTGTAGGAGCTCTGTTAAGCATAACAGGGTGTCCTTTAATAACTTCTTCCAGAATTTCCCATGCCTGAGGCATCTCTTTTTCAATTATGGTCTTTTTGAGTTTTCTTGCATTCTTGCTTGCAACGTTTGAATCTTTGAGAAGCTCGGCGAGAACAAAAGGCTTAAAAAGCTCAAGAGCCATCTTTTTGGGCAGTCCGCATTCGTGTATCTGGAGATCCGGTCCTACGGTAATAACGGCTCGTCCGGAGTAATCAACTCTTTTTCCCAGAAGATTCCTTCTGAAACGGCCTTTTTTACCTTTTAGAAGATCAGTAAGCGATCTTAAAGGCCTCTTGCTCCTGTCGGTTATTGGTTTTCCGACTCTGCCGTTGTATATAAGCGAATCTACAGCCTGCTGGAGAATTCTCTTTTCATTTCTTACTATTATATCTGGCGCTTCCATCTCCAGGAGCTTTTTCAGTCTGTTATTCCTGTTGATGACCTTTCTGTACAGATCATTCAGGTCTGTTGCGGCAAATCTTCCTCCGTCAATCTGTATAAGAGGCCTGAGATCGGGCGGAACAACAGGAAGATTTTCCATAATCATCCATTCAGGTTTGTTGGAAGATTTTATGAAATCCTTGATTATTTTAAGTCTTTTAAGTAATTTGATTGCTTTCTGGCTTTTTTTGTCAAGTTTTGATATATCAGCTTCGAGCTTGGCCTTCAGAACTTCAAGATCAATGTTGCATAGAAGTTCTTTAACCGCTTCCGAACCATACTTGGCTTCAAAACCTTCGTATTCGTTTATAAGGTAAAGTTTTTCAAGATTGGTGTCATCCTGGGCATATATATGCTTTATACCGGCAGAAACCATTGAGTCAACAACTTCATCAGTAAGTATCGTACCTTTTTTATGCTTTCCGATTTCCTGAGATAGTATCTTGTCCACGATTTCTTCACGGTCTGCAGAGACTCTCTGGTTCAGTATTCTCATTACTTCTTCGTAAGCAAAAGCTTCATCTTCAAGGAGGATATCTCCTGTGTTTTTTCCTATTCTTTTTGAAAAGTCTTTATCAATATCTGTTATTACTACTATCGGGGTATCTCTTTCAATATCTTTTTCAAGTTCAATCGAACCGGGATAGTATTCAGTAAATATGGAAATTTCTTCTTGAGTCAGATAGTCATCTTCAAAAAGAACCCTGTCTGAAAGCTGTACTCCGGCTTCAATCTTCTGACCTTCCTCCACAAGAAGAGAAGCCCCTTCAAATATAGGATATCTCTTTATTTGACCATCATCGGACTTTATTATTATCCAGTTGAGCTCTCTCTCAGTTTGAGTGGTCTCTGTTTCTATATGAACAGTTCCTTCAATCTCCGAAATTGCTTGAGCTTTTACTTTGGCTATTCTTACGGCATGTTCCACAGGAATTTCCATGTAGTTGGAGTAAATATCGTACTCTGTCTGGTAAAGGACATCGCCCGGCTGATAGGTATCCAACACGGATTCATTATCCTTTTCCTGGCTTGCCAAAACAAGAAATACTCTTTCTATGACTCTTTTTGATCCGTAATATATTATATTCTCAAGATCTTTTACAGGTATTCCCAAAGTAATAGACATTATAGACGGAGATGATTTTAAGTACCATATATGGCTCACAGGAGTTGCGAGTTCTATGTGTCCCATGCGTCTTCTTCTTACTTCTTTGGGTTCTACACGGACTCCGCATCTTTCACATACGGTTCCTTCATATTTTTTGCCTTTATACTTACCACAGGCACACTCATAATCTTTCATAGGACCAAAGATCCTTTCACAGAAGAGTCCATCTTTTTCCGGCTTACTTGTTCTGTGATTGAGGGTTTCAGGCTTTTTAACTTCTCCGTTCGACCATGAAAGGATTCTCTCTGGAGAAGACAAACCAACTTTTATTTTCGATATTTTTCTTTGAAATGAAGATACTTTCGCCATTAATCTTCCCTCCTTGAGGGTATAATTAATTTCTTTTTATTTTACAGATGCTTGATATATTAAATTTTATCCACATCAAGTTCGTTGCCGTCTTCGTCAAAAAGTTTGACGTCAAGAGCAAGTCCCTGGAGTTCTTTTACAAGAACCTTAAAGCTCTCGGGTATACCAGGTTCAGGAAGATTTTCACCTTTGAGAACAGCTTTATAAACATCGTTTCTTCCACGTATATCGTCAGACTTATAGGTAAGCATTTCTGTAAGGGTATGAGCTGCTCCGTAAGCTTCAAGTGCCCATACTTCCATTTCTCCGAATCTCTGTCCTCCAAAGTGAGCTTTTCCTCCCAAAGGCTGCTGATGAATGAGAGAGTATGGACCGGTTGCCCTTGCATGTATCTTATCCTTGGCTATATGTGACAGTCGCAGCATATACATGTAACCGATTGAAACAGGAAAATCAAATGGTCTTCCGCTTCTTCCGTCCCTTAGGATTATCTTTCCTGTTATATCCTCATCTATTTCTCCCAGGTCAAGCATCTTTTCTTTCCTTAGTTTATGAAGTTCGCTCATTATTTCTTCTTCTGTAGCACCGTCAAATATAGGCGTTGCATAGAACTTTCCGCTTAATTCTGCAAGCCATCCAAGGTGAAGCTCTAAAACCTGTCCTATATTCATTCTTGAAGGTACTCCCAAAGGAGACAGAACCATCTGTAGAGGTCTTCCGTCAGGCATAAAAGGCATATCCTCTTTATGTAGAATTTTTGACACGACACCTTTGTTACCGTGACGTCCGGCAAGCTTATCTCCGGCTTCTAGGGTCTTTTTAGCGGCAATATATATTTTTACGTATGTATTTACTCCTATTTCTAGTCCTGGAATATCTTCACGTGTAAATTTCTGAACATCTATTACTCTTCCTTCAACACCGTGGGGCAAAGTAAACGAGGTATCTTTTACATCACGTCCTCTGTCACCAAAAACAGATTTTATGAGTTTTTCTTCTGGTGATGTTTCAGATTCTCCTCTTGGAGTAACTTTCCCCACAAGAATATCTCCGGATGATACATATGCTCCAATTCGTACAATACCTTCTTCATTGAGGTTTTTCAGGAGCTCCTTTTTCACGTTCGGAATATCTGCTGTTATTTCTTCAGGACCGAGCTGTGTATCCATAGCTTTAGTTTCATATACTTCTATATGCACCGAGGTGAAGGTATCTTTTTCCAAAAGCTCCTCACTTACCAGAATAGCATCTTCAAAGTTGTACCCTTCCCATGGTAAAAAACCAACAAGAACATTTTTGCCAAGTGCGAGCTCACCCATATCGGTGGCCGGTCCGTCTGCAAGAATATCTCCTTTTTCAACAGTCTGTCCTTTGGAAACAACTGGTCGCTGATTGATACACATATCCTGGTTTGAACGTATATACTTTAGTATCTGGTACTCATCTTTTATTATATTTCCTTCATTGTCAATGAGGTAGCGTTTACCATCTTTTTCTTTTGTCCGGCAATCTTCGCCTTCGTCAAGAGTTCTGGCTATCACTATCTTTCTTCCATCAACATATTCGATGACTCCCTTGTGCTTTGCAAATATAAGATAGCCTGAGTCTCTTGCCGCCAACCACTCAACGCCGGTTCCGACCCATGGGGCTTCCGTATATACAAGAGGAACAGCCTGTCTTTGCATGTTTGATCCCATAAGAGCTCTGTTTGCATCATCGTGTTCAAGAAACGGAATAAGTGCCGCTGACACAGAAGCTATCTGTTTTGGGGTTACGGCGATATAGTCAACTTCTTTTTTAGGGACAAACGTTACCTTTCCCTGATATCGTACCTCGACATAAGGAGGTATTATATTTCCTTTTTCATCTATTTCAATTGAAGCCGGGGCTATTTTATAATTTTCTTCTTCATCAGCCGAAAGAGGTACTATAGAACTCGCTTTATCTCCAATATACTGAACAACAGCATCCTTTACCCTAAAGTAAGGAGTTTTCAAAAATCCGAACTCATCAGTCTGCGCCAATATTGAAAGCGAAGTGATAAGACCTATATTGGCTCCTTCAGGAGTTTCAATAGGACACATTCTTCCGTAATGGGAGTGGTGAACATCTCTTACCTCAAACTTTGCATGTTCTCTTTTTAAACCACCCGGTCCTATTGCCGAGAGCCTTCTCTTGTGGGTAAGCTCCGAAATGGGGTTTATTTGATCCATGAACTGTGAAAGCTGACTTGTTGCAAAGAACTGATGGAAAGCTGTCATTATGGCTCTAGAGTTTATAAGTGACTGTGGGTTAATTTTACTGAGAGACTGGGCCATGGAGATGACTTTTTCAGGAATATGCTGGATCATCTTGGAAAAAGCTTTTTCGAACTCAATCTGCATAAGCTCTCCAACGGCTCTTACCCTTTTGTTGCCCAGATGGTCTCTGGTATCAAGATAATCCTGATTGCTTTCTATTTCTAACAAATGTCTTGCTGCCAGTATTATGTCAAGTTTGTCGATAGTCTTTGAACTGATGGTATACTCAACTCTGTCTTCATCCTCTAGAGAGAAAGTTCTGCCCTCAACTTCTTCAAGATATCGCTTATAAACATGTTTAAGCCGTACCTGTGCTTTCTTTCGACCTATTTCTGAAAAATCAAACTTGTCCTTTTCAGGCTCATTGGATGCGAAAAATACATGTCATCTATTTCTTCTTTTGCTTTCTGAGGCTTTGGTATTTCAGTAGGCTTAAGTTTTATATACATTTCCTTATAAGCTTCGAGAGATGTCAGAGTGCCGTCCTTTTCATATCTTCTTTTCATCTTGTCAAGGGTTATCTGGGCTATATTGTTGGCTACCTTAAGTTTTTTTACTTCGTATTTTTGAAGAAGATCCAAAGCTTCCTTAAGTTTAAGACCCCTTATAGTGGTGAGCGCAGGCTCTCTATCCTGAAGCTCGGAGTATGAAAGATCGGTAAGTACTACACAATCAAGGTGTTTTTCAAGTTCAATTTCATCATCCAGGTCTATTTCCTTTGGGAAAAGATCCAGTATTGAAAGATCTGTTTCATAGCCAATAGCTCTTAGAAAAAGGAAAAAATTGAACTTTCTTTTTCTGTCGATTCTAACCTGAAGCACTTCCTTGCCTTCGTTTGGATTATAGATAATCTCAAACCAAGCTCCCTTTACAGGCAGAAAATGTGCGATAAACAGTTCTTTGCTGGAATCCTTTTCTTCTTCCTTTACAAAATAAATACCGGGTGACCTTACAAGCTGATTTACAACAACTCTCTCCGCACCGTTGATGATGAAAATGCCCCTATCGTTCATGAAGGGAACATTACACAAAAAAACATCGTCTCTTTCAAGCACTTCACCTGTGGAAGAGTCTGTAATCTGAATTTTCAGATAAGCCTTTCCAGAAAAAGTAAGATCCTTGTACTTGCATTCCTGTTCATCAACACCGGGTTCTTCAAACTTGATGTCGATAAAATCAACAATGATGTCCTTGGTCTTCTTGCCCGTGGTTTTTATAGGTACGACTATAGGCATGTACTTTCTTACTGATTCAATCATCCCGTGTTCTACAAAGTTCTTGAAAGAATCTTTCTGTATTTTTATGAGATCATCGTACATGGAATGATCTTCATGAACTTTACCGAAAAATTCCCTGCTCCTTTTTCCCACGCTGACCGAGCGGGTGTTCACCACTATGAATCACCTCGACTTTATAATTTAGAGATCGTATTTTTGATTTTACATAACAAAACCGCACCGAACGAAAAAGTTCGATGCGGGGTAAATTGTACCATCAGATTATAAACTTTTCTTTAACGAAAAGGTTCTTTTTAAAAAACTATTTAAGTTCTACTTCTGCTCCTGCTTCAACCAACTTTTTCTTTATATCTTCTGCTTCTGCCTTAGGTGCATTTTCCTTTACTTTTGCATCAGGAGTTCCGGCTTTTTCAACTAAGTCCTTGGCTTCTTTGAGTCCGAGTCCGGTAATTTCTCTGACAACTTTTATAACTCCAACTTTATTTGCGCCAAAGCTCTTTATAACAACTGTGAAATCTGTTTTTTCTTCAACAGGTGCTGCTGCTGCTGCTGCAGGAGCTGCTGCTACTGCTACTGGTGCTGATGCACTAACACCAAATTCTTCCTCTAATGCCTTTACCAATTCTGCTAAATCTGCTACTGTCATAGACTTTATAGCCTGGATAAGTTCTTCTTTTGTCATTTAAAACACCTCCGTAATAATAATATTTTATTCTGCTTTTTCTTTCTGTTCTTTTACTGCATTCAACGCATAGAGAACCTTTTTCAGGGTTCCAGCCATCACGTTGACTAAACCGGATATCGGAGCATTCAAACTGCCCAATACCATAGCAATAAGCTGCTGTTTTGAAGGAAGCTTTGCGTACTCTGCCGCCTGTTTGGCATCAAAGATAGCCCCTTCAAGCATTCCACCTTTTACCACAGGTCTGTTACTGTTTTTCTTTGCGAACTCCGTAAGAAACTTGAGTGCTTCTATAGGATCCACGGAATCATTTATATAAAAGACTCCTGTGCTTCCGTCTATAAGCGCCGAATATTCTTGGACACTGAGTTCTGCTTTTTTCACTGCTGTTCTTATAAGCGTATTTCTTCCTACCCTATAGGTTGCATTATCGCCGAACTGCTTGTACATTTCCATTCTCATCTTGTTCGAAGCAGCTACAGGCATACCGGAAAAATCGGTAAACACAACTATGGGAGATGTTTTTAAAGCTGAAGATATTTCATCAATCAGAGCTGACTTTTTTTCTTTTGTCAACAAAACGTCCACCTCCTGAATAAAAATCGCGACACCATACAGGTGTCGCGAAAAGATACGATTTCTTCTTTTTCACGCACCTAGGCAGGCGGAAAAATCCTTTAAATATACAAATACCTGCTGTCTCTGGCACTTTTTGTTACTGTCCTTGTTCAACCAGTGGTTATTATACTATAATGAAACGGAATTGTCAAGCTTTACACCGGGGCTCATTGTTAAAGCTAAGGTGACCTTCTTTATAAACTTGCCTTTGGAAGTTGTCGGTTTTAGTTTGTTAAGCTGTTCAAGTGCAGCAACGATGTTCTCTTTTATTTTTATGTCATCAAAAGACTTTTTTCCTACAGGGAAGTGGACGTTGCCGGTTTTATCGTTTCTTACTTCAATTCTTCCGGCTTTAAATTCTTTTACTGCATTGCCGATATCTGCAGTGACAGTGCCTGCTTTAGGTGATGGCATAAGTCCTTTAGGACCCAAAACCTTACCGAGCTTACCGACATCTTTCATCATATCGGGAGCTGCTATAGCTACATCAAAGTCTGTCCAGCCTTCTTTCATGACTTTTTCAACCAGATCACCGGCTCCGACGAAATCAGCGCCCATATCTTTAGCTTCTTTTGCTTTGTCACCAGTGGCAAAAACTGCTATCCTCACCGTCTTACCTATTCCGTGTGGCAGAGAGACTGTGCTTCTTACATTCTGGTCGCTCTTGGTTGCGTCAATTCCAAGCTGAACATGAACTTCAACTGATTCATCAAACTTTGCGTAACTCATCTTCTTTACGAGTTCTATAGCTTCATCCAAAGCATAAAACTTGGTTCTGTCAACAAGTTTTTTAACTTCATTGTATTTTTTCCCGTGTTTTGCCATCTTCATCCACCCCCGCTTATTCTACTACTTCTATGCCCATGTTTCTAGCAGTTCCTTCAATAATTCTCATAGCAGCTTCAATTGTCTTAGCATTTAAATCCTTCATCTTAAGCTCGGCTATATCCTTTACCTGTTTAGATGTGATCTTGCCGACAATTTCCTTGCTGGGTGTTTTAGCGGCTGTCTTGACTCCGGCTGCTTTTTTTATGAGAAACGATGCCGGCGGGGTCTTGAGAACAAAAGTGAATGATCTGTCTTCAAATATGGATATTTCTACGGGGATAACGTTTCCTGCTTTGTCAGCTGTGGCAGCGTTAAACTTTTTACAAAATTCCATAAGGTTTACACCGTGCTGACCGAGCGCAGGTCCAACCGGCTGTGCTGGTGTTGCTTTTCCTGCTTCAAGCTGTAATTTTACAACTCTGACTAACTTTTTAGCCATTTTAATGACCTCCTTGTGGTTTTAGCGGGATTACCCTCCCACTTACAATCAGAAAATATTACAATATTTTTTTTACTCTATCTTTTCGATTTCCGCAAGTGAAAGTTCCACTGTGGTTTCTCTTCCGAAAAGAGTTATGGTAACTTTTACTTCCTGCTTTTCAAGATTTATTTTAGTTATTTTCCCAGTGAACAGTTCAAAAGGACCGTTTATGATCTTTATCTGTTCGCCTATGGTATAGTCCATACGGACTTTCGGAAGTTTTTTCTGTTCTACAAGTTCCTGCCCGACAAGCTTAAGAAGAGCCTTAGCCTCCTTCAGTGTAAGCTTTATCGGTTTACCTCCTACGTTCAAAAGAGTTGAAATATACGGAACAGTCTTTATTAGATTTTCTGATTCCTGCGTGTATATCATCTCTATGAAAACATATCCAGGAAAAAGCTTTGATTTATTGGTTTTGATTATTTTAATTTCTTTTCTCATGAGATGTTCTTTTATGTCAACCCGTCCTGAAGACTTTGCAACATACTCACTTCCGTTGGCAAGCTTTTTTCCGGAATCAATTTTTGCACCTATTCGTAACGTCTTCGAATCAAAAAGTTTTACAGGAATTACATAAACCTCTTCATCGTTCATGCTGCTCTGAATAACCACTCTTTTGACTTTTTCTATGCTCCCTATCTCGCCGTCTACATCACACTCGTAAGCAGCCGACTTTGCAAAAGGCATTCCGGACTTAATATCCCTGCCTGTCCTTAGACCTGCTATTATACCGGCACTTTCTGGTATGACAAAAGTTTTAGAGTACTTTTTATCTAAAGTCTCAACAATAATTCTTCTGTAATTTTTTACTTCGGTTACCACACCGGTTTTTTTGCAGTATATCGAAGGTTCTTTGGCCAAAATATCGCCTTTTTTCACGTACTTGGATGCTTTAGTATAAAGTTCCGCTTCATTTGAGATAAAAACTCTGTCTACCTTACGATTGGCATAGTCTATCTCTTCTATTTCAGGTACAATGACTCTTCCAAACAAAGAACTCAAGCCAAGCATCTTGGCTTTTTCTTCAATTACCTCTTTAACTTTATTTTCCATTCCCGAATAGGCTTGAGCTATGTACCACTCTTTTCGCATTCAAATCACCTTTTTATATTTTATAGTATTATCCTCCAAAAGTTATAGGATAGATAAGGTTCTTGAAGAAAGTCATTAGACCCAGATCAACCGCAAAAAGGTAGACTGCAAAAAAGAGAAGAATGGCAAGAACTATTACCGTCGAATTCAGAAGTTCTTTCTTTGATGGCCAGGTTACCTTTTTAGCTTCCTGCCATACTTGCGATAAAAATACCCAGAACTTAGACATGTGTTGGCACCTCCGTTATCAAATAAGCCCCTGCTTTTGGCAAGGGCTTTTTAGGAATTATATCTTGGATTCGTTGTGTTTGGTATGTTTGTTACACTTAGGACAGTATTTGCTCAACTCTATCTTGTTCTTAAAAAGTCTGCTTTTCTGCTTATAATAATTCCTCGTGCCACATTCGGAACACTTTAACGAAAACTGAACTACCTGATTTTTGGTTGCCATTTTTGTCACCCCTCAATTCTTTTTTATCATATCAAAATGGTGGTAAGGGAAGGATTTGAACCTTCGAAGGCAATCTGCCAGCGGATTTACAGTCCGCCCCCTTTGGCCGCTCGGGCACCTTACCATCTTATTTTATTACTGGAGCCGACGAAGGGACTTGAACCCCCAACCTGCTGATTACAAATCAGCCGCTCTGCCGATTGAGCTACGTCGGCAATGGCTACAGCTCTTGAAATACCGAAAGAGATTATACCAAAGGTTAATGTCTTTGTCAATTACTTTTGTATTACGGAATGCTGAACTTAAAAACAGGGAGAAGGAGAAATCTGTATATCAAGCACCAACACGTAATCTCCGGGTGATTGATTAAAAGGGATTGAGAAGTCAGCATAAAGTTCAAGTTCCGGAAATAGGTAATTGATTCCATCAGGATTTGAGAAATCGCTGTTCCAGTTCGTACTCCACCCGATTATCGGGAAAAGATTCCTTAAATAAAGAGTTTTTTTATTGGAGTCATAGGATTTTTGAATACTTCCAAGATGTTCTATCATTGTATAGTAAGGATTGCTGTTTATTCTGACTGGCGCATAGCTCCTGTCCCAGTTTCCGAATGGGTATAAGCTTGAATTTTTTGCATAGATACGTGTGACCAGTTCGCCTATATTATTTTTCCCATCAAGGCTGTATACTTCATCCACCTTTATCTCAACATCTACAAAAGAAAGGTGGAAAAGAGCTTTTACATACCTTGCTATGAGCCCCCAAGCATAACCCGGAGGCAGATCATCTTCAAAAAAGCTTTTTACCAAAAAGGTTAAAACAGGTTCGTCTTTAATGTAATTGGCGTTCATAAAGTACACATCATAAAAATCTGTTATTCCGGTAAGGGAGTTTAGTACAGGAAACATTCTATTTCCTATACTCAAAGAACCAAGTAATTTATCTTTTGTCTCTCCGGGTTTATCTATGAGAACGTAATCGTTAAGGCCTAGACCTCTGAGAGACGAATATTCCTGAAGATTTAAAAACCTTGCGTAGAGAAGATTATCTACAAAATAATTCCATTTCAATTCTTTGGCAGGATCGGTTATTATCCCATTGTTGCTTCTTGCAGCGGAACTAAAAGGTATAAGTAATGTAATCAGTATTATTATAGCCGTTATATATCTTCTCATATGCTCACCTCCGGATTTTTAATTTTAGCTTATATTTTTTTTATAACATAATAAGTTTTTCTGTAACTTTTTTGTATAAAACAGTTTGCTTTTTAATTAAGCTTTAAATTTTTATTTTCATGCATAAGCTTCCAATTATATTTATACTTACATTTTTTTTCTCTTCATAAACGGAAAAGCCCTTCTTTTTATAAAAAGATATTGCATTGCTGTTATCTGAAGCGACATCCAGTAATACCTCGGTACAGTTCTTATCCCTTGCGTCTGAAAAAACTTTTTGCATGAGCATTGAACCTGCGCCTTTGCCTCTCACGGCTTTATCAGTATAGATATAATGCAGATACATCTGACGATCTGAGATGTCTGAGGTCAGTATCTCTTCAAGGGCTTTTGTCTTTTTCTCTAGTTCTTTGTCAATAATAAACTTTTTTTTGTCTTTACCTGAGTATGACAGAGAAAATCCAAGAAGTTTACTTTCATCATACAGAATATTTATGCAGTCATTTAAAAAAATATACTCGTTTTTTATAAGCATAAGCTTTATCGTGTGAGCCGCCTTTACATAATCATCTGAAAAGAGATATCTTGAAATATCAATGTCTGTAAAGTATATCATTTTAACAAGTTCATCTGTAAATTTATCTTTTTTGTGGGTGTACTTTGACAGTTCCATCTTTTCTCCTTTGAGGAATTTTTATGGTTCATCCCTATTATATATCATTTAGGCGTATTTTTTTTGATTTTTAAGCTTTATCGTGTTAAAATATAGATGTTAAATAACTTTTTTAGACATGGAGGTGAAAATATGTTTGACAACTTTACCGAGCGCGCTGCAAAAGTGTTTATAGAAGCGCAGAATGAAGCAAGAGACATGGGACATCCATATGTCGGAACAGAGCATCTTCTTCTCGGACTTCTTAAAGTTGGCGGAAGATATCTGGATCTTGTTTTCAAGCAGTTCGACTTAAATTATAACAAAATTAAAAATGAAATAACCCGGGTCGTAGGAACTAACGCTTCACAGGGAATCATAGGTTCACCTCAGCCTACTCCGCGTTCCAAACGCATAATTGAACTGGCGTATGATGAATCTGAGCTTATGGGTTCTTCAAGAATAGATGCAGAACATATTCTTCTTGGTATATGCCGCGAAGCAGAAGGAATTGCCTCGCATATTCTTAAGCGTACAGGCGTTAATCTTACAGATATGAGGAAAAAACTGGCCGAAGCTATGATGAAAGAAGAAGTTGTACCCGAGAGTGCCAGTGAATCCAATATTGAAGATGAAGAAAGGAAAAAACAGAAGCAGAGTGTACTTAAGCAGCTCGAGGATTTTGGAACCGATCTGACAGCTAAGTGCAGGGATAAGCTTCTTGATCCTGTAATAGGAAGGCAGAATGAGATTACAAGAGTTATGGAGGTTTTAGCGAGAAGAAAGAAAAATAACCCAGTTCTTATAGGTGAGGCCGGAGTTGGCAAGAGCGCTATAGTTGAAGGCCTTGCCCAAAGAATAGTCGATGGCGATGTTCCGGAGGTTTTAAAAAACAAAACTATATTTTCGTTGGATATAACCTCTGTAGTTGCAGGAACTAAGTATCGCGGAGAGTTTGAAAAGCGTATGAAAAAGCTTATGCAGGTCCTTGAAAAAGCTGATGACATTATTCTGTTCGTTGATGAGCTTCATATGATTGTTGATGCTGGAGCAGCGGAAGGATCTTCGATGGATGCTGCCAACGTCCTTAAGCCGGCTCTGGCTAACGGCGATATTACTATGATAGGCTCTACGACATCAAGCGAGTATCGCAAGTTTATTGAAAAAGACCCTGCGCTGGAAAGACGTTTTCAAAAGATATATGTATCAGAGCCCACAACGGAAGAGTGTGTGAAGATTCTTCAGGGTATAGCTAAAAAGTATGAGGAGCACCATAAGGTATCTTACTCATTTTCTTCACTAGATTCGGCTGTAAATCTTTCTGTAAGATATATAACCGATAGGTTTTTACCTGATAAAGCCATAGATCTTATAGATGAGGCCGGAGCTAAAGCCAGGCTAAAAGCGCTTACCCTTCCAGAAAACCTTAAAACATTATTTAAGGATATAGAGGCTATGGAGGCTGAAAAGAACATCCTTGTGAGCAAAAATGATGTCGCTCAGGCAGAGAAGTTAACTGTTAAAATTGATAAAGCTAAGGAAGAGTATAAGCAGAAGTACCTTGAGTGGAGGAAAGACGCTGAAAATAAGGTAATAGATATATCTTCTGAGGATATAGCTAATGTTGTTTCAAGTTGGACAGGAGTCCCGCTTAAAAAGCTTGAATCCACAGAGATTGAAAAACTTCTTAATCTTGAAGCCGTACTACATGAAAGGGTTATCGGTCAAGATGAAGCAATAAAAACAGTTTCCAAAGCTATAAGGCGTGCCCGCTCAGGCATAAAGGATCCACGAAGACCCACAGGAGTATTTATGTTTCTTGGTCCTACGGGAGTAGGAAAAACTGAGTTGGCTAAAACTCTTGCAGAGTACTTATTTGGAGATGAAAAATCTCTTATAAGAATTGATATGAGTGAGTATATGGAGAAGTTCAATACTTCCAGACTTGTAGGCGCTCCTCCTGGTTATGTCGGTTATGATGAGGGCGGACAGCTCACCGAGTCCATAAGAAGACGTCCGTATTCGGTGGTTCTGCTGGATGAGATCGAAAAAGCACATCCCGATGTTTTTAACATCCTCCTTCAGATCATGGATGAAGGCAGACTAACCGATTCGCAGGGAAGAACTGTCGATTTCAGAAATTCAATACTTATAATGACTTCAAATCTCGGTTCGGAACAGATTAACAAATCAAAAAGAGTTATGGGTTTTGTTGAAGAAAATACATCAGAGCAGCAGTATAACGATATTAAGGCTCAGGTCATGTCGGCAATAAAGAATGTATTTAAGCCAGAGTTTATGAACAGGCTGGACGATGTGATTGTATTCCATCCGCTTACAAAGGAAAATATGAAAGATATAATAAACATACAGATAAAAGAGCTTACCAAAAGGCTTAAACAGAGAGATTTTGAGATAAAAATCAAGGATCAGGCATTAAGTTTCCTGCTTGAAAAAGGTTACGATCCGATATTCGGAGCTAGGCCATTAAAGCGGGCAATACAAAGGTTCTTGGAAGATCCTTTATCTGAAGAAATTCTTAAAGGACGGTTTCCTCCTGATTCCAAAATCTCAATTGAATTAAACAAAACTTCTGATGCGTTGATCTTTAAGAAAGTTGCAAAGAGGGTCAAGAAGGTGCCTAACGCTTGAAAAAAAAAGAAGGCAAAACGTACTTCATATGTGATGAATGCGGATATGAATCACAAAAGTGGTTTGCCAAATGTCCAGAGTGCAATGTAATAGGATCCGCGGTAGAGTATACCGCGGATAGTCTTTATGAAAATGGAAAAGCTTCATCGGATTTGCATGAAGTCAGCGTTGAAAATTTAAACAGCGTTGCTCAAATCGTTCCAAGAATAGCTGTGGGCATGAATGAACTGGAGAATATTCTGAGCGGAGGTCTTGTCAAGGGCGGAATCTATCTTGTGAGCGGAGAACCAGGTATAGGAAAGAGTACTCTTGTTCTTAGATTTTTAGAAATACAGGTTTTCCATCTATTTACATCTCGGGTGAGGAATCCAAAGATCAGGTTTTTCTAAGGTTTAAACGGCTTGGTATTTCTGGGGAAAATATATCTATAATTTTTGATACCCATTTAGAAAGCATTTTGAAGACTATTGAAACTAAAAAGCTTTCTCCTCAGCTTATAGTGGTGGATTCAATCCAAACCATGAAAACCGATTCGTTTGATTCAATAGCTGGTAGCATGATACAGGTGCGAGAATGTGCAAGAATTCTGACCGAATTCGGGAAAAGACATGGAATAACAGTATTACTTATTGGGCACGTTAATAAAGAGGGAAACATAGCCGGACCAAAAGTTCTGGAGCATATTGTTGACTGTGTGCTTCAGTTTGAGCTTGAAGTAACAACGGCGACAAGGTGTCTGAGGGTAACTAAAAACAGGTTCGGACCAACTGATGAGATTGCGATATTTGAAATGACTCAAAATGGATTGGTCCCTATTGAAAACATTGGTAATTTTTTTATTTCGGATTA
>Ga0116187_1002356_pt1 | contig 18601 bp, 12 predicted proteins | sample AD_JPNNA6_MetaG_FD_89755 | JGI IMG/M metagenome (GOLD analysis project Ga0116187, IMG submission 89755) | Active sludge microbial communities of municipal wastewater-treating anaerobic digesters from Japan - AD_JPNNA6_MetaG | ecosystem: Engineered > Bioreactor > Anaerobic > Digestate | place... | reverse complement strand
ATGATAACCAGCTGGAGTTTGCTGCCAAGAATTGGCCACGACAATCCAAACAGCTGAGAACATAGAACCTAAAAATACGCCCAAAGTAGAAACAAAATGAACCCAAGGTTTTACTCGATTCCATCCAAATAGTAGAATACCTAGAAAAGTGCTTTCTAAACCAAAGGCAAATAATCCTTCGGCAGCCAAGGCACTTCCGAAAATATCACCAACATAACGAGAATAGACCGCCCAATTGGTTCCAAATTCAAACTCCATTATAATTCCGGTAGCCACGCCAATTCCAAAAGTCAAGGCGAATATTTTAATCCAAAAACGAGTTAGAATTTCATAATCCTTGTTTCCGGTTTTAAGATAAAGGCCTTCAAAAATAACCATTATCAGCCCAATTCCGATACTTAATGGTGGATAGATGTAATGGAAAGCAATGGTAAATGCAAATTGTATTCGAGCTAATATTTCGACATCCATGATAGTAGATTTTAACCCAAATTTAGGCAACAAATCTGGGAATGACATTCAACATTCGTTAATTAACTTATTAATTAGAAATTAAAAAAAAATGTGTGTCTATTTATGGATATACCATAAAAAAATCTTTATTTTTTGATGGTGTAATACACTTTTTTTGCCACCGGAATTCCTGTAGCGGTAATTCCTTCCAGCTCAACTTTTACCTTGGTTTCGACCTTAGTGTTGAAAAAACTTAAATTGGCATTACCTGTTGCGTCTGGATGCACGAACGGATTCCAGTAGATGGTGTTTCTTACAGCCAGTTTATTATCCAACTCGGCTTGTTCTGGAGTGGGTGAATAAAAAACACGCTCTGTGTAAAAACCATCGATTTCTTGCTTGACGGAATAAGAGTTTTCGCTTAAAGCCTTGTTTCTATTTCCATTCGTAAAAACGGAAATCACAGAACCCCTTCCGTACAAAGCATCTACAACATATCCGCTTACCACTTCTATTTTCAGGATATCCTCGGGTGCAATTCCCAAGAGCTCTCCGGCTTCATAAGCTTGATAACCATCTATCAAAATAATTGGCTTGCTGTTCTCTGGTGATTCATCAAAATAAGAATTTAATTCCATACTAAAATTGTTCGGGATTACTCCCTTACATTGTTCTTCAATAAGGTCGGCACTGTTGCTCAGTTTTTTTGCCTCTTCTTTGTCAATAATGTACTTGTAATCGGGTGCTCCATAGGAGACAACTGCGTATTTTTTCTTTTGGCCTTTGATTTGGATTTCGTCCAACATATTTTCGGGTTTTACCCCAAAAGCGGTAAATTTTCTAAATACATTATATACTAATAAGCGAGTTGATTCATCCCAAATAAAGGGTTCTTTTATAGCAGAAACCGGCATAGGAGATTGTTCAGGATTTGCTATTAATTCGCCTCCATATTTCCCATTCTCATTTCTAGAATTTAAAACCATTTTGGTTTTTCCAGAAAACATTAGATTTTCAAATTTAAAACTTCCTGAAACATCTGTAAAAGTCTTGAAAGAATTCATATGGTTTTTATTCAATAAAACGAGACCAACTCTGTTGTTTACTTTTGCTTTATTTCCAAAAAGTTGCTTTACTCTACCAGAAATTGTAATGCCTTTTTCTGCTTTATAGGTTGTCAAATCACTGAATTTTGAGGTTGATTTCCATAGAAAATCTCGCCAGCCTTGCGTCAAAAGTAAATCATCTAAATGTTCTAGTCGTTTTAAATTAGAAGGATCAAAATAGTATCCCGGATTAAATACTTTGCCTCGAATGTCAGACTCCAACAAGAAATAAGAACAAATAGTAGTGCCAGAATTTTTCTCATCCGCTCTATTCATATCGGTAACGCTTACTGAAAAACTGGCCGATTTGGCAACGCCTGTTTTGGATTTTGAAACCACATTTACAGTAGCTTTTTCATAGGGCTTGTATATCACTTTGTCTGTCAAAAGTTGAACGTCTAAATCCTGATCTTTTTCAATATAAATTAAACGCTCGCTTTGGGGTTTCGAATTGCTGTCGTAAAGTGTTATTTGGCTTATACCATCCAGAGTTTTATCTTTGGAAAGTTCAAAAGAAAATGTGGTTTGGGTTAGTGTTGGCGAGCTTTCAAAATAAGAAACACCTCTTGCTTTGCACACCACAGTTAGTGCAGCGTTTGGATTTTGAAGTAAGGTTTTTTCGTTGGTAAGTATGGATATAATATTTTTGCCTTTGAAGGTTTTAAAACTTAACGAATAGCCTTCTTTAGTCACTTTTGGAAGTTCTATTCGTATTAATTTGCCATCGGGAGTTTTGATTTTTGCGTAATAATTTTTTCCTTCCATGGGAATCATTTGAAATTTCCCCATCCCATCGTGTGGACTTGAAAAAGGTGTGACTAATTCATCATCGGAATTATAAATTTCGCCCGTAACATCTATCGGATTTCCATTGCTATTCACCCCTTTAAAGCCTACAATACTAGCCACATTTTCTATAAGCGAACCTCCCTCGGGAAAGAAATCAATTCTAAAGTTGTTTGGGTTGCCCATTGGAGCGATTAGCTTTTCGGTAGCGGTATTTTGTGCCTCATCGGTTTTTGAATACGATTTAAAAGCATCTATAATTTCGATATTTTTTTTAAACACAAAATCTTCTCCAAAATTTCTATTCCAATTGGTGTAAGCCCGTAATTGGTAAACCCCTGGTTTTACGCCAAGCGAATCGGTCAATTGAAAATCGCCGTGTCCCAAACCTATTTCAATATTGGTTTTGTTTCGGGCAATTATTTCAGAATCGGGAGAGATGAGTTCTACATACAAAATATTGCTATTGTCAAAAAGTAAATTATTGGAAGCTCGAACATCATAGGCTTTGTACCATAAATCTTCCCCTATAAAATAGATGGATTTGTCGGTATGAAGGTAAATTTTCTCTATCTCGGGAATCGTTTTTTGTTCTTGCGCCTGCAAAAAACTAATTGATAAAACAATCCATAGAAAGTAGAAAAAACAATAATTTTTATTGTTGCTGTAAGTCATATAAATTTATTTTTTAATTGTATAATATGCTTTTTTAACCACAGGAATTCCAGTGGCAGTAATCCCTTCTAAGTCAACTTTTACTTTAGTTTCAACACTACTATTGTTATAACTTACCATAGCATTTCCTGTTTTATCTGGATGCACATAAGGGTTCCAATAAATAGTGTTTCTTACATCTAATTTATCATCCAAGTCGGGATTTGGCTTTTCTGGATTGGGTGAATAGAAAATACGGGCAATTTGAAAACCTTCTATTTCTCCACTAAAGGCATGCACACTTTCTTTTTTGGGTTTGTTGCCTCTTTGTCCATTTGTAATAATTGAAATTACACCTGCAATGTTTTCATCTGAATCCATATCTATTATAAAATATTTTGCCACTTCTGCGGATCTTATTATGTCAATTTTGGCAACTTCATGAGGATAAACTAAATTTAGTTCACCATCCATAGCTGGATAATTATCAATTAATACAAGTGGAGTCCCTTTACCTGCACCTGGAATACTAAGTGTTCTGTCATTAACCACAAGGCCTGGAACTTCAGCTAAAATATCATAAATACCAGGTAGATTCTTTGTGTTTTCATCAGCTGTATAACTATAATCAGGACTTCCATAAAAGGTAACCACTTTGTTTTTCTTTTGGCCTATAATTTCCACTTCATTCAACATGTTTTCTGGATCTACACCATAAGCTACATATTTTTTCAACACATTTTTAGCAATGGAACGGGTTCTTTCTGAAAAATCGAATGCTGAATTTTTAAACAAAACAGGAAAGGGTGAATATTCAGTAGGATCTAATACTATTTCGCCGCCGAACTTGCCTTTTTCATTTCTATTGTTTAAAAACAGAGTGGTTTTTCCAAAAAACATAGGGTTTTCAAATTTAAAACGACCAACACTATCTGTCATTGCGCTAAAAAAATTCATTTGTTTTTTATTCTTTAAAGTTAGCGTTAATTTATTGTTGACCAAAGGTCTTGAACCGAAAGTTTGTTTTACATTTCCCGATATTATAAATCCTTTTTCTATAATATAACTGCTGTTTTCATCCACTTTTGGCATTGTTTTCCATACAAAATCTCGCCAGCCTTGAGTTAAAAGCAAATTATCTAAATGTTCCAAACGCTTTGAATTTGTGGGGTCAAAATAATAAGCGGGATTATAAACCTTGCCTCTAATATCCGATTCCATCAAGAAATGAGAGTAAATATTGGAGCCTAAATCTTTGTCTTCTAATTCTCCATTCATATCGGTTACACTCAATGAAAAACTGGCTGATTTGGCAATTCCTTCTTTTGATTTTGAACTCAAATTTATCGTCGCTTTTTCTTCTGGTTTATAGGTTGCTTTATCGGCTGTTAGTTGCACCTCTAAATCCTGATTTTTTTCGATATAAATTAATCGTTCAGATTGCGGTTTATTTGTATTGTCGAATAATGTGATTTGACTAATGCCATCGGGAGTTTTGTCTTTCGGTAATTCAAAAGACAAAGAAGTTTCTGTTAGTGTTTTTGTTGTTTCAAAATAGGGGATTCCTTTTGTTTTACAAACTACTGTAAGTTGTGCATTGGGGTTTTGAGATAAAGTAGCTTGATTAGTCGTAATATTTACAATATTCCGCCCTTTTATTGTTCTAAAATGGAGTGAATAACCTTGTTTGAGAACACTTGGAAGTTCCACTTTAATTTCTTCTCCTGCTGGATTTTGAATTTTTGCAAAATATTTTTTCTCTTCAATTGGTACGAGCTGAAATTTCCCCATACCATCATGAACACTTTCAAATGCAGTTACCAATTCATTATTAGGATCAAATAGTTCGCCTTTAATTTCAATTGGTTTTCCGTTACTATCAATTGCTTTAAAACCAACAACACCAACTACATTCTCTAAAAGCGAACCACCTTCGGGGAAAAAATCCACTTTGAAGGTGTTTTGTTTATTTGCTTCAATGGTTTTGGGGTTAATGATTGTTGTGCCATTCTGAGTTTTATTAAATTTAGAATGATCTTCAAAAACATTGATAATTTCAATCTCTTTTTTGAACACAAAATTATCCCCAAAATTTCGATTCCAATTCGTGTAAGCCCTCAATTGATAATGTCCTGGTTTTATGCCAAGAGAATCTTTTAATTGAAAATCGCCATTGCCTATACCTATTTCTAAATTGGTTTTGTTTCGAGCAACAATTTTAGAATCGGGTGCCACTAATTCTACATACAAAATAGTGCTATTGTCATAAAGTAAGTTGGTGTAAGCATTCACATTATAAGCTTTGTGCCATAAATCTTCCCCAATAAAATAGAGGTTTCGGTCGGTGTGAAGATATACTTTTTCAATATCAGGAATAGATTTTGTGTCTTGCGCCTGCAAAAAAGCAATTGAAAATAGTGTCCAAAACGAAAGAATCCAACTGCAATATTTATTTCTGATATAAGTTTCAAGCATTTAAAATCTATATATTTATATTAAACAATGAGAAAAGGAAGGAGATAAAAATCTTGTTAATTTATATTAACAAAATATAGCAACAACCGTACCAACAAATTTTAAATCGATTACTTTCAATACAATAAGTAGTATCTTTTCATAATCAACCTACTATTTATTTAGCCCATTATTCTTCATAATCTATGCTAATTCTTTGAAATACTGCAACAAGATTTTGTTGTTTTCTAATGTTGGTGTAAAAATTTCCAAAATAGCGGGTTTATCATTTTGAGAATACAAAGCAATTAAATTCTTTTCTAAACTTACTTCATCACTAGCGATACTATATTCAAAACCATACATTTTTGCCAATTGTTCTGCTGTTAGGCAATGCGAAGTTTCGAAAAATTTGTTAAATACTGGCGTTTCTTCGTGTCCGGGCAAAATCCTAAAAATTCCTCCTCCGCCATTGTTGATGAGTATGATTTTGAAGTTTTTGGGAGTGTATTCGTTCCACAATGCGTTGCTGTCATACAAGAAGCCGATGTCTCCCGCAATTAAAGTAGTTTGTCTTTCGTTGGCAACAGCTGCACCAATTGCCGTAGAAGTACTACCATCAATGCCGCTGGTACCACGATTACAGAAAACAGTAATCGAAGGTTTTATGGAGAACAATTGTGCATATCGAATGGCTGAACTATTACTTATATGCAACATCGAATTATCGGGCAAGGATGGAATTATTTTTTCGAAAGCCTTGAAATCCGAAAAGGGAGTTTTGGCTAAATATTCCTGATGTTTCTTTTCTCTTAAAGCTGAAATGGCATTAAAAGTCGAAAAATAATTACTTGCAATAGGAATCGTAAAAGGCAAAAATTGAGTAAAAAATTGATTGGGATCAACTTCAAAATGTTTCGTCAAGCAATCGTAAGTATCATAAGCTCTCAAAGTATCAATATGCCAATGATGTGTGGGTTTGTATTGTCTCAAAAAGGCTTTTATTCTTTTGGAAACCACCATTCCGCCAAAAGTAATTAGTATATTAGGTTGTAAATTTTCAAAATCTTTCTGCGAAAATGGAGTAATTATAGTATCAATATTATTCAAAAACGAAGGATGATGTATGTTCGAAGTCGTTTCTGTCATCACCACTACCGATGGATCGTTGGCTAAAGCCTCAATAATTGTTGTATCGATTGTATTGGGTTTATTTTCACCAACAAGAATTAATTTTTTTTCGAATTGGTTCCAAATACTAGTAAACTCATCAATATCGTCAATTGAAACTTTGTTATTTTTTTTACCGAAAGTCGAAAGCGTCACATCGACATTCAATTTCGAAACCGTTTGGTACAAAGGCTCTTCAAACGGCGCATTGATATGAACAGGGCCTTTTTTGGCGAAAGCCTCATTAATGGCTTCGTTGATTTTTAAATCATTTTCAACCGAAACTTCTTCGGTTAAATTGGCATTGTATAATGAATGATTTTGGAACACATTTTCCTGACGAATAGTTTGACCGTCACCAATGTCAATCTTGCTTTGAGGCCTATCTGCCGAAATCACGATTAATGGAATTTCACTGTAAAAAGCTTCCGCAAAAGCAGGATAATAATTCAACAATGCCGAACCCGAAGTACAAACTACGGCAACGGGTTTCTGAATTTGTTGGGCAATTCCAAGGGCAAAAAAAGCAGCGCAACGCTCGTCGGCAATACTGTAGCAATTAAATTCGGGATTGTTTACAAAACCTATGGTTAAAGGCGCATTTCTGGAGCCTGGAGAAATTACTATATTTTTGATTCCTTTGTCCAAACAAATCTGGATGATGCTTTGTGCAAGGGGTATTTTAGGATAAATCATTAAAGTTTTGGTTTAAAAGTTTAAGGTTTAAAAGTTTAAAAGTTTAAAAGTTTAAAAGTTTAAAAGTTTAAAAGTTTAAAAGTTTAAAAGTTTAAAAGTTTAAAGTTGTTTGAAACCTCAATTCAGCAAAGTTACAAACTTGCCTACCGATATCCTTTAATTAAATCAACTTTTTCATACTTTTGAAATGAAATCTTTTTACAAATGAAAATCCAAATCAGAGTTTATCAACCTGAAGATACCCAAGCCATTTTGGATATCATCAACCATAATATTTTGCATTCAACTGCTTTATATGATTACAATATCCGAAGTTATGAGCAACAACAAACTATTTTAGAAGAAAAAATAAATAAAAACTATCCCGTAATTATTGCCGAATTGAATGGGCAAGTAGTTGGTTTTGGAATGTACAGTGAATTCCGATTTCGGGAAGCCTATAAATTTACGGTGGAACATTCCGTTTATGTAAACAAAGATTTTCACGGCAAAGGCATTGGCAAATTATTGCTTCAGGAATTGATTTCTTTAGCCAAAAAACAAAAACTCCATACAATGATTGCTGTTATCGATGCTGAAAATCAAAGTAGTGTGGAATTTCACGAGAAATTTGGTTTCAAAACCGTTGGAATTATTAAGGAATCGGGCTATAAATTTGATCGTTGGTTAGATTCGGTTTTTATGCAATTGATTTTGGAGTAAAAAATTTTGAAACAGATTTGCTTCTCCTGTTCGCTATCAATGTTATTAAGTTAAGGATTTACCGTCACTTTGAGTGATTTTGAATTGTGATGCGACAGCTTTACTATTCAAAATTGTATCGAGAAGCCTTTTGTAATAGAAGTTCTCGATACATTTTATTAAAAAAAGCTATCGCATTTTTTAATAAAACACTCGAACAGACGAGGACAAATCCTTAACTTAATGACATTGTGTTTGCTATCGGGTCACAGATTAAATGGCAAACTCTGCGTCAAATCTTATTTGATTTTTTATTTACAACTCAAACACTTTTTCCAAATGGGTTGGATAATTTTCAAGAACTTCCGCTATATTTCCGTCTTTAAAAATATCGAAACAATTATAATCAGATACAATTTCGGCTCCACAAAAACGATAATTGCTAGTAATTGGCAAAAATAAATCGGACGTTCCTTTTCCTTGCATCAGTATTTGCGATGGGTTGCCAAAGGCTTCTGATGGCGCATTCCAAGTGGCACAAACCATAAACTTTTTGCCTTGCATTTTTCCGCCCGTTCCGTATTGTTTCGTTGCGTCTTCCCTTGTTCGCCCATCTCCTGAAAGAAATTTGGTGCTTTGCAATCCGCTGTTGAAAACTTCGTCCACGTATTTTTTGTAAATCCAAGGCCCTCCAAACCAGTTTACAGGTGTTTGTAAAATGATGATGTCGGCTTCCATATGTTTTTCTACCTCTTCGTTTGCATTGTAACCGGCTTCTACTTTTGTTTCTAAAACTTCAATTCCTTTTGTTCCAAAAAAATCTTTTGCTTTCTGAATAAATGAATTGTTTAATGTTCCTTCCGTCCAATTTGGATAGGTTAAGTGCGTATTGATAAGCAATACTTTTTTTGATTTTATCATTCGTCTATTTGTTTAATTTTTACTCCACAAAAGTAAAAACTAGTATTGCCAACAAAGGAAACAGACTACTACTAAAAAAGAAACAAATTACTTATAACAAAAAAAAACGCCTTTGACAAGACGTTTTCATTGTATTAATTTTTGCCGATTGCTTGCAACCGGTATTCTTTTGGCGTGAGGTTCACCTGTTTTTTAAAGAATTTGGAAAAGTAATTGGGATACTCAAAACCCAGTTCGTAAGCTACTTCTGCAGTGTTTAGTTTTTTGTTTTCTACCAATAATTCTTTTGCTCTTTTAATAACAAAATCGTGAATATTTTCGAGTGCGGATTTTTTGGTAAAATGTTTTACAATGTCGCCCAAATAATTGGCAGTCAACCCTAATTTGTCGGCAAAATACTGAACGCTTGGAATTTGTGAAACGGGTTGATTGTAATAATCAATCAAACTTTGTTGAAAATCGGTTACGATACTGTTATACTCTTTTGGGTCTGTTGAAAATTGTCTTTTGTAAAAGGCTTCAACCAAAGAAACCAACACATTTACATAAGACAAAAGCACATTGTAGTTTTGCTTTTTACTTTCGTAATACTTCATCATCAATCGAAAAACGGCACTGATTTCCTGTACTTCATCTTCTTTCAAATACAAGGCTTCGTGTTGCCCGTAATCGAGATAAGTCTTGAACAAATACCGATTTTCTTCTATAATTTTCTTTGAAAGTTGCAAATACATTCCTGAATAAGTGGGCTCTACATCCCATCCTGTCGGAACAATTAAATTCGGACTATTAAAAAACACCGCAGTGATGGGATCACTTTTAGGTATTGTTTTGTTTACAACATTTATTTTTATGGAAATTCTGTAAAAGTCAACCGTAATCGGTTCAGATGTAGACAACATATTTGGTGGGTCGTAATACCCTACGTCAATATCATTGTCCAAAGGTTGGTTCAATCCAAGATATTCGTCATACGTTTTAAAGTCCGTGAAATTTTTCATTTGACAAAGTTACAAATTTATCTTTTTTTTAATGGTTCATTCCTTTTGTAAAGTAGATACTAACATTCCTATTCCCATTGCTAAAAACGAATCCCTTATCTTTGCCTCTTTACAAATATTTATGAGCTTTACCCTTCTTTCATCTCCTTTACAAGGATTTACTGATTTTCGTTTTAGAAATGCCCAAAACAAACTTTTTGGTGGAATCGATACTTTCTATTCGCCATACATTCGTTTGAACGGCAAATTGGAGATAAAACCGTCATATCAAAGAGATTTATTGCCAGAAAATAATTTGGATTTAGAAGTGATTCCGCAAGTGATTACTAATAATGCCGAGGAATTTTTATTTGTTGCCAAATATGTTCGGGAATTGGGTTATAAAGAATTGAACTGGAATTTGGGTTGCCCGTATCCAATGGTAACCAAATCAGGAATGGGTTCTGGACTTATTAAAAACACACAACAAATCAATCATATTCTGGACAGAGCCCATTCTGAAACCGACATTATTGTGTCGATGAAAATGCGTTTGGGTTATGAAAATACTGAAGAAATTTTGGATGTTTTGCCTATTTTAGATCGATATCCGATTAAGAATATTGCCATTCACGCTCGAATTGGCAAACAATTGTACAAAGGTGGTGTTCATTTGGATGCTTTTCAGCATTGTATAGACAATACCAAGCACAAATTGTATTACAATGGTGATATAACTTCGGTAGCTAAGTTTCACGAAATGCAAGAACGATTCCCAACTATTGACCATTGGATGATTGGACGTGGATTGATTTCAGATCCTTTTTTGCCCAGTATGATAAGAAATAATTCAGTTGAATATCCTGAAAACAAAATGGAATTGTTTAGCGAATTTCACGATACTTTGTATGCTATTTATAGTGAATCTTTGTCTGGACAAAGCCATATTTTGTTGAAGATGTATCATCTTTGGGAATATTTTTCGGTGACCTTTTCGAACCCGCATAAAGTGCTGAAACAGATTAAAAAAGCACAGAGTATTCGAAATTATGAGGCGGCTGTGGCATCGATTTTTAAAAACGAAAAAATATAATTATTACAATTGTCAACCAGAAGGGAAGACAAAGTTGAACTTGATAAAACCAGATATCTAATTTTGAAAGCAACCTATCACAAATATATTTTAAATTTTAAACGACCTTCGGGAACTTCTCGTGGCGTAATGACCGAGAAAGAAACTTGGTTTATTGTTTTGGAAAAGGACGGAAAAAAAGGAATAGGTGAGTGTGGAATTTTGAGAGGATTAAGCGCTGACGATAGACCTGATTATGAAACCAAATTGCAATGGACTTGTGACAATATTCATTTGGGCGAAAAACAACTTTGGGAAGCTTTAATCGAGTTTCCTTCGATTCAATTTGGAGTGGAAATGGCATTCCAATCTTTGGCGAGTGAAACGCCTTTTTTACTCTTCTCATCAGACTTTACAAAAGGAGAAAAAAGCATCGAAATTAATGGCTTGGTTTGGATGGGCGAGGAGTCCTTTATGAAGCAACAAATTGAGGAAAAACTAGCCGATGGTTTTCGTTGTGTGAAACTCAAAATAGGAGCTATAGATTTTGATAAAGAACTACAATTATTGCGGTATATTCGTCAATATTTTACTCCAGAGCAAGTTGAAATTAGGGTTGATGCTAACGGAGCTTTTGATGTAACTTTAGCTTTATATAAATTAAATCAATTATCTGGTTTTAAATTACATAGTATAGAACAACCTATTCAAAAAAATAATACTGACAGGATGTCAGAGCTATGTGAAATCACTCCAATTCCTATTGCTTTAGACGAAGAGTTGATTGGTGTGTTTTCATTGGAAGAAAAAGAAGCTTTACTGCAAAAAATCAAGCCACAATATATCATTTTGAAGCCTAGTTTTGTGGGTGGTTTTCGTGGTGCAAAAGAGTGGATTTTATTGGCCGAAAAATACAATATTGGTTGGTGGATTACCTCGGCTTTGGAGTCGAATATTGGATTAAATGCTATTGCACAATGGACTTTTTTGCAGCACAATTTAATGCCACAAGGACTTGGAACAGGAGCTTTATATACCAATAATTTCGATTGCCCTTTACAAGTTTCGGAAGGTCAATTGTGGTATAAAAAAGAACTCAATTGGAAGTTTGATTTTGAATTTTTTTAGATTTCTATCAAAAATAAAGCAGTATTTCTATATGAAAAAACGAGAAAATAGAACACAAAAAAGAGTTCCTTTAATTTGCATTCAACTGCTTTTTATAGTTGTTTTTGTACAATGTAAATCCCATTATCAAACCATGAAACAAGATCCTTTAGTTAGACAAGATCAGAATAAATTGCAATCTATGAAATTCACAAAACCTTCTTATCTTAAAAAAGGAGATACAATTATGATTGTGGCTCCCGCAGGATTTGTTCCTGATTCTACCGAAATTGAACCTGGAATTGAGTTAGCCAAAAGCTGGGGATTGGAAGTAATAGTCGGAAAAAATGCTTTTAAAAAACACAATCATTTTGCAGGAACCGATGAAGAGCGTCAAACCGATTTGCAATTGGCATTGGATGATAAAAAAATTAAAGCAATTTGGTGTTCAAGAGGTGGATATGGAACGGTTCGCATTATTGACCAATTGGATTTTACAGCTTTCGAAAAAAATCCAAAATGGGTTATTGGTTTTTCTGACATTACTACTTTGCATACCACTATTCACAATCTAGGAATTGCTACTATTCACGCTACGATGCCTGGCGGAATAAAGCGAGCTTCTGATGAAGCCAAGCAAACTCTGTATAAAGCTCTATTTGGTTATAGTTATGGATTGGAAATAGCATCAAATTCTTTGAATAAGAAAGGAAGTGCCAAAGGAGTTTTGATAGGAGGAAATTTATCAATAGTAAATTCGATGATTGGAAGTGTTTCTGAAGTGAATACTTATGATAAAATTTTGTTTATTGAAGATGTTGGAGAGGATTTGTATCGTGTAGATAGAATGATGTACACTTTGAAAAGAACTGGTGCATTGAAAAACTTGAAAGCCCTTATCGTAGGTGATTTTGATTATAACATTGAAAAAGACACCTTATTTGGAGGAACCCATCGTGAAATTATATTAAATGCTGTAAATGAGTATAATTATCCTGTAATTTTTGACTTTCCAGCTGGACATATTCGTGACAATCGAGCTTTGATTTTTGGAAAAGAAATCACAATTGAGGTGAATGAAACGGTTTCAAAAATTTGGCATTAATCACGTTTTTTACTTTCTCCTTCGCCCAAAAGGATAGCTAATGTTTTTAGACCATTGGTTTTTTCTGCAATTAATTTTGCAATGCTTACAAACGGAATAAACAAAATCATTCCCGCTGCTCCCCATAGTATTCCGCCAATAATGATTACTACAATTATGACTAATGTATTTATTTTTAGTCGCTTTCCAACTGCCAGCGGAAAAATAATATAAGCTTCGATTAGTTGAACTAAACTAAAAACTGCTATTACTCCAATTGGATACCAAATAGAATTGAAGGTAATCCAAGAAATTGTGATAGGCAAAAGCGATGATATTAGGATTCCAACATAAGGAATAAAAGTTAAAATGGAAGCAATAAACCCAAATAAGAATGGATGCGGAACGCCAATTAATGCAAGTCCAATACTATTCAAAAGTCCGACTAATAGATACACCACAAGCATTCCTTTGATAAAGTCATAATAGGAGTGAATAGTTTGAATAAGGATTTCTCGAATGGTTTCTTTTTTTTCTGATGAGAAAATGTGACAAAGTACATCGACCAATAATTGACGATAATAGAGAATAAGCGCCGAATAAATAGGGATAATTAGTAAATAAAATACTGATTCGGATAGAGAAGATAAAGTGTTTTGTATAAATAAAATGGTTTGTGCTCCTGAATTGTTGAGTGCATTTTTTAGAAATAAAGATTGTTTTTCGGAGCTAAGATTGAATTGCTCCGACAAATAAATACTCCATTGCTTTCCTGTTTCCAACAGTTTTACTTTTAATAATTGCCATTCGTTCGAAAATTCAATTAGTTGCAAAAAAAGTAAATAGAGTAGGGCTCCAAAAAAGAGTAAGATTCCAAAAATAGAAACGAATATAGAAATACTTTTGCTAATTCCTTTTTTCTCCATCCATTTACATACGGGATAAAGTATGAAACTGATGAGTAAGGCAAAGCTCAACGGAATAAAAAGAGGTTTTCCAAAGTAAAGCAAGATTGAAATCAATACAGTGTACTGCAGAATTTCTAAAACAGAAAATTTCTTATTCGTTGGGATTGGCATCATAATAATTCAGAAATTATAAGCTTTTTAAACTTTTTGAAAAGATTAATTCATCTTCATTTTATTTGAATTACCGTTTTAGTTTTTTATATAAAAATTAATCAAATTATTTGAAATGCTTGTTTATTAACGCACTCAAAGCTTGTAGTAGCATTATTTACTTCAATAAAACGACCGGGTTCCCCATCTTTGTCAAGTCTAAATATACCTATTACTGTCTCTTTCATTTTCAAAAATAGTTTGGTATTTTTGTTCATTTATTTTTAGTCTTTGTTCATTTATTTTTTTTCTGTGATATCAAGTGCAGTTATAAGCGATTGCTTTTTATTTTCGATGGCAATACCATCAAGATGAAGATAAAGAGTAGTTTTGTTTATATATAATCTTATTTCACAGCTTACTTTGGTTTCGCTTGCAAAAACTTTGTTGAGAAAGGAGCTAAAAGCAATTTTATCATCATCATCAATAAAAAAGGTAAATCGTCGGTGTAATAAATAGCTGCGTTCTTTGCCTAGAATATTGGCTCCCATTAAGTTTAATCCTAGAATTTCGGCTGAATCAGATAGAATGTAGTAGCCTGAAGGCGCAAAATCATATAATTCAGTATATTTTGGACCAGTAATTTCTGAATATTCTTGGGTTATTTTTAATTCTTCTTTTAGTTTTTTGCTTTCTAATGAACTAAGAATTTCGAATTCGTTTAAAATCTTAATTATTTCTGATGTTATATGGTTGGAATCATCAATAGGTATTTTGTTTTTTATAATTTCAGTTCCTTTTTTATGAAGAATTATTTCAAGTTCTGATTTTGGAACGCTCTTTTTCATAATTATTGAGTGTTTGAATTATGATTTAATTTTGCTTTTTTTCAAAGTTTTAGTACTTTGAAATAGTACCAGATTTTTTTTTGAAATAAGTCAACTTTTTTATTCAATGATTGAAGTATTGATTTTATTGTAATCCATCATTATTTTAAAGAGGAAAGTCTGGATGTTTAATTAGCTATTTAATGAATTTAACTTAAGAAGTTTCTTAATAGCTATTAGTAAATAAGCAACCTATATACACTCAAATTTAGTAAAAAAATATCATATTTTTATATAAAACCCACTATTTTTCTATAGAGTAACAGAAATGATAGTTTTTATAAACTATTGATTAGTAGTTAATAAGAAATAAAAATAGGAAAAAATATAAATATTGATGTATTAAAATATATTATTCGAATTTATTTCTTGAAATGCTTGCATATTAATTTGCTTAATGTAGAAATGTTTATTGGTTTTGAAATGTAATCAGTAAATCCAGCTGCAATGGCTTTGTCATGATCGCTTTGCATTCCGTTTGCGGTTTGAGCAATGATTACTAGATCTTTATTGAATTTACGTATTTCTTTCGTGGCTTCATAACCACCCATTTCGGGCATATTTATATCCATCATCACTAAGTCTATATCAGGATGATTGCGACAGGTTTCAATCGCGTCATAACCTGTGCTCACTTTCAAAGTTTCTTTGCTAAAAGGTTTTACAGCAATAGTAATTAGCAATTTAGAGATCGCATCGTCCTCGACTATTAATACTTTGAGGTCTTTGATGTTGTTTTCCTCTTGGTCACAAGATGTAATTTTTTCTACAACCAAGTTTTCTTTACTTTCATATTCTGAATAGAAAGGTAGTGTAAAATAAAAACTGCTTCCAACTCCTTCTTTACTTTCTACCCAAATGTGTCCGCCTTGCATTTCAACATAGGCTTTTGAAATGGCCAATCCTAAACCTGAACCTTCGTGTGTTCGACTAATGGTATCATTGGCTTGTCTGAACCTTTCGAAAATTATATTTTTTTGAGAATCTGAAATTCCTAAACCAGAATCTTTCACGAAAAATTCTAGATAACCTTCTTTTTTTTCGCAACCCAATTCGATGCTACCATTGCTTGTAAATTTGATGGCATTTTTCACAAGATTAGTTAGAATTGCGTATAATTTTTCACGGTCTGTTTTTATAAAACTTTCATTTGGAGGCAATGCTTTAGATGAAAAAAGTGATATTTGTTTGTGTTTGGCTTCTGGTTTAAAGAAAGTGGTTAAATAGTCAAACAGTTCATTTATATTCGTTTCGGATGTTGTTATTTCTATTTGTCCTGATTCAATTTTTGAAATACTAATGATGTCATTGATGATGTTTAGCATTCGTTTGCCACTTTTTTCAATGATGTTTATATATTCTTGTTGAATATCACTTGACAAATCTTTTTCTTTTAAAAGTTCGGTAAAACCTAGAATACCATTCATTGGAGTACGAATTTCGTGACTCATATTGGCAAGGAAAGCTAATTTTAAACGATCACTTTCTTCTGCTTTTTCTTTAGCTAAGATGAGTTGTTGTTCAATAATTTTGCGTTCTGTAATATCTTCTTTAATTGCAATATAATGGGTTGTAATTCCTTGTGAATTTAAAATTGGAGATATTGACGCAAATTCCCAATACTTGGTTCCGTCTTTTTTCTTGTTATGAAATTCGCCATACCATTCTTTGCCTGAATTTATGGTGTCCCATAATTTTTTATACTCAGTGGGCGAGGTATGACCTGATTTTAAAATATTCGAATTTACCCCAATAATTTCATCATAGGAATAACCGGTTGTTTCAAGAAATTTTGAATTGACGTATTCGATTGTTCCAAATTTATCTGTAATCTCAATAGCAACAGGGCTTTGTTCTACTGCTTGCGATAGTTGTTTTATTTTATCTTGTGTTTGTTTTTGTTCAGTAATGTCGTGAATAATAACTTGAACAGCATTTTGTTTTTCATATAATGTTGGGATAGCTTTTAGTTCGACATATACTGTTTGACCGGTTAAAGAAACAAGTTTTTCTTCGACCACTCTAGAAGCATATTCGTCAACAATTATTTCTTTCATTTTTTCAATTACGCTTTCTAGGCTATCTTGATGAACGAATTCTAAGACCGATTTTCCAATAATTTGATCACTATTGTCGGCATTTACAATTCGAATCGCTTCATCATTGGCATAAGTGATTTTGTCATTGACATAGGTAATAATTCCGTCTGGTGAATTTTCAACCAGACCTCGATATTTTTTTTCGCTTTCTCGTAGCAACTCTTCGGCTAATTTTCTTTCGGTTATGTTAGTAACAACTCCAATAGTGCTTGTAATAGTATTGTTTTTATCTTTAATAGCAGACACAGAGGTTTGACCCCAAAAGATTGTTTTGTCTTTTTTTACATAGCGTTTTTCAAGTTCATATTTATCTATTTCGCCATTTATTAATTTTGATAACATCCTTTTGCTTTTCTCCAAATCATCTGGATGGGTAACACCCAAATTTTTCAAGTTGCTGAATTCTTCCTGCGAATAGCCCGTCATTTTGAGCCACCAATTGTTGAATTCCAAAAAATTACCATTCAAATCGGCTAGAATAATCCCTGAATTGGCTAGATTAAAAATATTCATTAACTTTTCTTCGCTTTTTCGAAGAGCAATTTCGTTCCTTTTGCGTTTGGTTATGTCGCGGGCGGTAACGATTAGAACGTATTTTCCATAATATTTTCCTCTATTGACGACCACTTCTTTGGGGAAAATTTCACCATTTTTGCGAATAGACCAGAATTCTAGCGAGATAGGAACACCGTTGTCAAATACAGATTGAATTATTCTATTTACTTCGTTTAAATCATTGAGTCCAGGGGCAGCAACGCTTTGAGGGTTTTTTCCAATGAGTTCTGATTTAGACAATTGATACATTAATTCGGCACCTTTATTTACATCAATAAAAGTTCCATTTTCATCAAGTACATAAATGGCTTCCGAAACTGAATCAAAAATAGATTGCAGGTTTTCTTCACTTTTTCTGAGGGCTATTTCAGTTTTTTTACGTTCAGAAATATCGTGGATTACTGCCACAATCAACTTTTTGCCATTTGCATCTATAAATCGGGTCTTTCTTGTTGAAATTGTTAAAGACTCACCACCTCTTATTGTAAGCGTTTCCTCGTTTATATTTTCTAGACCATCTGCAATTACTTGTTTATCTATTTTTAGAAAAGATTCTTGTTCCTCTTCACTTACATTTTCTGCAAGTGTTTTGCCTATAATGTCTATCTTGTTTATACCAAATAATTTACAAAATGCGTCATTTGCAATCAGAATCCTACTTTGTTCATCCTTTACAAAAAGAGGATCACCAACATTGTTAATGATTTTATCTAAGTATTCTCTGCTTTTTTCTGCTTCTTCTTTGGATTTTATTATTTCAAATTCTGCAAGTTTGCGTTCAGTAATGTCTTGAATTGTACCTATCATTTTTATAGGCTCATTCTTTTCATTGAAAATT
>Ga0116187_1002353_pt1 | contig 18630 bp, 17 predicted proteins | sample AD_JPNNA6_MetaG_FD_89755 | JGI IMG/M metagenome (GOLD analysis project Ga0116187, IMG submission 89755) | Active sludge microbial communities of municipal wastewater-treating anaerobic digesters from Japan - AD_JPNNA6_MetaG | ecosystem: Engineered > Bioreactor > Anaerobic > Digestate | place... | reverse complement strand
TCGATTGATTTGTGTTTTCGCCAAGATTGGTAACCGCTATTTTTACTTTAAACGAATCAACTTCTGTAGTAACTACTGAGGGTTCAAATGAAATACTTGAATTATCTACTGAATAATCAGGCAATTCAAATTGATTCATTTTAATTGCAGGATCACCATGCAGCGTCATACTCATACATACATTTTTGTATCCTGCATTTGATGACATCACATTGGCTATTGTTCGTTTCATACTCTCAGCAACACCTTTACCGTAAGACGTACGGAACATTTGTTGATGTAATTCCGATGAGTATGTATCGAGTTCTTCAATAATTCCTTTATCAGGCACCGCAATAAATCCGATAGCTGCTTTATCAGGAGTTAACACAAATCTTTCGTTTAATAATTTTTGAGTTGTAAAAATGTCACCTACAAAACAGCTCTGAGCAAGCACAACGGGATATCTTCCTTTGTTGCTATAATTTTCAGGGGCATCAGTACTATTATCGAATGAAGTTCCGGCAGCATGTCCGTAGAACGTCATCATTGTACAACCCGAATCAATTAAAGCTTGCAAGTATTCACTTTGGTTAATTTGAATCGGCGCATTTGAATTTTTCAAAAACGTATAAACGTTTCCTCCAAACAATGTGTCTTCTATTAACTCTGCATAAGTATGTAACTTAGCGGAAAGAATATCTTGTTCATCTTGATTAGATCCTCCACCAAAGTGCAATACATTTTTCATCCATAATGCGGGAGGTTGAAGTTGATTGTTTTCAAATTCAATTAACTTATTTAAATATGCAGTAACATCGGCATCCGATTGTGCAGAAACACGTCCTGTGGCTATTTCTGTTTTATACTCATTGGTGTTTAAGTGAGCAGTAAAAAGTTGATCGGAAGCCGGCTCTCCCCAAGTCGGAACTAAGTTCAATCCATATCCTGTACCGGATTTACTATCTGTAATCATAACTCCTTTTCCCAATAACAATAAATATTTTGGTGGAGCAACAGCTAAATCGATTAATTGATCAGCAAAAGACCGTATAGCTTGCGGATGTTTTCTGATTCCCCATGCATACTGATCGTATAATTCATTCACATCTGCTAAAAGCGGACTATATCCTTTTGTTGCACGATATGAAGCATAATCTTTAGCGCTAGTCCATATTGCTTTATTTGATACAATAAGAAAATCGGCATTCATTCCTTGCTCTAAGAAATTATTAAAACGTGCGTATTTTGCAGGATCAGGATCGCGATTTACTGGTTCAATCGTAATATTACCGTTAAAAGCAAATGCTTGATTATTGTTTATGATGTAAATTTTTTGCTCCTCTGTATAAGCCGGAATTACCGCACTAAAATTACCTCCACTATTTAAAACCGAAATAATTCTTATTGTATCACTTCCAACAACATAGACTTTGGGATTTGTCAATCCTGTATTCGAAAAATTAATTGTTGCTTTAGATCCTTGTGGATTCAGATACAATTCCTGCGGGAATGTTTCTGATGTAAAATCTGTTGACCTATCATACTCAAAACGAATATACCCTGTATTCATGTAATTTTCGTTAATCGGATTGGTAACGTCATCGTCAGGAATAATGTTAATGACTACTTGTCCGTTCACCGGCGCATTATTAACAGGAATAGTTTGGTTGTTTAAATCATATCCATAGAATAAAAAATTCCCGATAGTGGATCCATTTACTGATACTGTATAAGGATGTGAAAGGGCATTGGCCCCCATCATTGCTATACTTACTTGAGGAGGATTTACTCCTACATTAAGCTTATTAGTATTAAATGTAAAACTGTTTTGACTACCATATGCTATTTTATTAAAATACCATCCCTCGCCCATCATATAGCTATTATCGGCGATTTTGTTTCCATCTCTAAACGCGATATTGTATTCTGCATCCGACACGCGTACTTCCTTTGATCGTAAATACGGAACAGTAGGATATAACCCGAAATTTTGATCATTCTCTACAATCATCCTCTTATTAGTAGCTGACGATAAATTATATGTCAAGAAATAGGCGGCAGTATCATTAAACAAACTTTGATACGGATTTGGTTGAGATGTTGGCGCATCATAAATCTGCGCATCAAATGTTCCATCATTTTTATCTCCGAAAAACTCAATATAATCGCCTGTGTTAAAAATTCCGTTCTGATCTACGTCTACTACATTAATAAACTGCTCTTTTCCATCGTGGAATATTTGATATCTATCCGGACTAAACCATGAATTCACAGGAATTCCGTAATTCTGCAAATCACTATAGGTTACTTTAAAAATTCCTTTCTTCCAGATATTCATTCTGAAATATTGTTGATTGGAATAATCTTGTCCGCTTACAAATGAAATCCATTCATTGTTGTAGACTTGCGCATTTACATTGCACAATGCCATTAACATTAAAACAGATAAGAGGTAAAATTTACGCATGATAAAAGTTTTTAATTACAGTCCCGAAACTGTTAACTTTATTTAGTTGCTGCCTTACGCATAATATTCAACTTTAACGAGAATACATTTGAGTACAACGTACCCGCACTTCCTGTAAAGTTTGTTAATGCATAATCAATAGTTACATTTTTTATTTTTACTCCTGCTCCAATACTTGGTTGAGCTGTTGTTGAAGTTGATTGATCAATATTTTTTACTGATTGGATATTACCCACTCCTGCACGCAAGAATAAGAAATCATCATAACCGATTTCCATTCCTACTTTAGGATCTACACTTACTACATCTGACTTAATAGGCACATTTCTTTTCCCGTCGAATGTCAAATCAAGATCAACTGAAGGAGTGACCGTTAATTTTTTCGTAATGTTTGTTTTATAGCTTGCTCCTAAAATTAATTTCGGCAGTGTAACTTCTAATCCGTTTTCAGGAATTTCATTTCCTGTTTGCGTGAATACATCTTGCAAATTTTCGGTATTGTAGGTCCATGCATTGAATGTTGAAGTAATGTCTTTACCCATTGCTCCAAACTTCCATTTACCTGTTTCATATTGAGCACCGAAATCTAATCCGAAGCCCCATGCTTTTGCAAAATCTCCAACTTTACGATGAACAATTTTTACATTACCTCCGATGCTTAGCCCTTTAATTTTCATGGCTTGAGCATATGAAAGCAAGAAGGCATAATCGGCAGACGAGAATGTTTTCAATCGATCATAATCGATATTTCCGTCTTTATCGATCAAATCGGTAGAGTCAATAATATCGTCAATAGCAAATCGAATTACCGATACACCTACTGCTCTTGTAGCATCGATAGGTGCAGCGAATGAACCGTAATCGTACTTTCCGATTCCTCCGAAATATTCGTTGTGCATTGCTGCCAATTGGATATTGCCTTTCACTTTTAAAAGTCCGGCAGGATTCCAAAATCCCGCAGTGGCATCATCCACTATTGCTGATTGTGCTCCCGCCATTCCGAGTGCTTTAGCTCCTACCCCTATCGAAAGGAATTCATTACTGTATTTTTCCTGTGCGAAAAGTGATCCCGGAACGATAGCCGCGGCGATAAGCGAAAGAAGAATTTTTTTAACTTGCATAGGTTTGTTGGTCATTTAGATAACTCACAACGAATAGGAGGCAGAAATAGTATTTTTTATTCGAATCTCTTATACTGTGTGAGAGGCACAAAGGTTATAATAGTTTCAAAGTTAAAGAACACAAAAAGAATATCTTGTAAACAATTTATCGTTCGATAAATATACCTTTGCAGCATGATTAAACATTTACCCAACCTGATGACCCTGATGAACCTGTTTTGCGGGTGCTTGGCGATCATCAGTTTGTTTAATGGTCATTTCGATAATGCCTTGCTGTTGGTAGTTATCGCCGGTATCCTCGATTTCTTCGACGGATTCGTTGCCAGGCTCGTAAAAGCTAACTCAGAATTGGGCAAACAGCTTGATTCTCTGGCAGATATGGTTACATTTGGGGTGGTTCCGGGCTTCACTTTATTCTTCATTTTTAATCGCACAATGTTTGCTTTGAACGAAATGAGCAGCCCCGTGGCATCCATTTTGCCTTACCTAATGTTTGTGGTTACCTTATTTTCATGCCTTCGACTCGCTAAATTTAACATCGACCCCCGCCAAGCTTCTTATTTTATTGGCTTAAACACCCCGTCCAACACTTTCTTGGTTATGTCATTGCCGCTAATCTTGAATCATGATGAATTTGGGCTGGCGCCGATAATTTTAAATCCTGCCTTTTTAATCGCTTTCGCCATCGTTTCTTCGTATTTATTAGTAGCTGAAATTCCGTTTTTGTCGTTCAAAATCAAGTCGTTAACATGGAAAGACGCTAAACCTCAATTATTACTATTAATTGGTGCAGTGTTATTTTTATTGACATTAAGGTATGCTGCACTTCCAATAATTATAGTCTATTACTTAATTTTGTCGTTAATATATCCTCCGCATAAAAAACCAACCACATGAAATTCATAGCTCATATCAACGTAATGCCTCAAAAAGCTCTTTTAGATCCTCAAGGAAGAGCAGTATCTGCAGGGATGAAAAACATGAATCTGCACGAAATCGGCAATGTTCGTATCGGCAAGAGAATTTCATTGGAAGTAGAAGCTGCTTCTAAGGATATCGCTACCGAAAAAGTTGAACAGGCTTGTAAGCAACTTTTGGCGAACCCTATCATGGAAACTTTCGAGTTTAGCCTCGAGCAAGCATAATTTCATGCGCATCCTGACCTTTCTTGTCTTGCTCATTTTCGCAGGATCAAATGCTTATGCCCAAAGTGATGCGGCAGCGATCAGCCAAATTGAGATGTTTCAATCTCAGCTGAATGCTGATTATAAAAATCCGGATGATTCACCTCTGCCGGCTGAGGAAATTCCTCACTTCAAGGGACATCAATTTTTTAAGGTCGATTTAAAATACCGCGTTAATGCAAAGGTTGAACGTTTAACGAATCAGGATACCGTTTCATTTCCAACTACTGCAGGTAAATTCAAAAAGTATATTCCTTACGCTAAGCTTTCTTTTAAGATTGATGATACGTCGAATGTATTATACGTTTATCAGTCGGTAGCTTTAATGCAACAAGAAGAATACAAGGATTTCCTTTTTCTTCCTTTTACTGATAAAACAAACGGATTCGGTTCTTATGGCGGAGGAAGATATATCGATTTACGAATTCCTTCGGGCGATTATATGACGATCGATTTCAATCAATGTTATAATCCTTATTGCGCATATAGTAATGCTTTTAATTGTCCGATTCCTCCTGAGGTCAACCGACTAAAAATGGCGATTCCGGCAGGGGTGATGGCACCCGCGGGACATTAAAAAATTATCTTAATTCGAAATTTTGTCCGAGGTAAACGCGACGCACCGTTTCATCTTCTGCTAACTCACGCGCCGTTCCTTCTTTCAATATCTTTCCTTCAAATAAAAGATACGAGCGATCGGTAATCGTTAACGTTTCATGTACGTTGTGATCGGTGATCAAAATACCAATGTTTTTTGCTTTCAACTTATAAACGATACCTTGAATATCTTCTACGGCTATAGGATCGACGCCGGCAAAAGGTTCGTCCAATAAAATAAATTTAGGATCAACAGCAAGTGCTCGCGCAATTTCAGTTCTTCTTCGTTCTCCTCCCGACAATACATCTCCTCTGCTTTTGCGAATTTTTTGCAAACCGAATTCATCTAATAATGATTCCAATTTTTCATCCTGAGCTTCTTTGCTCAACTTAGTCATTTCAAGAACAGCCTTGATATTATCTTCAACGCTTAGCTTGCGAAAAACAGAAGCTTCTTGTGCCAGATAACCAATACCCATCTGAGCTCTCTTATACATAGGCTCATTGGTAATTTCGGTATCCTCAAGATAGATCTTCCCTTCGTTCGGTTTAATTAAGCCTACCGTCATATAAAACGTGGTAGTCTTACCGGCACCATTCGGACCTAATAGCCCTACAATTTCGCCTTGCTGCACACGAATAGAAACTTTATCTACTACGGTACGGCGTTTATAGCGCTTAATCAGTTGATCGGTGCGAAGGGTTAACATATTGCTGCAAATTTAGCGAAGAGAGTAATACAGAGCCGAAATAATTTAAAACAAGAGCTGTAGACTGGCTCTTATCCCGAATTTTGAAATATCAGGATGATCGAGGTAGGCCATACGCCAGATAAAATCAACGCGTATCAACTTGAAGATATTTTCAACACCGGCACCTAGTTCAACATAAGGTTTCTTCGATAGCGTACTGAAGGCAGTAGGATCTTTTAAGATTGCGAGATTACTTTTGCTAATACCGCCGTAAACGATTTTAGCTTGCGCTACTTCCCTCCATTTCAACTTTCGCATCAAAGGAATTTTATCGAGGAAGAATCCGTCGAAGTGATGCGTTGCATATCCGCTTAGATAATAATCGCTCACAAACTCAAAATAATTCATGAGGTTGAATGCCGCGTAATCATAAAAATAAGTCTCGTTACCGGGATGAAGTTCTAGCAAAGGATAAGGAAGTGTTCCCCAGATTTTACCTGCGCTTAACACCCAATAAGTATAACCGAAAGGAGCTAATCGTAATCGATCATCAATTTTTACAGTGAGCTTCTGATATTCAAAATCACTATTCATTACTCCTTTCAATCCGTAAGTATAATTTACTTGTAACACAGGATAATCGGAACCTAAACTTACACGATCTATTTTACCTGCAACAAATTTTTCGCGATAAGCGAAACGTGTGAACAATGAAATCTCAGAGGTCTCGAATGAATTTTTATAATCGGTATGCTCGTCGTTGGTATAAAAACTTACATCCAGATCACCTAAAGGCCTAAAGCGGCTATGCCCAAACGTTACACGGTTCGAGAAGCCCGGAAACCATTCCATTTCATACCATGCTTTTTGAATTTCGATGGTATTTAATTTTGTTGCGGGATTTCTTCTAAATAATGAGAAGAGTAAATTATCGTCGGTAAAACCATTGTCACTCTGCCCGAGCTGCTGGACATCATATTTATAATTGACGCCTACAAACTGCCGTGGCTTGTCTGATAGTTTGAATTTAATTCCTCCTCCGTATTTAAACTTCTCGTCTTTCAATCCGTAGGCAAGATATCCATCCATTAAAACTTTTGTACTGAAGTCGTCACTGGTTCTTCCTCCGATACGGAATCTATTGCCTTCAATTTTATTGAAACTATAAACAGTGTAGTATGGTCCTAATTCAATCTTGCCGATGTCTTTATATCCTGTGAAAAATAAGGTCACAAAATCGACATAAGTTTTAAATGCAGGCAACGATTTTATGGTATCTACCATGTGGTAGATTTTTGTTTCTCGTTCCGACAAACTATCATGCCTCGACTGTGTCCAAAAGTCATCGGTGCGAGCTAACGCTTCATCATTCACTACAATATTCTCGGTGCCCTTAAATACATTATCGTTGATAGGTTCGTTGACGATAAACTTACGATACGATGTGGTTTTTCGACCGATGAACCCCATGCCGTCTTCCTTCGCTGCAAAGTCTACTATCAAAACATCTTTCGACAACATCCATTGCTTATTGTCAACACGCGTATATTCTTGAACGATGGCCATATCCTCCACCCAGTTCACATTCGCTTCACCGGCGATGCGCATATTGATTTTCTTAATAGCCCAAGTAGTGTCTTGCACCCAAAACTCTCCGGTAAATGTCAGCTCTTGCGGGCGACGCGGTTTGAATTTCAACTTATAACACCACTGACTATCGATATAAGTACTGTCGAGCAAATAATATTTGTAATACAACAAACCTAAATCGGAAGTAGGACTCACAAATCCTTTTCCGAATAAATCGATGAAGTTATCGTACACGTTTACGCGTTGGTACATATCACCCAAAAACTGTGTTACAGTAGCGTTTTCTAATCCCGAAACTTTACTTGCCTTTATTATCTCGCGTTTGTTCTTCGGACTATTTTTAAAGTATACATCCGACATTGATTCAGAGATAAAGAAAGGTAAAAAGGGACGAGAATTGGTTTCGCTGCTATCAATATTATCGAAGATAAAGCTAAAAGGTTTAAGCAGTTTTTTATTCTTAAATTTCTCGCTGATATTCGTTAAATCGAATTCAAGTTTATTATACACTTCATATTGATACGTCTCTAATTTTGAAGGATCATTCTGATCTTTATTCTTAACGATATTTCTAAAAATGATATTCGCAGGATTTTCTCCTGCTTTAATTACTACTTCATTTAACTCGACTTTCGATGCGCTTAATACGATATTGATAACTTGAACTTGTCCTTTCTTCACGCGCATCTTCACAGGCTTATAGCCAACTAAAGTGCAGATTATTGAATCGGTAGGATTGGCTGATGATAAATTAAACTTACCATCCATATCTGTATTTGTTCCGGTGGTAGTTCCCTTAAAAATAACAGTAGCAAACGGCACAGGCTCGTTCGTTAAAGCATCGGTAACTTTACCGCTTATAGATGTTTCCTGCGCCGATGCTGTTTGTAAAAACAAAAATGCGATTAGAAATAAAAAGACGGAAATGGCGTCTCTAATTTTTTTCATAAATAAATGGAAAATGGTTTTAGCATATATAAGACTAACTAATCACTTTAATGTTACTAACTCTTCCCAATATTCGAGGGCACGGCGAGTATGAGGTATAACTATGGTACCTCCTACCAGATTTGCTACGGCAAATATTTCAAACAGCTCTTCGGTAGTTACTCCTTCCTCATGACATTTTCCAAGATGATATTTAATGCAATCGTCGCAGCGCAATACCATCGACGAAATCAATCCTAACATCTCTTTCACCTTAACACTAAGAGCTCCTTCCTGATAAGTAGAAGTATCAAGTGCATATAACCTTTTAATATTGGTATTCCCCGCCGAGAGAATTTTCTCGTTCATTTTGGCGCGGTAGCCGTTAAAATCTTCTACTTGACTCATTTCAATTTTATTTTATATCAAAAACTGTGCAAGAAATTATTGTAATGCTGCTTTATTCTTATTTCGCTCTACCATTGCTGAAACATAAATACTGATTTCATATAGCAAGAACAAAGGAATAGCTACTAACATTTGACTGGTCACGTCTGGAGAAGGAGTGATTACGGCTGCCACTATTAAGTTAATCACCATCGCATGTTTACGGTATGTTCGCATGAAAGCCGGCGACATTACACCAAGTTTACTAAGAAAATAAATAACCATGGGCAATTCGAATACAAATCCGGTAGATAATGACAATACCGTTACAATATTTATATACGAATCCATGCTGATTTGGTTTTTAATCTCGGCACTCACTTGATAATTCCCTAAGAAATTAATCGACATGGGAGTGATGATATAATAACCAAATAAGATTCCCATCATGAATAACAACGTAGTAAAGAACACGATTCCGCGTGAATATTTTATCTCACGTTCCGACAAAGCAGGTCGAATGAATCGCCATAATTCCCAAATTAAATAAGGGAAACCAAGAATAAAACCCGTCATGACGGCAATCCACATATGCGTAGTAAATTGCCCACTGATATCGAGATTGATTACCGAGAAATTAATCTGGTCGAAACACATATCCAGATTATATTTCTGCGATATTTCACACAGCATTCTATACGTCCAGAAATCTTTATTTTTAGGAGCGAGAATTATGCCATCGAAAATAAATTCCTTATTGAGGAAAGCTACAAATCCTAACACACAAATCACTATCACCGCACGAACAATATGCCATCTCAAGGCTTCGAGATGGTCGAGAAATCCCATCTCTTTGTTCGGATCTTTACCGTCTATTAACATAATCGCTATTTGTACTTTTTATTTAAATAATTCCTTCTTTCAATAAATCATGAAGGTGAATAAACCCAACAAATTTACTTTTATCGGTAACAGCTAACTGAGTAATATTATATTCCTTCATCATCTGCAAAGCCTCTACCGCCATGGTATCTTTATCAACCGACTTCGGCTTTTTATTCATGATATCTTTTGCAGTAAGATTTGTGAAATTATTGTTTTTGATTTGCTGCATCATTCTACGCAAATCGCCATCAGTAATCATTCCCGCCAATTTACCTTTATCAATTACTGCCGCACAACCTAATCGTTTCGATGATATTTCAAGTATCACATCAGTAATTGGTGTCGACATTTGAACAATCGGTTTAGGATTTGAAGCCCAAAGATCATCTACTTTTAAATACAATCGTTTTCCTAATGCTCCACCCGGATGATATCTCGCGAAATCGGCCGATGTAAATCCTCTTTCTTCCAACAAACATACTGCTAAAGCGTCACCCATCGCTAACTGTGCTGTGGTTGAACTTGTTGGAGCTAAATTATTCGGACAAGCTTCTTTACTTATGGCAGTAAGCAAACGATAATCGGCGTGCGTTGCCAAGGCAGAAGTTTCATTTCCAACCATCGCCACTAAAATATTACCACCATTCTTAATAAGAGGAGCTAATACTTTTATTTCGGGAGTATTTCCGCTATTAGAGATAAGAATAACAACATCATTGCGTTGTATCATGCCTAAATCACCATGAATTGCATCGGCAGCATGCATAAATACAGAAGGAGTACCGGTAGAATTAAAAGTAGCTACCATTTTATTGGCAATAATGGCACTTTTACCGATTCCGCTTACAACAACTCTGCCTTTCGACTGAATAATTAAACGAACAACAGCAGTAAAATCTTTAGTTAATTGCTCTTTCAAACCCGCAATTGCTTCGGCTTCAATGTCGAGAGTCTTTTTTGCGAGTGCAAGTATTTTTCGATCGGTATTCATTTTCATGATTTAATTCAGTCTTTGCAAAAATATTTCATATTTCTCTGCGTTTTGATATTGCTATTCAATCTTTATTACAGTATCTTCACGCAACGCCAAACGACAAATGATTTTTTTATTAATGTTTGATGAAATTAAAATTGTTTGAGTTTGGCAGGCAAAAATAGCTTAAATTTGTCGTCCCTTAATTTCCAGTGTACATGCTAGTGGCAGAGTCAACGCTCTTGGAAGCGTTATATAAGTATTTTGGTTATGAGCAATTTAAAGGTGATCAGGAAGCGATCATCCGAAATGTGCTTGAACGTCGTAATACATTCGTTATTATGCCGACCGGCGGCGGTAAGTCTATGTGCTACCAACTTCCGGCGCTAATGAGCGAAGGTACTGCAATCGTGATATCTCCGTTAATTGCGTTAATGAAGAATCAGGTGGATGCCATTCGTGGCTTCAATACTGATGATGGTGTTGCTCACTTTTTAAATTCTTCTCTTACAAAGGCTGAAATTCAGACTGTTAGGAAGGATATTAAAGCGGGCAAGACTAAATTATTATACGTAGCTCCGGAGTCGTTAACCAAAGAAGAGAATGTAAAATTCCTTCAAGAAGTGAATATTTCATTTTTTGCGATCGATGAGGCGCATTGTATTTCTGAGTGGGGACATGATTTCCGCCCGGAATATCGTCGCTTACGTCCGATTATTGATGAAATAGGGAAAGTTCCCATCATCGCTTTAACAGCTACTGCTACTGAAAAAGTACAGGGTGATATCCAGAAAAACCTCGGAATGATGGATGCAGCCTTATTTAAGGCTTCATTTAACCGTGCAAACCTTTATTATGAGATTCGTCCGAAGCAGAATGTGCTGAAGGAAATGATCAAATTCGTGAAGCAGCATTCGGGAAAATCGGGAGTTATCTATTGCCTCAGCCGTAAAAAGGTGGAAGAGGTGGCAGAAACGCTTACTGTGAATGGTATTCGCGCCCTTCCTTATCATGCAGGATTAGATGCTTCTACACGTGCCAGCCATCAGGATAAATTCCTAATGGAAGAGGTAGACGTGATCGTTGCAACTATTGCTTTCGGGATGGGAATCGACAAACCGGATGTTCGTTTCGTAATTCACCATGATATTCCTAAGAGTTTAGAGGGTTATTATCAGGAAACGGGACGTGCGGGTCGCGATGGACGTGAAGGTCGATGTGTTACTTTCTACTCTTATAAGGATATCGAGAAACTCGAGAAATTTATGAAGGGTAAGCCGGTAGCTGAACAGGAAATCGGTAAACAACTATTACTTGAGACGGTAGGCTACGCTGAAACCAGTGTTTGTCGCCGTAGAGTATTGCTCAATTATTTCGGAGAACGTTACGATCAAGATAATTGCGGTAACTGCGACAACTGTTTACATCCGAAACCGCAAATTGAAGCGCAAGATGAACTTGAATTATTGATTGAAGCCATCTTAGCTGTTAAAGAAAAACATCAAGCCGAGCATATCGTAAATGTCCTTTTAGGAAAAACCGATCAGCAGGTAAAAACATATAAGCACGATAAACTGGAATTATTCGGTGATGGCGGCGATCAGAGCGAGCGCTTCTGGACAACGTTGATCCGTCAAGCTGTTTTATCAGGCTTGTTACATAAAGACATCGATAATTACGGATTATTGAAAGTTAGTGAAAGCGGACATGAATACTTAAAAACGCCGACTTCTTTCAAAATCGCACTCGATACCAGCTTCGATAATACAGAATCAGATGATGATGATGAATTTTCAGGTGGCGGATCAGGTGGCGGCGGCGCAGCCGATGAGCAATTATTTGAGATGCTTAAAAATCTTCGCAAAAATGTAGCGAAGAACATGAATGTACCTCCATTCGTTGTATTCCAAGATCCTTCTCTCGAAGAGATGGCTACCAACTACCCTATTTCGGTAGATGAATTAAAGAATATTGCCGGTGTTGGTTCAGGAAAAGCGGTGAAATACGGGAAACCATTCATCGACTTAATCAAGAAGTATGTTGAGGATAATGATATTGAACGTCCGATGGACCTCGTTGTAAAAAGCGTGGTTAACAAAAGCGGATTGAAAGTATATATCATCCAAAATATCGATCGTAAAATTTCGCTCGATGCAATGGCAAAAGCCAAAGGATTGAAACTTACTGAAATGATTACTGAATTAGAAACGATCGTTGCTTCAGGAACTAAAATCGATATCGGATATTATATCAATGAAGTGATTGACGAAGATCGCCAAGATGAAGTTTTCGAATACTTCCAAACAGCAGAAACCGACTCGGTAGCTGATGCTTTGAAAGAACTCGGAGAAGACGATTACACCGAAGAAGATATCCGCTTAATGCGAATTAAATTTATGAGTGAGATGGGTAACTAAGGTTGCCGTTATAAACTTGAAAAGTCCCGACCAAAATCGGGACTTTTTTATTGGAGGAAAAAATGAATGAGTGAGTGAATGAATGAGTGATTGATTGTGATTCAGGATCAATTTATAGGTAAAATAACAAAGTTAATCTGGCCTTAATCGCTTTTCTTCAATTAGCGCAACAAAAATTCTTAAGCTATTTTCAAAAGAAGAAACCAAAGTCATAAACAAATTATAATCCTTTTAAATCCATAAAAATCCTTTCATCCGTGTTCTATTTAGATTTCAAATTTTAAAATAGAGTTTTCTGTGGTTAAAAATTTTATAGGTTTTCCGAATCAGCGCATCGTCGTAGACGATAATTATACCTTTTTCGTAAGACAAGAACTTCGCCCAACCATCATAACAGATTACAACCATTTCGGCCAATCAAAAAATTTGCAAATCCTGGCTTAAAAGCGACTCGAGATTAAATAAAAAAACCCGCACAAGTGTACGGGTTCATTTATAGCATTTCGGTTATCTGCTAATATTCATCTTCGTTGAAGAAGAAGTCATCTTTAGTCGGATAGTCCGGCCAGATTTCTTCTATCGTTTCATACGGCTCACCTTCGTCTTCCAGCTCCTGTAAGTTTTCAATAACTTCCATTGGGGCTCCCGAACGAATAGCATAATCAATCAGCTCATCTTTGGTGGCCGGCCACGGAGCATCTTCCAAATGTGAAGCAAGTTCTAAGGTCCAGTACATGGTAAAGTATTTTAAATTGTTTTATTTGAACGTCAATAATCTCAACAGGTTTCACTCCCTGTTAGAGGGCTGCAAAAGTAATAAAAGATTTTTCTTAGAAAAAAAATTGAGGATCAGCTTTTTTTTACATTCTCGGTTTCCACGGCGTTTCAGGAGCTTTGAGCTCTTGAGCAACATAACGGGAAAGCATGAAAAGATAGTCTGATAGTCGGTTTAAGTAGATGCTAATTTTCGTATCTACTTCATTTTCAGCGGATAAATGAACAACAAGCCTTTCAGCTCGTCGGCAAACGCATCGCGCAATATGGATATAAGAAACGGTTTGGTGTCCGCCGGGAAGCACAAAAGATTTTAACGGAGGCAGGCTATTTTCCATGCGATCCATCTCATTTTCGAGCAATTGAATGTCGCTATCTACCAATTCCGGCAGCTTCATCTTCCCTTTTTCGGGGTCGCTGGCGAGCAATGAACCGATGGTAAATAGGCGATCTTGGACTTCCAACAGCACATTAATAAGGTCCTGAGGAATGTTCTGATCGCGTATTAATCCTACCCATGAATTCAATTCATCGATAGTTCCGTAACCTTCTATTCTTAAGTGATACTTCGGCACTCTGGCACCTCCTATGAGGGAAGTCTGACCTTTATCGCCGGTTTTTGTATAAATCTTCATTACACTAACTCTGTTTTTACTTTAGGAGAAGGATTTGCACCATCACTCTCAACACCACCATCTTTTAGTCGGATGATACGATGTGCGTGACGAGCAATATCTTCCTCATGTGTTACCAGGATAACGGTATTTCCTTTACGGTGAATCTCTGCAAACAACTCCATTATTTCTTCTGAAGTTTTCGAATCGAGGTTTCCTGTTGGCTCATCGGCAAGAATGATAGCAGGATTTGTTACTAAGGCACGAGCTACGGCAACACGCTGACGCTGCCCTCCCGATAATTCATTCGGACGATGCGTAACGCGACCATCCAAACCAACGCTCTTCAAAGCTTCGAAAGCACGGGCTTCACGTTCTTCTTTTTCGACACCGGCATAGATTAATGGCAATGCCACATTTTCGAGCGCGGTGCTGCGAGGCAAAAGGTTAAACGACTGAAACACGAATCCGATTTGGCGATTACGAATATCGGCCAACTCATTATCGGTCATCTTAGCCACATTAATACCGTTCAAGAAATACTCGCCTGCCGAAGGAGTATCTAAGCAGCCCAAAACATTCATCAACGTCGATTTTCCCGACCCCGACGAACCCATCAGTGCTACATATTCATTCTTGTAAATTTCCATATTCACGTTTCGAAGAGCGTGAATAGTCTCAGTCCCTACAACGTAGGTCTTGGCAATATTGACAACTTTAATAATCGATTCCACAGTGCTGAAAACTTATTTCCTCAAAGGTAACAATCAAAACGACATTTCGGTTTTAAATCGGACGTATCGTCGTTTTTGAGTCGCGAAGCGGAAAGATTTACAGCATAAAGAAATAAATATACAATCGCGAATCCTGAGTTTCAGAAAAATCGTGGATGTCAATACCTCACCACAAATTTTTCTTTCGAAAATCCTTTATTGAAAAAAACGAGTCCCATCATAAAAACATCAATACTTATAGTTACTCTTGGGTGAGATGATATTTGCTTCCAGGCTTCTTGCATCTCTTCCGACCAATTAATATCATCAACGATAATCACTGTATCATCGTGAACCTTCGCTAAACACATTTCGAAATATTCGAGTGTTGGCTTTAGCTTGTGATTTCCGTCGAGGTACACAAAATCGAGTCGTGGCATTTTTGAAATCGCTTGCGGAAGTGTTAGAGAAAACTCTCCTTCTATTACTTCAATATTTAACTCAGGAAATTGCGCAAAACCTTTTCTTGCTAATGATGCTGTTTGATCGCAACCTTCTAATGTGATCACTTGCGCTGCAGGACTCCCCTTCGCCTGATACAAAGCACTTATTCCAACCGAAGTTCCCACTTCAAGAATATATTGAGGCTTTAAATATTTACTCAAACGAAATAACATCCGCGCATATTTAGGCGGCTTGCTCGATCGCTTTGCAATGAATGATATTGGTAGTTGCTTATATACTTTTCCTCCAAATCCAGCTCCGAAATCACGTACTGAAACAATTGTATTGTCGCTTAAAAGTGATTGACGGTACTTTTCTATCTTTTCTTGATCAGCATCTTTCCTATCGCGTCGCCAAACAAATTCATTCAAATTATACATGAAAGAGCTTTGTAATCCGTGGCGACCCACCGAAACAAAATAATACTTGATAAAATTCAATATCAACTTAACGGCTTTCATTTCACCGATTCTTTGTTAGATGCATTCAATGAAAGCAAAATACTGATAGCAAGTACGCCTAAAACCACTAACAATGCATAAACAGTGGGGATATGGAAAAATTCGGAACCCAACATTTTAATCCCGACAAACGATAATATTACGGCTAATCCATACTTTAAATACTTAAACAAATTCATCATTCCCGATAATGCGAAATATAATGATCGTAATCCGAGAATAGCGAAAACATTACTTGTATAAACGATGAACGAATCTTTACTGATAGCTAATACTGCAGGAATTGAATCAACCGCAAAAATTAAATCCGTAAAATCAACAACGATTAACACCAGCAACAATGGAGTTGCAAACCATCTTCCCGCTTGCTTAACCATGAAATGTTTCCCGTGATAATCTTCTGTTATCGGAAATATCTTGCGACAAACACGCACCAATAAATTATCGTCGAATGAAGGATCATCATCATCACCCGAGAAAAACATTTTCACTCCGGTAAACAATAAAATTCCTCCGAACACATAAATCATCCAAGTGAACATTTGGAAGATGGCTACGCCGGCAACAATGAATGCACCACGTAAAATCAACGCTCCTAAAATTCCCCAAAACAAAACGCGATACTCGTATTGTTTTGGAACTTTAAAATAGCTGAAGATCACGATAAACACAAAGAGATTATCGACACTTAAACTCCATTCAATAACATAACCCGTTAAAAATTCAAATGCTTTTTCGGGACCCTTTACAGTGTAAACCCAAGCATTAAACATCAAAGCAATCACGCTCCAGAAAGCAACCCAAAGCAACGACTGCTTAAAAGAAACTTCTTTATCGGATTTATTAAGCACAACAAGGTCGAGCACCAAAAGAGCCAAAATAAACACATTAAATCCTACCCAAAAGCTCATCGGCTCCATGCTGTTCTCCTCTTTATTTTATTACTAAAATGAATTACTTATAATTTGCCGGGTTCAATGCATCCGGACTCCATTGTTTAAAAAACTCAATTACTTTTTCTTTACTGTATCCTTCACCCTCTTCGAGATATCCCGAGTTCTGCGTATGGATTCTATTCCCCTGTGCATCTAAAATTACGAATACAGGAAATCCGAAACGTTGAGGAAAAGAAAGCGATGCCAACACTTCTTCGTTCTTATTTTCTTTACTGAAGTTAATATGCTCCATCACAAATCCAGCTTTCAAAGCAGAATCAATTTGTGCATCTGCATGAATAAACTTCTCAAACATTCTGCACCACTTACACCAATTTCCACCAACCATTAAAAACACATGTTTATTCCCTGACTTCGCTTCAGCAACAGCCTTTTGAATCTGCGCTTTCGCATCCATATCGGGATGATAAATCTCCACCGGCTTCGGTGCCTCTTGCGCAAACACCAACTGCGCCATCACAACAAACAAGAATGATAATATTACCTTTTTCATAATTTGATTTTTTAATTCTTTAATTTCCCATCGCGTCAGCCAAACTCGCTTCGCGCAACTCTAAACCCTAAACCCTTAACTGTAAACCCTAAACTGTAAACCCTAAACCCTATACCTCTTCTTACCCCACCCTTTTCCCAAACTCTTCTCTCACATCTTCCAATGCAGGAAAGAGATAGTGCGATATTTTTAATACGGGTTGATATAACACTGATTCAGATTTTGTTTTTGCAGTGAAGAGTCCCATTCTTACATCTACGGGACGAATAATGGCTAGTATAACACTAACAGTTAACGCAAATTTTAATGTACCGAAGATTGCTCCGGCAACTTGATTGATTGGCGTTAGCTTAGATGCTTTTAATATTCCTTCTAAGAATTTTGCAAGTAAAACCATTACGACAATCACTAATATAAATACAATGAAAAATGTGATGTATGGTAATACTGTCGACGGACTATCAACGAACTTTTTCACAATACCTTCGAACATACTCGAAAATTTGAAGGCAATATAAAATCCGAGTATCAATCCGATAATCATAGCGATCTCGAAAATTATTCCTTGTTGCCAGCCTTTATACATTCCCCATAACAAAGGAATGGCGATAATTACGTCTAGGTAATTCATAGTTGATTATTCGGATACAAAGATAAAAACAATTCGGGATACAGAAGGTAGGAGGCAGGCTATAGACGATAGACGATAGAATATAGACTTTTGACAATAGACTAATGAAAACTCCCTTTGTCAATTTTCTTTTGCCCATTGTCAGTGCCTGAAATACGTTGACCGTTTAAAAGGGAACAAAACCTTAAAAACGATAAAAAATGGCAACGAAACAACAGTACAAATTAAGTCAAGAAGAACGCCGTCGCCGGGTGTTTAGTGA
>Ga0116187_1002336_pt1 | contig 18702 bp, 18 predicted proteins | sample AD_JPNNA6_MetaG_FD_89755 | JGI IMG/M metagenome (GOLD analysis project Ga0116187, IMG submission 89755) | Active sludge microbial communities of municipal wastewater-treating anaerobic digesters from Japan - AD_JPNNA6_MetaG | ecosystem: Engineered > Bioreactor > Anaerobic > Digestate | place... | reverse complement strand
GGTCGCACCGCGACGTCGTCGGGAAGAATCATCTTGCCCTTGCGTTCCAGTTGTTCCTTGCGGAACAGGAAATGCATCATGAGGCCGATGATCACGGCGAAGGACACCGCGCCCACGGCGCGCGCGATGCCGATCTCGAGCCCCAGGATCCGGGAGGTCATGATGATGGCCAACACGTTGATGGCCGGGCCCGAGTACAGGAACGCCGTGGCGGGCCCCAGCCCTGCGCCCAACCGGTAGATGCCCATGAACAAGGGCAGGACCGTGCACGAACACACGGCCAAGATGCTGCCGGAAACCGATGCGACCCCGTAGGCCAACGGCTTGGGCGTGTCGGGGCCCAGGTACTTCATCACCGCCCCCTGCCGCACGAAGGTGGAGATGGCTCCCGCGATGAAGAAGGCAGGAATCAGGCAGAGCAGCACATGTTCGCGTGCATACCAGCGTGTCAAGTACAGGGCCTCGAGGATCGCTCCGTCGAACCGGGGCGACCCCACCGGCAACCAGAACAGCGCCAGGAATGCGGCGACGATGATGCCGAAAATCGTCAGTTCCTTGTGGTCTTTCATCGGGTGTCTTTTCTCCTTCATTCCTGTCCAGGTTCCGAATCGATTTTGCGTAGTTGCGTATCTATGCAAGTTGATCTTGGAAAAAGAGGGGGCACGTAATGCCCCATGGATGGCCTTCCGGTATCGGAACGCGACCGGTTTACCAGGAACGCACCAACAGCCAGATTCCGGCGACGATCATGCCCGCGGCCGAGATGCGGTGCAGCCACGGGGTGATCTTCTGGGTGGCGTTGAACGTGCGCGCCACCATGTGGGTTCCGTAGCCTGCGGCCACCACCAGCACGAACACGGGCAGGGCCGTGGCCACACCGTAGGGGATGGTCACCGACCACGAGGGTGTGCTCGCCACCGCCAGCGGGACCACCGACCCGAAGAAGATCCCTGCCGACACGGGACAGAAGGCCAGTGCCAGGATCGACCCAAGGAGAAAGGCTCCCGGAACGTGTCCGACGCGGTCCAGCCGGTCTTTCCAGCGCAAGGTGTTCATGCCGCCGCCGGGAAGGCGCAGCCAAGGCGAAATGGCCAACAGCAGGCCGCCCGCCAGGAACACCCAGCCCAGCACCGATTCGGCGTGGAACTGGACCTTGCGCACCAATGGCCCCAATTTGAAGATGCCGGCGGAAAGGATCCAGGCCAGGGCGGCGTAGGCGGCGGCGCGGCCCAGCGCGTAGCTGGCGCCCACGACCAGGCCGGCTTTCCAGGATCCGGCACCGCGGACAAGAACCGACACCGCCGCGGCGTGGCTGGCCATGGGGCAGGGCGAGATGGAGGTCAGCACCCCCAGCCCCAAGGCGGCGATCACGGGCAGGTCGGATTCGATCATCGGGCTTCCTTCAGGAACGCGATCGTTTCGTTCTTCACGTAGTTGGCGAACGCGGACGAATCGCGCAGGAGCTTCCACGTGTGCACGAGCTCCTTGGAGCGGACCATCTTGCCGCCGCGCATCTCCATGAGGGCCACGTTCTTGTTCATGAGTCCCACCTTGTCGGCCAGCGCCGATCCTTGCGGGGATTCCATGTCCATCGTGCCCCACTTGAGGCGGCCGGTCTTGATGGAATCCTTGAGGCCGACTTGGATGGCCTGTGCCGCCCACTTTTCGAGCTTGACGCAGGAAATGCAGCGGTAGTTGTAATGGAAGTAGGTGGCCTGCACGGTCGCGGGAGCCTGCGGTCCCTGGACGGGGGCGGCGGTCGCGGCGGTCGCCAGGGCGATCGCGAGGGAGAGGATCAGACGAGCCATGAGGCGATCTCCTTGGGCGAGGGAACTTTGCCAGCCACCAGGACCTTGCCGTCCTTGACCAGCGCGGGGGTGCTCATGACACCGCGATCCAGGATGGCGGCGATGTCCTCGATCTTGCGGACATCGGCTTGTACGCCGGATTCCGCCACGGCCTTGAGGACCGCTTCGTGGAGCATCTTGCATTTGGCACAACCGGTGCCCAGGACTTCGAGGATCATGATTGGTTCTCCTGATGGATTCGATGTGGCGAATTCCGCGTCTTTCGCGGCAGGCGCATCATTGTTCCGAAATGCCGTCCAGGCATTGCAGGAAGTCGGGAATGCAACCGGCCTTGAGCGAGTAGAAGACCATGTTGCCTCGGCGGTCGTCTTCCAGCAGGCCCACCTGCCGCAACTGCGCGAGGTGGCGCGAGGTCGTGGACATGTCCAGTCCCACTTCCTGGGCCATTTCGCAGACGCACTTTTCGCCTTGCGACAGGCTGGCGATCATCTTGAGGCGGGCGGGGTTGGCCAACGCGGCAAGGATGCGGGCGCGCTTGACGAACCAGGTTTTGTCGGCAAGATCGGGAGCGATGGGTTGGCAGGTCTTGCAAGGCATGGCAGGAATGTATGTTTGTTTGCAATATTATGCAATAAAGAAATTGATAAGTTCGTAGATAAGGTGTATATCACACCTAAATTGGCTTTGGAAGGTTCGAAGTCAACGGGATGAATCATCGACTCGAGGAGATGGCATGAAGACGCTGGATCGCAAGGTGATCCTGGCCGTGGTGGGATTGTCGGCGCTGCTCGCCGTGCTCAACAACTTCCGCGTCGCGCCGGAAAAGCGGGTGACATGGTTTGGCGGCCAGATCGTACTTCCCGAACCCGAGGACATCGGGCGATGACCCGCCGATCCGTGTTCGCCGCCGCCTGGATGCTCCTGGCCGTGGCGAGTCTGACACTTTCCGTCCTGGAGATCTCGTTTCCCGGGATCTTTTCCGTGGCCTTCCGGTTCGACGCTTTGTTCATGTGGCGCATCCACATCGGGATCGCCGAGGTGGTCCTGGCGGGTCTGTTCCTGTGGCCGGCGTTCCGCCTGGACGCCGATCTGTCGGCGCGGATCCTGGAGACGGCCTCCCGCGTGGGGATCGGGGGGATGTTCGTCGCGGCCTCGTGGTTCAAGATCCAGGACCCGCAAGGGTTCGCTGTGCTGGTCGCCCAATACCAGTTCCTGCCGCAGTGGTCGGTGAACCTGTTCGCGTTGTTCATGCCCCAATTGGAACTGTGGGTGGGGTTGGCGATCGTGTTCACCCGCTGGAACCGCGAAATGGCCGTGATGCTGTTCCTGATGTTCGTCGCGTTCATCGTGGCGTTGGCGCAGGCCGTGGGGCGCGACCTCGGGATCACCTGCGGGTGTTTCGAGATCGACGGGGCCTTGAGCAAGAAGGACGCTTGGATTTCGCTGGTAAGGGATCTGATCCTGGTCTGGCCCACCTTGTGGCTGATCACGCGCCCCAACCGGACGCTGGTCGGGGTGTGGAGGCGTGGAGGAGCCGCCTGATTTCCGGCGCGCGCCCAGGACAATAGGTGCGGCCAATGGCAATGGGGATCGGTCGGATCCCCTTTGCATCTCTGCCGCCATGAAAGCCCCGGAGACCGGCCACGGTTCCTGTCAAACCGAAAGCGCGCTCGTCATGCGGTCGTGGAAGGCGCGGTAGTTCTCGCGTTCGGGACCCTTGCGGACATCGAGCGCCTCCTGGGGATGCAACCCCAGCTGCCCGGCGATCATGTGCGGGATGATGTATCCCCATTCGTGGCGCTCGCGCAGCGGGATGAAATCGCTCGAGACCAGGTCCAGGATCGGGCGGACGTCGTACTTGGGGTTCTTGAGGAATCCCAGCAGGAGTTCGAGCGTGCAGTTCCCCGCGGCGCGTCCCATTCCGTACACGGTGGCGTCCAAGTAGTTCACGCCCTGGATGATCGATTCGATCGTGTTGGAGAACGCCAGCTGCTGGTTGTTGTGGCCGTGGAATCCCAGTTCCTTGGCGGCGATCCAGCGGCGCGCGCGCGCGACCAGGCGTTGGATGTCCTCTTGGTAGAGCGATCCGAACGAATCGACCAGGTAGATGGCTTGGGCGTGGGATTCCTTTTCGCACTGGTCCATGGCTTCGTCCAGTTCGGGTCCGACGTCGCGGGAGATCGCCATGATGTTGATGGTGGTCTCGTAGCCAAGTTCGTGGAACCGGTTTTCCATGGCGATCGCCTTGTCGATCCCCTTCACGTAGCTCGCCACCCGCACCATGTGGTAGGGGCTCCGGTCGGCGGGGAGGATCGTGTCCATGTTCACGCGGCCGACGTCGACCATGACGGAAACCTTCGCGCCGTTTTCCACTCCTTCGGTGGCCGAACGGATGTCGGCGTCGGTGCAGCACTTCCAGGGGCCGAACTTCGCGCCCGGGAAGAATTCCGGGCTGTTCTTGTAGCCGATCTCGAAATAATCCACACCCGCCGCCGAGACTCCCCGGTAGACCCGGCGGACGAAATCGATGTCGAAGTCGTGGGCGTTGACCAGCCCTCCGTCGCGGATGGTGCAATCGAGGACCTTGATCTGTTCCCTGTACATGGAAAATCTTTCCGGAGTGGTGATGGTCGGGGAATGGTGGGCGTCAGTTTTCGGTGCGAAGGACCATGCCGAACGATTCGATCATGGCCTTGTCCTCGTTTTGCGAGGGGTTTTCCGCGGTCAGCAGCTGGTCGCCCAGGAAGATGCCGTTGGCGCCGGCCAAAAAACACAACAGTTGCAGCGCATGCGACATGCTCGAGCGTCCCGCCGACAGCCGGATCTGGGTCGCGGGCAGCAGGATCCGCGTGACGGCGATGGCGCGCACGATCTCCAGGTCGTCCAAGGGCGCCGCGTCGGAAAGCGGCGTGCCGGCCATGGGCATGAGCTTGTTGATGGGCACCGATTCTGGAGGGACGGGAAGATTCGCCAGCTCGTGGAGCAGCCCGGCCCGGTCTTCGCGGGATTCGCCCATTCCCAGGATGCCTCCGGAGCAGACGCGGATACCGGCTTCCTGGACGCGACGGATCGTGTCCAGACGGTCCTGGAAGGTGCGCGTGGAGATGATCTTCGAATAGTATTCCGGCGAAGTGTCGAGGTTGTGGTTGTAGTAGTCCAGACCGGCTTGCTTCAAGCGCCCGGCCTGTTCGTCGTCCAGCATTCCCAGGGTCATGCAGGCTTCCAGGCCCAGCGATTTCACGCCGCGCACCATTTCCAGCACGGCGTCGAACTGCGGCCCCGTGCGGGGGCTGCGCCAGGCCGCGCCCATGCAAAGGCGCGTGGCGCCGGCGGCCTTGGCCTTGCGTCCGGCTTCCAGGACATCGTCGACGGACATGAGCGGCTGGTAGGGGACCGGGTCGGCGTGGTGGCTGCTCTGCGCGCAGTAGGCGCAATCCTCGGTGCAGGCGCCGGTCTTGATCGAGACCAGCGTGGATGCGCGGATCTCGCGTGCGTCGAAATGCTCGCGGTGCGCCTTCTGGGCTTGCACCAGGAGGTCGGGGAGCGGAATCTCGAAGAGATCCAGGATCTGCCGCTTGGTGACGGATTCCGACTTGTCGAGGCTTTTGGGATGCGCGCCGAAGCACGCGTTGGCTGTGTCCATGAGGCTTGGAAAGATAACCGAAAAAGGATGCAATAAACACCTAACAAGCCCCGCCATCCACGGGGTGTGGAGGTCGCGAGGCGTGTTCGTCGCTTAGCGCTGGAAATGCATGCCCTGGATCAACTGGAGGTTCCCCAACGCGGTTCCCGAGCGGCGGGCGGTGGGCGCGCATTTGGTGCGGAACACGAAGAAGACCCGTTCGTCGGCGTCGTCGATCAGGCTGGAAAGGTTCCCTTGCCCCTTGCTGATGACAAGATCCGACGACGAGAACCGCAGACGGAAGTCGACCGAGCATTCGTCGAGTTTGCTTCCCGCCAGGCGGCTGCCGCTGGAAAACACCTCGGCCCAGTTGTCGATTCCCACCGCGAGGGCGTCCTGGACCGTGGCGTCGTTCAGGATCGGAGCGCTGCGGAACGCCGCGTGGATCTCGAGTTCGGGGCGCAGCCGGCGCAGCGTCTCCATCAGGAGCGCGTCGAACACGATCTCGCCCGCGTTGTCGCAGATGTAGAGCAGGGTGTTGGCTGTGGCCAGGCGTTTCTGGAACGGTTCGATGTCGAACCGCTCGAACGGCTGCGAAGTCACCACCCGCAGTTCGGATTCGATGTCCATGCTGGCGTGATCCTTGGCGCCGAAATCGATCACGTTGCCGGCCGCGGCGACCCGGATGGCCATGGCCAGCGGGGATTCCGATTCAAGGATCGATTCGCGCAGGCGGTCGGTGTGTGTTTGGGCGAGCCGATTGGAGAGCGCCTTGGGTTCGTGGTAGATGTCGAAGTCCTTTTGCAGCCTGGCGCGCGCCACCACATGGTCGGCGATCAGCCTCCCGAGGTGCAAGGTCGATCGCGAGCGGGGATAGGGATACGACATCCACTTCGCGGTCTGCTGCACGATGTCGGACTGTTCGGATTCCGACAGTCCCGCTTCCCGGGCCGTGCGCATCGCCTGGCCCAGGATGCAGGACCGGCACTCCAACGGCATTTCCGGAAGCGTTTCTTCCGTCGTCAAGACATCGACCATGATTGCGTCTCCTTCCAGATTTCCTCGATCCTGCCCGCGAGTTCCGATCCCGGGAACCGCAAGGGGATCGGCAACGCCGCCATCTGCGATTGGGTGAATTCCTTGGCGTAGGGAAGCCGCTGGGCGACGGAACATCCCTTGCCTTGTGCGAGCGTTTCGATCCGTTCGGTCAGTTCGGGATTCAGATCCCACTTGTTCACCAGGACGCGGGCCGGGACCGAGAAATGGGAAGCCAGATCCAGGATGCGCTCCAGGTCGTGCAGTCCCGAGGGGGTGGGTTCGGTGACCACGAGCGCGGCGCTCGCGCCGGTGAGCGAGGCGATGGCGGGACAACCGATTCCGGGAGGTCCGTCGATGAGGACGATGTCGGCGCCTTGCGCCTGCGCCTGGTCGCGGGCGAGCTTGCGCACCAGCGACGCGAGCTTGCCCGAGTTTTCGGCGCCGGGCCGCAGGCGCGCATGGACCATGGTCCCGGCGATGGAATCGGAGACCATCCACGTGCCGGTGACGCTGGGCTTCCAGTCGATGGCCTTGGCCGGACAGAATTCGACGCAAACGCCGCAGCCTTCGCAGTTGGAGATCCCGAACCAGCCGTCGATCTCCGATACGGACCCGAACCTGCACAGTTCCGCGCACAGTCCGCAGCTGGTGCAGTCCGCTTCGCGGATGGAGGCTTCGTGGCCTCCGCCGAAGGTGCCGGTTTCCGTCACGCGGGGCGTCAGGAGCAGATGGAGGTTGGCCGCGTCGACGTCGCAGTCGGCCAGCACGGTCTTCTTCGCGAAGGTGGCGAACGCCGCGGTCAGGGAGGTCTTGCCCGTGCCGCCTTTGCCGCTCAGGACCACGATTTCCTTGGGACTCACAGGATGGGCCCTCCCGACACGTGGAAATGGAGATCGTCCAGGAGCGCCCGAAGCCGTTCGCCCATGGATGGGTCGGCGTCCAGGAGGCTGCCTCCGTTGGAATAGCATTCGGCGATTTCCCTGCGTTCGGGAATGCGCATCAGGACCGGAATGCCGCGGCGTCGGCAATGCCGGGATGCCAAATCGTCGTCGCCGTTGGATCGGTTGATCACGACGGAAAACGGTTTGGACATCCCCTGGATGGCCTCGATCGCGAGGTCCAGGTCGTGCAGGCCGAACGGAGTGGGGTCGGTGACGAGCACGCAATGGTCGGCCTGGTGGACGCAGGAAGCGAACGAGCAGGCGGTTCCCGGAGGGGCGTCGAAGATCGTCACGCGGCGCCGGAGCGCGGGCGGGTTCTCGATCGCGGCGCGGATCACCGTCGGGGCCGAAGGACTTCCCACCTCGAGGCGTCCGGTCACCAGTTCCAGCGTGCCGTCGATCACCCGCGACTCGATGGTTCCGCGCAGGACCTTGCGCTCCGACAGCGCCTTGTTCGGGCAGACCAGGATGCATCCGCCGCAGTCGTGGCAAAGTTCGGGGAACACCATGAGGCCCGCGCTTCCGGCGAGCGCCAGCGCATTGTATTGGCAGAAGCTCGTGCACTTGCCGCAGGCATCGCACAGCGACGCGTCGACCTCGGGCACCGAGGCCCAGACGGGTGTCGATGTCGATTCGCCGCCGCGCAGGAACAAGTGGGCGTTGGGTTCCTCCACGTCGCAATCCACCAATCTGGCGCGATCCCGGTTGGCCAGCGCCAGCGCCACGGAGAAGGTGGACTTGCCCGTGCCTCCCTTGCCAGATGCGACGGCGATCTTCATCCCGCGTGCCCTGCCTTGTCGGGACCCTGCATCCGGGGAAGAACGCCTTGTCGGAACTTGTCCATCAAGTCCGAGATCGGAGCGATATCCGCTTGCAGGGTCTTGATCCCGGCCTTCTCGAAGACCTGGAACGCCTTGGGACCGAAGTGGACCGACACAACGGCCGTCGCCCCCGCGGCGATCACGGCCTGGGCGGATTGGATGCCCGCACCCTGCGATGCGTCCGCGTTGCCGTCGTTCTCGATCGTCTGGTAGGAGTTCGTCTCCGAATCCACGACCAGGAACCGGGGGGCGCGCCCGAAGCGTCCATCCAGGAGGCAGGAAAGGTCCGTGCCGGTGGCGGGAAAAGCGATCTTCATGGTCGATTCCTTTTGTTTCGCGAGTGGTCGTGGGCTACTGGAGCAAGCGTCTCCATATGGATGTAATATACATCTATAATCCTGCGCCGATATCCCGGGTGTCGGTGCCGCTGCGCAAGTCGGCCCAGCGGGAGGAGTGTTGGAGCGCGAGGCCTTGCATTCGGCTTTGCCGACGCGTGGATGACAATTCCTTGCGGCAAGCCGGCCCGATCCACCTTCCAGCACAAGTCCTGGGAGGCATTTCGAGGGTGTTTGGAGGGAATCTCCGATTCCTCTGTAACCTCCGCGCCATTGGCGCATCCATCGCCAGGAACACAACGACGAAGGATGACAATGGAAAGCACGAGGCTTCCGCGAGGAACCGCCTGGTTACTGTTCGCGATCGGAACTTCCACAACGGCATGGGCGACGGATCTGGATCTTGCGGCGGCGCTGCGCATCGCCGACGAGAAAGCGTTCGCCAATCGGATGGCCCGGGATCGCGAATCGGCGGCTTCCGGACAGGATCTTGCGGCCTGGGCCGGGTTCGTCCCGACGGCGAGGTTGGAGATCGGGGCGTCGATCACCGACGATCCCCTGGGGGCGTTCGCGACCCGGCTCGGGCAGAGGCGCGTCTCGATGGCGAGTTTCGATCCCCGAGCTTTGAACGACCCCGATCCCGTTCCGGGATTCACCACCTCGCTGGTGGCGGAAGTCCCCTTGGTGAACCTCGATGCATGGCACGGCAAGCTCGCCGCCAAACGGAACCTGGAAGCCATGGGCCGCGGAACCGAACTGGAACGGAACCGCACCAGGGCGCAGGTCGTGGAAGCCTGGTTCGCGGTCGGCTTGGCGAGGGCCGCCATGGGGGCCTGGGAGACGGGGCTCGCCGTGGCTCGCTCCTACGAGAGCCAGGCGGCCTCCGGGCGTCGCAACGAGACGGCCACGCGTTCGGACGTGCTGCGCTCGAAGGTGGAGGTCGCGTCCATCGGGGCGAGTCTGGCCAAGGCGCGCACGGATGTCCAGCTCGCCGAGAAACGGTTGGCCCTCCTGTTGGGCGGCGGGCCGCTTCCCGGCGCGGTGCCCGCGATCGAATTGTCGGATTCCGTCTTGATGGCCGGAGTCCGGACCGAGGCGGTTCGCGGGACTTCGCTGGAATCGGAAATGGCCGGGCTGCAGGCCCGGGCCGCGCGCGCCGATTGGTGCCGCAAACGCGACGCCTTCCTGCCTCGCCTGAACGGCATGGCCCGCGTGGACTGGAAGGAGCGGGCTTCGATGCTGCGCGAGGATCCGTCGTGGTCGGTGGGGGTGGTCGCTTCCTGGAACATCCTGGGAGGCCCCCAGGCGTTCGGTTCGGAGCGCGAGGCTCGGGGGCGCTGGCGCGAAGCCGAGACCGGGCTCGAAGCGCTCCGCGCGAGGCAGGCGATGGAGCGGGAGGTCGAACGCGCCCGGTTGGCGGCGGCGCTGGAACGGCTGGGAATCGAGCGCGGTTCGCTCGAGCAGGCGGCGGAATCGCATCGCATCGTGGGGCGGCGCTACGAAGAAGGCCTGGCCACGATCGCAGAACGCATCGAGGCTGGATCCCTGGAAACCCGCATCCGGCTGGAAATGGTTTCGCTTCGCCAGGAAATCGTCGCGACCCTGTCCAGGCTCGCGATCCTGGAAGGACGGGATCCGTCCGAATTGGCTTCGTTGAACGCAAAGAACTGAAAACGACAACTTTAGGAGAACTTCGATGAAGATCACAAGGACGATGCTGCTGGTCGGCGTCGCGTTGGGTGCGCTGTCCGGATGCAGGGACGAACACGAAAGACCGGATGCCGCCCCCAGGCGGCTCGCGGGAAGCGTGCTGGTGGTCCGGGACACCCTGGTCGAATCCATGCTCGAGGCGACCGGCGCCGCCGCGCCGCGTTTGTCGGCCGATCTTTCCACGCGATTGATGGGCAAGATCCTGTCCGTATCCGTCAAGGAGGGGGATCGCGTCCGTGCCGGACAATTCCTGTTGCAGGTCGACGGCAAGGACCTGGACGCGCGGTCGGACGGCCTGGTTTCGGGGCTGGAGGCTTCGCGCTCCCAGCTGGCCCTGGCCGAAACGCAGGTGCGCCGGATGCGTTCGCTGTTCGCCGACAGCGCGGTCCCCAGATCGGCCTTGGACCAGGCCGAGGCCGAGCTGGACCGGGCACGGGCCGGATTGTCGCAGGTGCGCGCCCAGGACGCCGAGCTCAAGTCCATCCAGGGCTATTCGCGGATCGTCGCGCCGTTTTCCGGCAAGATCGTCTCGCGCCTCGTCGATCCCGGCATGATGGCTTCGCCGGGGGCGCCTCTGTTGCGGATGGAGGACGCCTCGGTGCTTCGGATTTCGGTGAGCACGACCACCGCGACGGCACGGAACCTGTCCGTCGGGACGGTTCTTGTTGCCCGGGTCGACGGCCGCGACGTGCGCGCCAGGATCGAAGGGATCGTTCCATCCGGTTCCGGAAACCTTTCGGTGGTCAACGCGATCGTCGACAACGGGGCCGACTCGCTTTCCAGCGGAGCGGTCGCGACCTTGTTCCTGCCGCGCGGGAAACGCATGGCGCGGTTGGTTCCCGAATCCGGGCTGGTGCGCCAGGGCGATCTGGTCGGGGTCTGGGTCCGCGGTCCGCAGGGCGACGTCAAACGCTGGATCCGCACCGGTGCGCGGATGGATGGTCGCGTGGAGGTGCTTTCCGGGCTCGCCGAAGGCGATTCGGTCGTGGTTCCTTCGCTTGCCGTGGCGGGGAACTGAGCCATGGGAATCGCCGGACGCATCGCAAGGGCCTTCATGGGGTCCAAACTCACGCCGCTGGTCGCGATGGCATCGCTGGCCACCGGATTCCTGGCCATGCTCGCCACGCCGCGCGAAGAGGAGCCGCAGATTTCGGTTCCCATGATCGACGTGTTCGTGCAGGCTCCGAGATCGGCGCCGCGCGAGGTGGAAAACCTCGCCATCCGCGGACTGGAACGGCGGATGTGGGAAATCCCCGGAGTCGAACACGTCTATTCCATGGCCGGCGACGGCCACGGCATGGTCACCGTGCGCTTCAAGGTCGGGGAAAACCAGGAAAATTCCATCGTGAAGGTGCAGGCCAAGCTCGCGTCCTCCATGGACCAGCTCCCCGCGGGGATGTCGCCGCCCCTGGTGAAGGCGCACTCGATCGACGACGTGCCGATCCTGGCGCTCACGCTGCATTCCGAGCGGTACGGATCGGACCAGCTGCGCGAGATCGCGGTGCATCTGGAGGACGAGATCCGGACCCTGCCGGACGTCGCCCAGACGCAGGTGATCGGAGGATCGCCGCGGCAGTTCCGCGTGCTCCTGGATCCAGCCAGGCTCATGGCGAATTCCGTCGACCCGCAGGAAGTGGCGGGTGCGATCGCGGGAAGCGACGCGCGCTTCGTGGCGGGGGAATTCAACCAGCGCGACACGGTGGTCAACGTGAGGGTGGGGGCGCGTCCCGCCGGCAAGGAAGATCTGGAACGCCTGGTGGTGGCCACGCGTGGCGGTCGCAGCGTGGCGCTGGCCGATGTCGCCTCGGTGGAGGACGCATGGGCCGAAGCGACGAGCCTGGTCAGCCACCACGCCAAGGGATCCGTCGCCTCGGCGGTGACGATTTCCGTCTCCAAGCGGCCGGGCGCGAACGCGACGGTGGTGGCCCAGGCCGCCCTCGAGCGGATCGAAGCGGCCCGGGAGCGTCTTGTCCCGGCCGATGTCGAGATCGAAACCACGCGCGACTACGGCGAAACCGCTGCGGAAAAGGCCAACGAGCTCATCTTCCACATCCTGATCGCGACGGTTTCCGTCACCATCCTGATCTGGTTCTTCCTGGGATGGCGCGAGGCGGTGGTGGTCCTGGTCGCCGTTCCGGTCACGCTCGCGCTGACGCTGTTCGTGTACTACGCGCTGGGCTACTCGCTCAACCGCATCACGCTGTTCGCCTTGATCTTCTCCATCGGGATCCTGGTGGACGACGCCATCGTGGTGGTGGAGAACATCTACCGGCATCTGGCGATGGGAAAACGCCGTCCGGAAGAAGCCGCCATCGAAGGCGTCGACGAAGTCGGGAATCCCACGATCCTCGCGACCATCGCGGTGATCGCGGCCATCCTTCCCATGGCGTTCGTGTCGGGCATGATGGGACCCTACATGAGGCCGATCCCCATCGGGGCGTCGGCGGCCATGATCGCGTCGCTGGCGGTGGCGTTCGTGGTCACGCCCTGGCTCGCGTTCCGGCTGCTCAAGGGGCATGTCCACGCGCATGGGGAGGTCCAGGAAAAGGAGACCCGTTTCGCAAGGCTCTACCGAGGTCTCATGGAAGGCCTCATGGTTGGCAAAGGGCGGCGCTACGGATTCTACGCCGGTACCGTCGCGCTTCTGGTCGCGTCGATCGGCCTGCTCTGGGTGAAGGCCGTGCAGGTCAAGATGCTGCCGTTCGACAACAAGAGCGAGTTCCAGGTGATCCTGGACGCGCCCCGCGGCACCACCCTGGAAACCTCGCATGCGATGGCTTCGGAAGTCGCCCAGGCCCTGTTGCGCCTTCCCGAGGTGACCAGCGCCCAGGCCTACGCGGGGACCTCCAGTCCGTTCAATTTCAACGGACTGGTGAGGCACTACTTCCTGCGCCGCGGCGGGGAGGTTTCCGACGTGCAGGTGAACCTGGTCCCCAAGAGCGACAGGAAACGTCAGAGCCACGAGATCGCCATCGCGGCGCGCAAGCTGGTGGAGCCCATCGCGGCTCGCTACCAGGCGCGCGCCAAGGTGGCCGAGATCCCTCCCGGCCCGCCGGTGATGTCCACCCTGGTCGCCGAAGTCTACGCGTCCGACGATTCGGTGCGGGTCGCGGCCGCGTCGGCGGTCCGGCGGGTCCTGGAGACCACCCCCGGAGTGGTGGATGTCGACTGGAGCGTGCAGGCGCCCGGCAGCGAACGAGTTTTCCGGGTGGACGCCGTCGAGGCGGCCCGCATGGGCGCCAGCGTGCAAAGCGTCTCCCGGACTCTGGCGTTGGCGTTGTCGGGAACGGAACTGGCGCGCATGGACGCCCCCGAAGCGCGCGAAGAACGGAAAGTGACCGCGCGGTTCGCGATCGCCGACCGGTCTTCGGTGGAGGATCTGCTCGCGATCCCGGTGGCGACGGCGTTCGGGACCCAGCCGCTGGAACGGTTCGTCCGGATCGACACGGCGCCGCGTCCGTCGTCGCGGATGCGCAAGGATCTGCGCCCCGTGATCTACGTGACGGCCGATGTCGCCGACACGATCGAGGCTCCCGTGTACGCCATCCTGGCCATGAACCGCCGACTGGATTCGGTGAGGATCGATGGCGCCGAGATCGCGCGGTACAATTCCACCGCCCCCGAACGGCTCGACCAGACGGCCCTCAAATGGGACGGGGAGTGGCAGGTCACCATCGAGGTCTTCCGCGATCTGGGCATCGCCTTCGCCGTCGTGCTCCTCTTGATCTACGTGCTCGTGGTGGGATGGTTCCAGTCGTTTTCCGTCCCACTGGTGATCATGGCGCCCATTCCGCTCACCTTGATCGGCATCCTTCCGGGCCACGCCCTCATGGGGGCGTTCTTCACCGCCACGTCCATGATCGGCATGATCGCCCTGGCGGGCATCATCGTGCGCAACTCGATCCTGCTGGTGGATTTCATCCAGCTTTCCGAGGAACGGGGCGTTCCGGTCGCCAAGGCCGTCATCGAAGCCGGCGCGGTGCGCTTCCGTCCCATCGCCCTCACGGCGGCGGCTGTGGTGGTGGGAGGGCTCGTGATGGTGCTCGATCCCATCTTCCAGGGGTTGGCTGTGGCGCTCATGAGCGGGGCCGTGGCGGCCACGCTCCTCACCATGGTCCTGGTTCCGCTCCTCTACTGGGAGCTTCGCAAAGACACCAAGGGAGAATCTCCATGAAAATGCTGGTCATCCTCTACACCGGCGACAACCCCGGGTTCGTCCCCGATTTCCTCTCCGGCAGGGACTGTCCCTGGACGGAATTCGTCGGCGGCATCGGCCGGGGCCGGCACCATCGCCACGACGGTTCCCGGACGTTCCCTGGCGAGACGATGATGACGGTGAGCATCCTGGAAGAACGGAAATGCCAGGAACTTTCCGTCGCGCTTCGGGAGGCGGTCGGCGGCTTGTCCAGCTCGGATCGCCTCCATGTCGCGGTCTTGCCGGTGGAACAGTTCGCATGATGGCGCGATAGGTCTCCCGCCGGGGGCCTTCGGGGGCGCATTTTGTGGGGTACGGGCGCGACGGGGCGTCTCGCGGAGGTGGTCCCGGGGGCGCGGAGGGCCTTTGTTTCCGCAACGCGTCTGAAATACGCTACGCTTACCTTGCATGGCCATGAAGGCGTCTCGAACCACACCGTCGTATCTTCGTCCAAAGGAGCTTTCCTGGCTCCAGTTCAACCAGCGCGTGCTGGAAGAGGCCCGGTCGGCCCGGCATCCGCTGTGGGATCGCCTGCGCTTCTTGGCCATCTATTCCAACAACCTGGACGAATTCTACCGGGTGCGGGTGGCGAACCTCCGGAGGCTGGAATCCGAAGAAGGTCCCGACCACAAGGTGTGCGGTCGGAGCGTCCGGTACCTCCTGCGCGAAATCCGCTCGCGCGTGGGGGAATTGACCGATCGTTTCGAAGAGACCTGGACCTCCCTTTCCGAGGAGATGGCCCGCGAGGGGGTCACCCTCGTCGACGAAACCCACCTGGACGATCCGCAGATCGAGCATGTGCGCGAGATCTTCCACCGCCAGGTGCGATCGCGGCTGGTGCCCATCCTGCTCGTGCGAGGTCGCGAGATCCCGCTTCTGCACGACCACGTGCTGCACTTGGCGGTCCGTCTGGAAGGCGCGACCCTGGGGGCTCCGCAGTACGCCTTGATCGAGATCCCTTCCGACGCCTTGCCGCGATTCTGGGTCATCCCGTCCAGGGGCGACAGGAACTGCGTGATGCTCCTGGAGGACATCGTGCGGTTCGGGTTGCGCGAAGTGTTTTCCATGTTCGCCCCAAAGGCGGTGAAGGCCTGGGCCTTCAAGATCACGCGCGACGCCGAGCTGGACCTGGAAGACAGCATGGTCGAAGGCTACCTGCGCCGGGTGCACCAGGGCCTCAAGAAGCGCGCGACGGGCAAGCCGGTGCGCATGGTGCACGACCGTGGCATGCCCGAGGCCCTGCTCTCGCAGATCCTGCGCAAGCTGGAGCTGACCCGGGCCGACGCGCGGATCCCGGGCATGCGCTACCACAATTTCAAGGACTTCGCCAAGTTCCCGCGCCTGGGGCGTCGGGAATTGGCATCGCCGCTTCCCGACCCGCTCCCGCATCCCGATTTCCAGGGCAAGGAGAGGTCGCTCGCGGTGGTCGCCCGCAAGGACGTGCTGCTCCATTTCCCGCACCACAGCTTCGACCACTTCCTGGACGTCCTGCGCGAAGCGGCGATCGATCCGGCCGTCACGCACATCCGGCTCACGGTGTACCGCGTGAGCGAGGAATCCAGCGTCCTGAACGCGCTCATCAACGCGGCCCGCAACGGCAAGATGGTCACGGTGCTCCTGGAGGTGCTCGCCCGGTTCGACGAGGAGAACAACATCGAGTGGGCGGATTCGCTGCGCGACGAAGGCGTCGAGGTGATCCTGGGCGTGCGCGGGCTCAAGGTCCATTCCAAGCTTTGCCTGATCACGCGCCGCGAAGGCCGCAAGTCGCGCCATTACGCCGCCATCGGGACCGGGAACTTCAACGAAGAGACCGCGCGCATGTACACCGACCATCTTCTCCTCACATCGGATTCCGAGATCGCGGGCGAGGTGGCGCAGGTCTTCGAATTCTTCCGCAACAACTACCGGGTTCCGGCCTTCCGGCAACTCGTGGTGTCGCCGTTCGGGTCGCGCAACCAGCTTCTGGAGAAGATCGAGTCGGAGTGCCGGAACGCCCGCAAGGGAAAGCCCGCGTGGATCCTGCTGCGCCTCAACAATCTCGCCGACGAGGAATTGATCGGGGCCCTGACGGAGGCCTCGCGCGAAGGGGTGGAGGTGCGGATCCTGGTGCGCAGCATGAACGCCTTGGCCATGGACGTTCCCGGCGTGACCGACGCCATCGAGGCGCGCTGCCTGGTCGGGCGGTTCCTCGAACACTCGCGGATCCTGATGTTCGCCAACGGCGGAAAACCTTCCGTGTACATGACCTCGGCGGACTGGATGATGCGCAACATGGACGAACGCGTGGAGGTGGCCTGCCCGGTGCGCGATCGCAGGCTGCGACAGGAATTGATCGACGAGTTCGAGATGCAGTGGCGCGACACGGAGAACGCCCGCGTCTGGAACGACGACGACGCGGAAATCCGGCTGGATCCGTCCTTCCCACGCTTCGATTCGCAGTCGGGAATCCGCGATTGGCTCGCCTCGTTGGTGCAGGATGGCGATCGAGGGGGTAAGTTGAGGGAATGAAGACCAGGACCGTCCTCTGCCAGCCGGGGAAGAAGATCAGGCTCGATCGGATACCGACCGACGCGGAGGAATCCTCCGACGGCAAGAAGGAAGCCATCGAACTCACCGAGTCGCTGCGCCCCCGGTTGCGCGAGCTGCAGGAACGCTTCTATGCCGAAGGCCGACGCGGACTGGTGGTGGTGTTCCAGGCCATGGACACGGGTGGCAAGGACGGGGCGGTGCGGAGCCTGTTCACTGGATTGGATCCGGCCGGCGTGCATGTGACCGGTTTCAAGGGGCCGACCTCGGCGGAACTGGCCCACGACTACCTCTGGCGCATCCACCGGCAGGTGCCCGCGCGGGGGATGATCGGGGTCTGGAACCGCAGCCACTACGAAGACGTGCTGGCCGTGCGGGTGCGCAAGCTCGTGGCCGACGAAATCTGGAAACGCCGGTTCGCCCACATCAACGATTTCGAGCGCATGCTGGTGGACGAAGGCATGGTGGTGGTCAAGTACTTCCTGCACATCTCGCACGAAACGCAGAAAAATCGTCTGGAGGAGCGCCTGGCCGATCCCTCCAAGCACTGGAAGTTCGACCCGGCCGACCTGGAAGACCGATTGCACTGGGACGCCTACCAGCGGGCCTACGAGGAGATCTTCGAGAAGTGCTCCACGGATTGGGCTCCCTGGAAGATCGTTCCCGCCGACAGGAAATGGGCCCGCAACCTGGCCTTGATGCAGGATCTGGTGGGGGTCCTGGAGCGACTCGATCCGCGCCCTCCCGCGGCCAAGTTCGATCTGTCGGGGATCCGGATCGAATAGGGAAACCGTCGGGTCGGATCGCTCGCACGGGGACTCGTTTTGCTTGACAGCCGTCGGGGATCGGCCTTTCTTTTGGCCACTTCGGGTTCGCTTGCGAAAGCGGGTGCCGCGGCGGACGTTTTTTGACGTCGGCGGCACCGGGAATGCCGTGCGACGCGGCAGCGGACCAGCCACTGTGTGGGGTGCGGCAGGAATGCCGCGAGATGCTTCCGATACGCCACTGGACCAGGTCCGGGAAGGCGGAGGCGTTCGCCCCGAGCCAGGAGACCTGCGCCCGAAGCGCCTTCGCGTCCGCGACGGCTTTCGATCCAACCTCTCGGAGCGGGTTCGGCGATGTCCAACGGCATGATGCCCTGCGATGGGCGCGATTTTTCTTCTTCATCTTCTTCCGACCGGATCCCGCAACCGGAATCCGCCCATTCCCGGCTGCTGGTCCTGACCGGCGACGGCAAGGGCAAGACCTCGTCGGCGTCGGGAATGCTCCTGCGCGCCGTGGGCCACGGCCACCGCGCGGTCCTGGCGAGGTTCCTGAAGGCGCGGCCTTCGGGCGAGGTGGCGGTGCTGGAGCGCGTGGGAGTGGAGGTCGTCGGGGGCGGGAGGGGGTTCCTTCCGGCGAACTCGGCGTCCGAGGCCTTCGCACGGCATGCGCGGACGGCCGACCAGGCGTGGAGCGACGCGGCGTCGATCTTGCGATCGATCGAAGGTCCGGCCCTGGTGGTGCTGGACGAAATCTGTACGGCGATGTCCAGGGGCGCCCTGGACCACGACAGGGTCCGGGAGGTCCTGCAGGAGCCTCGCGAAGGCGTGGCCGTGGTGTGCACCGGGCGCGGGGCGCCACGATGGCTGTGCGAGCTCGCCGACACGGTATCCGAGGTGGTGTGCCGCAAGCACGCCTACCGGACGGGAATTCCCGCGACCAAG
>Ga0116187_1002331_pt1 | contig 18733 bp, 15 predicted proteins | sample AD_JPNNA6_MetaG_FD_89755 | JGI IMG/M metagenome (GOLD analysis project Ga0116187, IMG submission 89755) | Active sludge microbial communities of municipal wastewater-treating anaerobic digesters from Japan - AD_JPNNA6_MetaG | ecosystem: Engineered > Bioreactor > Anaerobic > Digestate | place... | reverse complement strand
GTTCCCAAGCGCCGCCATTCAACATTACGGTATGCAGTAGCCTTTCCTCAACACCGGCCCGTGGGCTATGGACGAATGCCGCACACACCTGAACAATGTCCGCGAAGCGTATTTGGGCATTGCGTGTGGAGTTCAACGCTGATTCCGGCTGCAGCGCGGTTCCTGTGGAATCAGCCCGAAACCTTCTCGTCTTGAGGACATGTTCGGGCTTTTCGGAGTTGGTCCTGTATCCTCACTCTTTGGTAAACAGATATATGTATCATTTATCTATTAGAAAGAAAATCCAAGTACCACAAGATGTGGGAGAAGAAACTCTGCAAATGGCAAGGTTTTCCACAGGTCCTGAAGTACTCCTTTTGAGGACGGAGGAAAACTCATAGCATACATGACATGATCTTGTCTGACCCTATCTAAACCATTTAATTGGAATAATTTAGGAGTATATGGAAATGTAGCTGACAAAACTTATGAGTTTGTGAATTTTGTCGCGATTCCTCTTGGGCTTGGGGATTTCCACAAGTAATCCACAGGCTGTCTCCATAGGCAGCCGAGTCGTCCCTTTACCACAACATAAGGGACATATCCTGGGTTGCAAAGACGATCGTCTCAAATTGAACATGGCGGAGACATCTGTATCGTGTCGTCAGGCACGAGCTCGGCACGGCCGATCGAAGCAGACCAAGGGATTCTATAAAGACAGGACGAAGGTTTTCTAGATGCGAATAGGCATCACGATGTTGAGATAATTGTCCAGGGGCTTGTCTTTGAAAGGTTTCAGAAGCCCCGGGCTCATGCCGTCCTTGAGAACCAGACATGTCTTCTCAGTGTCGATATGGCGCAGGGCATCCAGGATGAAATCAGGGTTGAACGCGATTTCCAGCAGGTCGCCGGGATATTCCACGGACATGTCTTCCGTATATTCGCCGACTTCAGGAGTGACCACGCGCAGCGTAAGTTGCCCGTCGTTGAAGATGAAACGTACCGAGTTGAATTTGTCGTTTGTCATGGTCCGAGTACGTCGAATAGCCTCCATGAACAACGACGTGCTTATGTAAGCTTCTTTATCGTGTTTTTTCGGGATGACCATGTCGTAATTTGGAAACGTTCCTTCGATAAGAGCTGTTACTAAGCGGTTGGAATCAAAAACAAAGGCTGCTTGAGTTTCATCGAAGAAGAGTCTTACATCTCCTTCACCGGTAAAAAGGCGCTCGAGTTCTGAGATCATTTTCCCGGGAATGATGACTTTTATCGAGAGTCCTTCCGGTATGTTCTCGGTCGTGCTGCACAAAGTCATCCGGCGCCCATCAGTAGCAACTACCGTGAGCGCACCGCCCTGGATTTCAAAGAGCAAACCGGTAAGATTGTATCGCGTCTGATCCGAACAAATGGCAAATGAGGTATTCGAAAACAACTTCTTCAAAACCACCTGATCGAGAATAATCGGCTCAACATTGCCAAAGCTTCTTATGGGAGGAAATTCCTCGGGCGACATACTGAACAGTTTGGTGTCAGTTTTCCCGGCCTTCAGTGTTACGACATTGCTCTCAGCAAGCCCGAGGACCAAGTCTCCACTTGGCAGTTCCGAGAGAATCGACGATAGACGCTGAGAAGACACCGTAAGCGAGCCAGGTTCGTCTACTGTGCAATCCACGGAACACTCAATGCTGATCTTGAGATCGGTGGCCGTGAGACGCACCTGACTTTCTCCGGTCTCCATCAGAATATGCGACAGAATCGGCAATGCCGATTTTGGCGATACCACCGTCTTGACCTTATTGACAGCATCCAGCAAGTCCTGTCGCGCGATTGTGATTCTCATTCCCAGGTCTCCCTCCGTATCCCCGATTGAAGCATCTCAATTCGATGAAGTGTTTTTCACTTGTATAATCTATTTTTTTTGAAAGAAATACAAGTATTCGAAGTCATAGGCGGCTGTATAGTGTGGAGAACGATCTAAAGCCCGAATAAGTAACAAGTTAACTTGTTGGAAAAATCTGGAGAGTTGGTATCGGATTATCCACATCATTCACTGAGCGAGCCAAGGAACTGAAAAACGAGCTCCATTCGGCCGGCCAGATGTGGATGACCTGGTAAAAAATCCACCAGAGAACCAACGTTCTTCAGACACTTTCCCCAATGACAAACGACTCTTGATGTTCCACGCAGAATGATTCTTCCCTGGAGAAAAAGAGAGCCGTATTCATTATCAGTCCGGCTGCGAGAGTGCCTGAACACCCAGATCGTGGAACACGTTCTTCGTGTGAAATATGCGGGCGTCACACGATACTTCAAGGATTTATAAGCCATCTATTCACACCACCTTATAGAGCTTGCTGAGAAGTCAGGAAAAACCAGCAGGTATAGCTAAGCCATTGTTACACTATGATTTATCAGGGTCATTCAAACAATCTGTATTCAAAGGGCTATTCTGCAGACAGATGTTTTCCACAACTTATTAACACTTGGTGTAATATCGCTTACACACTTGTAGGGCTAACCCTGATAAGCCACACCCAGGGTAACACCGTCGGCGTGTGCAAATCGCGGGCACGCGGGTTCAGGTGCGGATGACGCGCAGAAATTCCTCGGGCGGAATGATGCCTTCCTTAACCTTATTCCGGCACCGGTCAGCCATTGTCTTCAGTTTCGCGGCGCGGCAGATTTTTTCGGTAGATTCGTCCGCGGCGATCATTTGGCGAATCTGCGGAGTGACTTCGAGAACCTCGAAGATGCCCGTGCGCCCTTTTGTTCCCGTGTGGTAACACGCAGTGCATCCCTCGCCGCGGTAAAGTTTCTTGGTGCTCTCGGGAAGGTTCAAGGATTTGAGCATCGCTTTTGCGGGAGTGAAGGCTTTCTTGCATTTCGGACAGACCTTCCGCACCAGACGCTGGGCGACCACGGCCGTAAGGGAACTCGCGAGCAAATAAGATGGCACGTCCATATTGCGCAGGGTGCTGATCGCCTCCGGCGCATCATTTGTATGGAGCGTGCTGAACACGAGGTGCCCGGTCATGGCCGCGCGAATTGCTATGCGGGCGGTTTCGGCATCGCGTATCTCGCCTACGAGGAGGACGTCGATATCCTGACGCATGGCCGCGCGCAGGGTGTTGGCGAAACTGACACCGATGTCAGTCTCAATCTGGACCTGGTTGATTCCGGAAAGCTGGTACTCCACGGGATCTTCCAGTGTGACAATACTTTCGGTGAGTACATTCTTCTGATTCAGGGCGGCATACAATGTGGTGGTCTTGCCGCTTCCCGTCGGGCCGGTCACGAGGATCATTCCGTAGGGCTGCTGAATAAGAGTGGAGAGCTTCTTGATGTCCTCTGTTTCAAGACCGAGATCCTTGATTCCTTGGAGAACCGCTGAAGCATCGAGCAGACGCAACACCACGCGCTCGCCCAGGAAACACGGCAGCGTGGCGACGCGAATGTCGAACTCTTTGTCCGCAAAATCGAACGCGATGTGGCCGTCCTGAGGGTGGCGCGTTTCCGTAATATCCATATCCGCCATAATCTTGACGCGGGATACGACAGCGGCCTCGATCTCGTGGTCAATGCTCATAACATCATGCAGAACGCCGTCGATGCGGTAGCGGACGCGCATCTCGGGCTCCTGCGGGTCGAGATGGATATCGGTGGCGCCCGAGTTCACGGCGCCTTCAATCATTTTGCTTACGAGCTGCATTACCGACGCCCCAGATGCTTGCCGAGCAATCTCCGCAAAATCCAAGGTGGTCTCTCCCGTGACGATTTCTTCAATCATAACAACCTCGCCTTGTTTTTCCTCGCCCTGCTTCAGAGCTTTGGATGGTTCCATTTTCTCGGGGACACTCTCTGGCCGGCGTCTGGGCGCCGCTTTCGGTGGAGGCGCCTCGGGTTCATCAAGGGCAGCCGTGGCGCGTTTGCCATACCGCTTTTTCAGCTCTTCGTTAAAGTTGTCAATGTGGCTCAGGATCGGATGAATGCGTTTACCCAGGAAGACCTCCGCATCTTCGAGGGAGTTCAACACTCGCGGATCGCCGATCAGAGCCGTAAGCCGGTCGCCTTCTATTCGCACCGGGATGAACTTGTATTTTCTTGCCACGCTCTCGGGCACCGCCTCGAGAGCTTCGGCGTGGCTCGACGTTTTCGGCAGGGTGGCATATTCCAGCTTATGCTGTCTTGCCAGGGCCTTCGCCAGAGCTTCGGGTCCGACGATCTTGCCATCGAGCAAGATCTTTCCCAACAGGCGTCCCGTGCGCTTCTGTTCCGCCAGCGCCTTCTTGAGATCCTCTTTCGTCACTTCCCCCATCTTCACGAGGGTAGCGCCGATGGACTCGTCTTGTTGACGCTTTGCCTTCGAGTGATACTCGTAACGGAACAAGTCTTCGAGGGCGCCAACGCTGATGATCTCTTTCTGAATCAACTGGCGGTACCATGGAACTCCCGTAGCTTCTTCCCGTTCCATGATGGCGTCCAATTCCTCGCGCGTCAGCACTTCCTGGCGGACCAGTTCGTCTCCAAACTCGTGTTTGCCGGATATTCCTGCCATGGGACTCCCCTTACATCTTCACGTTGAAATATCTTGCCCCCCACATTATATGCACGTCTCGCGTTTACGTAAAGAAATTTTCATCATCAGCCCTGTCAGGCAATCGTGTGGCGGGTGCAGATCCTGTGCCCTTTCCATCCAAGCCGGACCAGTTGAGCAAGCCTGCTTGGCAGGGGCGGGCAGCAGCGCGGAACGCGCCGTCGACCCACCGTCAACTCCTTGGGGTATCCTGGCGAAGGCGATAGGAGGCGGCAAGGGCGTTTGCCTGCCATGTTCTGCTGTGGCAACGCCGGTCTTTTCTTGTGGCGCCGCTTCTGGTATACCAGCGCAGGGGTTCTTGAATGCCGGTTGTTTACGAATAGGAGATGTTCTTTGGTGCCGCAAGTCGTCGGGTGCACAGTTGTGCTTGTTATTGCCCTGGGGATGAATCTCGCAGCGGAGCGGAAGAAATTTCCCGGACGGGTTCTTTTCAAGATGGTGGCTTCGACGGCTTTTGTAGCTCTTGCCTACTTCGGCGGCGCGCTTGGGACACCGTATGGACGGTGGGTTCTTTTTGCCCTCATTTTGTGCTGGATAGGCGATTTGCTGCTTGCCTATGAAGACAAGCTACTTTTTCTTGTAGGGTTGTTCGCGTTTCTGGGTGCGCACGGGGGGCTGGTGTATGCGTTCTTTATGGCGGGCATCAACCCGGTCTGGGCTCTGGCCTCGGGGGTGGTTATGATCCTGCCGGCGCTGTTCGTCGTGCCTTGGTTGCGCCCTCACGTGCTCCGCGAGATGAAGATACCCGTGTACGCGTACATGCTGGTCATTTCAAGCATGGTGGCTTTGTCCGCGGGGGCCGTGGGAAATGGGGGGCCTCCCATTCTTCTTCCCGGCGCGATTCTTTTCTATATTTCGGACATCTTTGTTGCACGGGAACGTTTTGTTCACTCCGGTTACGCGAATACCATCCTTGGCCTTCCCCAATATTACGCGGCGGTGTGGTGTTTTGCTCTGAGCGTCTGGCTGTACGGGTGAGCCATTCCGCTGGAGATGCGGCTTCTTTCTGTCCGTGTGGCGGATGGCGGCGCCGCCGTGCCATGTAGTACCATTGCCTTGAACTTTGGGCCCGTGCAGGAGGTTGGGCAATGGCGCAGTGGTCGTCATGGCAAACGGAAATCAGGCAGCGCGAAGAGTCTATTCTTTCCGCCGCGCGCGCCGTGCTGCTCGAGCGGGGGTACTTTGGTCTGACCATGGAACGGGTCGCGTCGGTAAGTGCGTGCCCGAAAGGCACCATGTATCAACACTTCGGGTGCAAGGAGGACCTGCTCGTGGCGCTTGCCGTCGCGTGCGCGGGGGCGCGGCTCGAGATGATGGAGCGCGCGGCGGCACATTCGTGTCCGTCACGGGAGCGGGTCGTGGCGCTCGGCGAAGCGGTTGCGCTCTACACCCGGCTCAATCCGGACGGCTCGCGCATCATGCACATGACGGTCGGGCCCATCCGCGAAAAGGCGTCTCCCCAACGTCTCAGCGAGCTGGTGCATCTCGAGGAGCGCGAAGTGGCCCTGCTCCACAGGATCCTCCAGGACGCGGTCAGGGAAGGCAACCTTACGCCTCAAGACGACAGCGTGCTCAAGGAGATGGCATTCGGTATATGGGCCCTGGTTGACGGCGCATTCACCCTCATTGAACGCAACAGTCCCCGGGAAGTTCTCGGGATCGACAACCCGTTTTCCAATCTCTTTCGTGTATTCAGCGTTCTGGCGGACGGATACGGCTGGCGTCCTCTTTTTCACGAGCTTGACTGGGAGGAAAGTCTGGCGCGAGCGCGGAAAGAGGTCTTCCCCGAGGAAGCGCAGCGTCTCTATGGCGAAGGCAACTGGTACGGCGACCGCGGCTGACCTTTCCGAGGGCTGAGGCCGCGTGTGCTGTCCAATTCCTGGAGTTTCGGCAATGTACATTCACAGCGCTCTGATCGTGGCTGGTTTCGTGGTTTGGGCTGCCGGGGCGGCCGCATCGGATGCGGAAGGAGGGGGACTGCGCGCCGGCGTGGCCAAGAGCGACATTACCACCTCGGCGGAGGGGGTGCGCATCAACGATCCGCTGTACGCCAAGGCCCTGGTGATGGACGATGGCACGACCAGGCTCGCCATCGTCGCAATGGATGTTACCGCTATTGGAGGCATCGGCGAGGTCGGGGACGACTTTCTGCCGAATCTCCGCGCGCGCATCGAGCGCGAACTGGGGATTCCCGCCCGGAACGTCCTGGTCAACGCGTCGCATAATCATCCTCCGTGCCGTTTGCTTTGCGAACCTCCGGAGCAACTCGAGCGGACGTTCGATGCGGTGCGCCGTGCCGCCGAGAGCATGACCGGGGTCAAGGTGGGGGCGGGCGAAGGCCGCGAAGACCGCATATCGATGAACCGGACCCTTATCCTCAAAGACGGCAAGGCGTGGACGATTCGGCACACGAATCCCTGCCCGCCCGATGAGGAGGTGGTGGGCGTGGGACCCATCGATCCCGAGGTTGGAATACTCCGGATAGACCGTTTGGACGGACGCCCTTTTGCCGTGGTCTACAATTTTGGCTGCCATCCCTACCTGACTGTCCCGAGAGGCGGTGTGACAGCGGATTTCCCGGGGTTCGCCTCGGGGGTCATCGAGGAGAATCTGGGTGAGGGCGTCATGGCCTTGTTCCTGCAGGGCGCCCTTGGCGACATCACCGAGATCCTGTATAAAGACGTCCACCGGCCGCGCGACTCCGAGCCGTTGGGCATTCTGCTGGGGCTCAGCACGTTGAAGGCGCTGCACGGCATCGAGACCCGGGCGGGAGCGCTGAAGGTCGTCTCCGAGACAATCAAGCTTCCCAGGAAGACGGATTTCGACGAGCGGATCGCGGAACTCGAAGCAGAACAGGCGCAACTACTTAAGTCATTGAGAGGCACCAGTTTGAACGTCAAGACGTTTGTGCCGCTTTACATTCAATATACGCTCGACCCTGAGCATCCCTCGGATTACTCGTTCCGGTACCTGCATTCGGAGCAGATGGGCACCGACGAGTTGAGCGAAATCGATGCGCAGAATAAGGCGCACCTCGCGAAATACCTCCAGAACATGCGGACCATGGAGAAGCTGGCGCGGATACAGGACAAGATCGCTACGTTGGAACGGCACAAGGAGATAAACCGGGCCGCCGGGGAGCCAACCGTCACTACCGAGGTACAGGGCATCCGGATCGGGGACTTTGTGCTGGTCACGACGGCGACCGAATTGTGCGTCGAGATAGGTCTTAACCTCAAGAAAGCCTCACCCTTTGAACACACCTTCGTGGCGGCGTGTTCAAACGGTTACCTTCACTACGGTCCGCCCGCTGCCGACTATGTGAAAGGCGGATACGAAGTCACCGAGTGCTTTCTTGCCCCCGAATGGCAGGAAATCTACGAGACCACGGCGAAGGCGGTACTCCAGAGGCTTGAAGACGGAAACCCCTGAGGCGCACACCGCCATTTCGATTGCCGGGCTCGGCGGACCCTGCCGGGCTGTAACGGAACTTCGGGTTCACGTGTAGGATTCATAGTATGCATGCAGGTTGACTCGCGAGCCGGGTCGCATTATGCTGCGTGACGTCGTTGCGACGCGGATGCGTGCAGACGGGCTTGTAGCTCGGAACGAAGAAGGGGAATAGCCGTTATGAAACACGTTCGTGAAGTCTCGCGCATGCGCGTGCGCGAAGCCCAGGGCCCTGTTGAGATCCTGAGCCTGATCGGGTCGTTATTCACGATTCTATCAACAATGATTGGGGTCATACTGCCGCTTACCGGCGCAAAATAGTGGCTCCCGAGAAGCGTAAGGCGGTCCGCGAGGGCCGCCTTTTTTTCTTCCGCCTTGCCAGAAGCCTGCGATGAGCCAGTCCGAATGTCCGCATAGGCGGCTTTATCGAGTGCGCGTCCCTTCGTGCCGGGTGACGGGGTTTATTAGCGCGCCCCGATATGCATCCTGTCGCAGCCGGAAGCTCTCCTGAATTTCCATCAATTACCATGCTGTGGTACACTCAGGAACGACCCTGCCGCGTATGTGTTTCGGCGTGTCCGGGTATGTTTGCACCTCCTCACACAGTTGGAGCCTTTTGAATGATGAACTTCTTTCGACGGCATCCTGTTCTGGGCGGGATTGTGGGCGGTTTTGCCTGTTTACTCCTGATTGTGGCCGTGGTTGTGGCGTGGCGGGTCAAAGGGCCGTACCGTTTGTACCGAATGAACGTGCTCGAGACGGCCGCATCCAAGGGCATACAGCCCGGCGTGTTGGAAATCGGTGTCGCTACGCGCGACATCACGCCCGATCTGTCCCAATACGACCCCTGGGTCGATGCGGACGGAGACACCCGGTACCGTCCCGAAAAGGGCGACACCTACACGGACGCCAACGGCAACGGGCGCTTTGATGCCGTCTGGCTGGCGGGGTTCAACAGCAACCGCCCTGCCCAGGGAGTGCACGACCCCTTGTGGGTGCGCGCGCTGGCGTACCGCAACAATGGAGTTACCGGTGTGATGGTCGCTATTGACAGCATCGGCATAACGAATGAGCGGTTCATCACGGTGCGCAAATCGCTTCCGAAGGAACTCGGACTGGACTTGGTGACGCTGGCATCCAATCATATTCACGAAGTGCCGGACACGATGGGGATATGGAGTTACAAGGTTTTCCGGGGCTACTTTGACGATGCCTACCTGCAATTGGTGCTCACGGCGTGCAAGGACGCTATCATCGAAGCGGCCGGCAAACTCGAGCCGGCCGAAATGACGCTTGCGGCGGCAAGAATCGACCCCGAAGGATTTATGGACGACAGCCGCCTCCCGCATGTCTACGATGACCAGATTCGTGCGGCGTGGTTCACAAGACCCGGCACCCAGGACACGATCGCGACGCTGGTGTCGTGGGGGAACCATCCTGAGACCCTTGGGGGGAGCAACCCGTTGATCACATCGGATTATCTCCATTTTCTGCGGGAAGGCGTCGAGAAAGGCATCGAGGACCCCAATGGCGCGCCGGGATTGGGCGGGACCTGCGTGTTTTTCTCGGGCAATCTCGGGGGGCTGATGACCCAGTTGCACACGACGGTGCCGCATCGCGACGGGCAGCGGATGTTCGAGGAGGCCTCGTTCGAGAAAGCGCAGGCGCTGGGCGAAAACGTCGCCCTCGAGGTGCTCGCGGCCTTGCGGAGTTCCGACGCGGTCAAATCGGCCCATGCCGAAGTCGCGGTGGCTGGGCGTACGTTTTTCGTGCCTCTCGACGGGCCGTTCTACTGGGCCATTTTCGCGGGGGTGATCCATCCCGGGTGGTACTGGGGCAAGGGCCGCACCGAGGTCCACGCCATGCAGCTCGGGGACTTGTCCATTTTGACGTGCCCCGGCGAGTTGTACCCCGAAATCGCCGATGGGGGGGTCCAGTGCCCCCAGGGCGCGGACTACCCCGGCGAAATCCTTGAGACGCCGCCGCTCCGCCAGGTCATGCGGGGCGAGGTCAACATGATGTTCAATCTCGCCAACGACGAGATCGGCTATATGATCCCCAAGACGCAGTGGGACGACGTTGCACCGTTCGCCTACGGCCGCGAGAAATCACAGTATGGCGAAGAAAACTCGGGTGGTCCGTTCGTAGCGGCAACTTACCACCGGGCGGCGATCGAGTTGCTGAAGGACCTGTACGGCGGCGGGGAGCAGCTGGCCAGGGAGTAGGCGCCCGAAATTACCCGAAATTACCCCGGCACTCATTTCATTAGAAGAAGGCTCAGGGCCATGACCAGCATGCCGGCGATGAGGCCGAGGAGGCTGTCGTGTCCTTTTCCGTACGCGCGGCTGGTGGGCAGGAGTTCGTCAAGACTGATGTAGACCATGATGCCCGCGACGCCGCCGAAAAGAATGCCCATGATTTGAGGCGGGAAAACGCCGGCCTGGGCGCCGATCAGAAACCGCAGGGCGGCGTATGCCACGAGGGCCCCGATGGGCTCGGCCAATCCGCTCAACAGCGAGTAAAGGAAAGCTTTTTTCCGGTCGCCCGTGGCATAGAAGATGGGCACGGATACGCTGATGCCTTCGGGAATGTTATGGAGGGCGACGGCAACGGCGATGGCCACGCCGAGGGTCGGATCCTGCAAGGCCGCAAGGAACGTGGCCAACCCCTCGGGGAAATTGTGAATGCCGATTGCCAGCGCGGTGAACAGTCCCATGCGCAGCAGTTTTGTGTCGTGGGCATTGGCGCCGAGCTGGTCTATGGGCGCGGTTGGCGCCTGTGCCTGCGATTCCTGACCAGAGCCGGGCGCCGTAGCGTGTGGATTGTGCAAGGCGGCGGTCTTCTTTTCGGACCGGACCTCGTGCGGGTTCTCCGCGGCGGGAATGAGGTTGTCGACGACGCCGATCACGACGATACCGCCGAAGAACGAGGCGGCGTTGACCCAGTGTCCCCAGTAATCTCCGTAGGTTGCCACGAGGGCATAGGTGCCTTTGTAGAAAATCTCAACGAAGGATACGTACAGCATGACCCCCGCCGAGAAGCCTGTGGCCACCGACAGAAACCGGTAGTTGGTGCGGCTGGCAGTGAACGCGATCACGCTGCCGATGCCCGTGGCCATGCCCGCAAACAGGGTTAACCCGAGGGCCATCCAGACTTGTGACATGGGTTCCTCCTCTCCACGCGATCAAGCATACACCATTACGGCAACGCAAGGTTGTGAGCGAAAGAAGGTTTCGCGGGCCGGTCACGCTCGAGCGTACCACGGGGGCCGGGCGGCGGCTTTTGCGCGGGCCAATGTGGTGGTATGCTTCACGTCGCGGCGATGCGGGGCGGGAATGACGCCGTGGGTGTTTTCCGCGGAAGCCGCAGGCGTGGCGGCATGGGTGTTGTTGTCGAGAAGGTGCGGCGATACGGATTTCCGTGTCTACGTTGGATGTATGGGGGAACGGATGATGGTGTGGCGAGTATCAGGCGCGTTTGTTGGGGCACTTCTGGCTGGCGCTGGCGCATTCGGGCAGACGGCGCCTTGGCATCCCTATTTGAGTTATCCGGGCGGCGGGTACTGGACGGTTCGTGTGCCGGTCGAGGTTGAGAACACGAGCGGCCAGCCGCTGGCCGGCATGCCGGTAAGCCTCACGGTCCAGGAGGGCGACGGCACGGCCGGTCTGATCGGGGAACCGGCCGCGAGCTTGCGGGTGTTGACGGCGGCGGGGCAGGAGTATCTGTTCGACGTGCGCGAGCCTGCTGGCGTGATGAAGCGCGCGGGAACGCTTGCGCCGGGCGACGTGGTCACAATGCCGGTCGAAGCGGCTGCCGGAGCGAGGGCCTCGCTCTTTCTGTATGCGGGCAATCCAGAAGCGTGGTCACCGGTGGACTGGCTGAACGCCGGGCTCGATAACCCGGGTTTCGAGGGCGTGGCGGGGTGGGCTGCCGCTTCCATCGATGCGTCGCACCGCATGGCGTTCCAGGAAGGCGGGGCGCACGGGGGCGCGCAATGCGCACGGTGCGAGGTCGATCCCGGCGCGGCTTCGGAGTGGGTGAAGTACGCCCAGGACGGGATCCCGGTTGCCCAGGGTCAGCGTTACCGGTTCACGGCATGGGTGAGAGCCGAGAACGTCGCCGGGAAGGCGGGATGGTTTGTCCATGTGAACGGCGTACGGCCGCAGATGGTAAACCAGGCCGCGGGATGGGACGGAACCTTTGACTGGCGCGAGGTGGTGTTGGAGTTCGACGTACCCGAGGGCGGCCAGACGTTCAGTTGCGGGACGGTCCTGTACGGCACGGGCACGGCGTGGTACGACGACGCAAGGTTCGAGCGGCTGTCTGAACAAAGCGGCATCACGGTGAAGATCGGGCCTGCCGAACGCATGGAGCTGGACTCGGATGATGCATCCCCCGCGTGGCTCGGCCAGGAATGGGAATTGCGCGCCCCCATCGTGTTGCGGAACTTTACGGACGAGCCGGCCGAACGTCTGTTCGGCGTGGACACCCGGCAGATGGCCAACCAGCAGTTCAAGTTTGCCGGCAACGCGTGGAACGCCCGGATTGAGGCCGTCGACGGCGGCGGCAACCCCGTAGCGGTGCAGGGAAGCTTTCGAGAGGATTTGCTTGTGGCGGCCGGCGTGCCGCCCCGAACCGAGAAGCGCGTGTGGCTGTATACGCGGAAGGTGTCGGAGAAAGAGGCCCGTTTTGCCGGGCAATCGCAAGGTGTCGAGGCGTCTTCTTCGCTCTCGGCGAGCGGATTGAATCTTGTCGCGAACGGCGGCATGGAACGCGGCGAGGGCGAGATTCCCGAGGCATGGGAATTCAGCGAAGAAGGCCTCAAAGATGGAGGACGATTCCGCATGCGGCGCGTTCCGGGGGGCGTGGACGGCCAATGGCGCCTGGAACTGCGGGTACCGGAAACGACCGGAAATCCCGACTGGTTCGGGTGGCGGCAACGGGTGAATGTGAAGCCAAATACCCAATACTTGTTGTCCGGCTTTATCAAAGGGGAAGCCCTTGATGGGAGCGCCAGTATCCACGTGCACAAACATCGCGCGGACGGTTCGCTGACCGAGAGCCCGTTTCTGTCGACGGGTCCGGCGATCAGCGGGTCCGGGGATTGGACGCAGACCAGGCAGGTGTTCACCACGCCGTCCGACTGCGCGTACATTGTTGTTCATCTCACGATGAACTGTCACGGTACACTCTGGCACGACGCGCTGACGCTTATGGAATCGGGTACTGGGGTCGTGGGGCATATCGAGTCGAATCTCGCGGAACCGTTGGAGCTGCATGCGTGGGCGGTCAATCCGCTGGTCAAGACCTTTCCGCACGATTTGATGCCGCAGGGCGCAAGCGGCAACGCAGCCGTCTACGCGGCGCGCAATACGCGCAAATCGTTTCAGCTCGCGGTGCGCTCGCCCCGGGACGATGCCGTTACCGTTGACGTATCGGGTCTGACAGGTCCGGGTGGCGCCGCTCTTGCTGCGCCCGCGGCGTGGCTGGCCGAGTACGTGCCCATCGATTTCCCTATCGGGTACCACAGCACGACCGCGCCCGAGTATTGCCGGCTTCTGCCCGAGGGCCGGGGCAACGACGGGTGGGCGGGACTGTGGCCCGACGCCCTGATCCCGTTGGAGGGCCCGGTACCCCTGGCAGGCGGTGAGACAAAGACTTTCTGGTTTGACTTGGACGTGCCTGCGGACGCGACGCCCGGCACGTATGCCGGCAGGGTGGTTTTTCGCGGACGCGAGAAGGAGATCGCGGCGCCTGTCACGGTGACCGTGTGGAATTTTACGGTACCCGCGGCCAAGCAATTGCCTGCGCTGTACGACCTGCGGAACGGGCCGGGCTGGAACATCGCCGGCGGCAACCGCGAAGAGGGCATGCGGCGTTGGTGCGATTTTCTGGCGCGGTACAACGTGTCGCCGGCATTGACCGTCGACTCGCCGGCATTCGGGCTGGAAAACGGCAAAGTGACTATGGAGACCGCGGCGTTCGATGCGTACGCGTCGTATGTCCTCGACGAACTGAAGGTGAACGCTTTGTATACTCCTCATGATTTTTACGCGTGCGGGTGGGCGTATGAACCGCGTGACTTTCTGGGTTTCAAGGCGTTCACGCCCGAATATGTGCAGGCTTGGACGGATGCCTACCGCATGTTCATCGAGCACATCACCGGGAAGGGCTGGCGCGGCAAGTTCGTGCATTACCTGTCCGATGAACCGTTCGAAAGCAGTGAGAAGACGATCACCGGGCTGGCGCGGATAGCGGATATGGCGCGGTCGGTCGCGCCGGACGTGCCGGTCTACTCGAGCACGTGGCACTACATCAAAGGCCTGGAGGGACACTTGACGCTCTGGGGCGTGGGGCTTCACGAAAGTTTTCCGCTTGAGAAAATGCGCGAACGGCAGGCTGCGGGCGACCGGTTCTGGTTCACCACGGACGGCCATATGTGCACGGACACGCCGTTTCTCGGCGTGGAACGGCTCTTGCCATGGCTGTGCCTCAAGTACGGCGTCCAGGGCTATGAGTTCTGGGGCGTGTCGTGGTGGACCTACGACCCCCACGCGTGCGGCTGGCACAAGTACATTCGCCAGAGCAACGAGGGCCATGAGTTCTATTGGGTGCGGTACCCCAACGGCGACGGGTTTCTGGCGTATCCGCAGGGCGAAGACCACGCGGGAACGCCGTTGCCTACAATACGCCTGGTGGCAGCGCGCGAGGGGGTCGACGACTACGAGCTGTTTACCGCTCTTCGGAAGCATGCTGATGCGGGCAATGCCGAAGCCAAGGCCGCGCTGGAGCGCGTACTGGCTGCCGTGGCCATGACCAAGCCCAACGGACGGTACTCGACTCTCCTCATGCCCGACCCGGACGAAATTCAGGCGGCCAGTATCCAGGCGGGGGAAACGCTATCGAAACTCGGCGGGTAGAAAGTGGGAATCTTGGCGTGTTAGGGCGGCAACCAAGAACCGCAGTTTTCCAGCCGAAGCTAGTGAACAATTGGGGCTGTGCGTGGTCCGGAAAGGTGAGGCCAACCCGCCAGTGTACCTTCTTTGGTTGCGGGACCGGCGCTCCGTTGGCATCACTCTGAGACGCTCATTTCCGGAACGGAACCTATGAGACACGTGAGTCGTATCGAACGCATTAGTCCTATACAACTGCTCGCTCCTTAGGCCTAACGTTTTCGAGAAGATCGTAGGAATTGGCGGATCGCAAGACGAGCAGGCTTCACCGGAACGCCCTGCTGTGCGCTCTTGTTCCTTCTCCTTGGGAAGAAGGACAGGATGAGGGGTCCGTTCTTGTGGCTAAATGACAAACCGGGGATTCGTGAGGGACGTAAGACGGCTCCTGTCGAGGTGATAAATACTTGGCCATCGGAGGCGCTTTCGGGGATATTCGCGGGATTTGAAGACCACTGCTCCCAGCGGCGGTATTGGCGTCCACGGTTTGATTGCCGGCTACTCGTGGAGGCGGCGTTCCCAGTCGTAGTCGCGGGCGGTGACGATGCTCTCGATGCGCTGGATGCGGCGGTCGAGGTTGTCGAAGGTGCGCTTGAGGCGCTGGAGAGCCATGGTGCGCGACGAAGTGTAGGAATTGTAGAACTCGGCGTCCTGGGCGCTCTGGAACGGCACGACGGGGGCGGGTTTCATCAGGAGCGCGGCCAGGATATACAGTCCGAGCACGGGCCAGATGCCGGTGAAGAAGAACAGCAGCACCGCGATGACGCGGGTCCAGAATACCGACACATCAAGGTATTCGGCGAAACCCTGGCACACTCCGAAGATGACGCCGTTGCGCGACCGGTAGATGCCTCTGGTTTGGGGTTCGTAGTGGCGGCTCATTGTCGATCTCCCCGTGCGTGCCGTGCCCCGGCCAAAGCTGTTGCCAATGCCCGCCGCGGCCTGTGCGAACCAGGCCTCGGCGTCTTGCCATCGGGTTTCGTGGGCGCGGTCCATTATTTCTGTTCTCCCTTGGGTTTTCCATCGGCCAATAGCGTTTCCAGCGCTTCGATGCGTTGTTCCATGCGCTGGAGACCTTCGTTCATGTCGTGGAGTATGTGCTCATCCTGGGCTGCGTGTTCGGCGTTGGCATTGTTGCCAAACCGCAGATTCAGGAATACCTTGCCTTCTTCGTTGGTGCGGGTGGCGAGCAACAGCAGGACGATCACGAGCACGGGAAGCCCTATCACCATCATGACGACCAGGGTTTCCATTATGCCCACCCCAAACATGAGCGGCGCCGCCGTTGCTGTTGCGATCGCTTCCATAGGACACTCCCTTGTAATCTACCCGTTCCGGTTGCCGTTTATTCGGATGGCGCGTCCGATTTACGGCGATCCCGTTCCAGAACGATGGTTTCGAGGTTTTCGGTCCGCTCCTCGAGGCGGGCCATGCCGCGGTACAGTTCCTGCATGAGACGCGCCTCCTCGGCTTCCTGTTGGGGATTCCGCCGGACCGAACGGCCTGTGAGGATGCGCACCAGCCCGAGGATCAGGATTACGGGCAGCGCGAGCGCCAGCAGGGGAATCAGCAGCGCCACGATCGCGATTATCGTGATCGACAGCCCAGTGAGTGACGATCCCATCAACGATATCTCCTTGTCGTCTTAGCGGGTGCAGGCCGGGACGCGGCCCGGTCAGGCAATAAGGTCTCAAGCGCCTTCGATGCGGCTAATCCCGCACATCTTTCCCTGCCTCCCCACAGCGTGGCAACGGGTTATTCGGCCTGGTCCTTCTTCTTCTTCGTGTCCGCGCCGGACGATTTCAGTGCGTCCAGCTCGGCCTCGAGGTCTTCGTCGGTTGCCAGACTGTCGATCTCTTCTTCGAGGCTGGGTTTCCGGCCGAAATTGACCAAGTCCGCGTCGGCTTCCATACGGTCGATCTTGGACTCGAAGTTCTCGAACCGCGCGACCGTGCTGCTGTAGTCGACCTTGCGGATGCTTTGCTGCGCGCGTTTCTTGTGTTGCGCGTGGACGTGACGCTGCACCAGGAGCCGCTCTTTTTCGCGCGCCACAGCCAGCTTGTCCTCAAGCTGAATTATATCAGCCTGGTATTGTTCGACCAATGCCTGGCAATGTGCCTGCTCCTGCTCGAGCGTCTCAATGCGCTGTGTGTAGCGGCGTTTCTCGACGAGGGCTTCCCGGGCGAGGTCGTCGCGGCCCTTTTCGACCGCGAGCTGAGCGCGGCCGGCCCAGCGGGATTCGCTCGCGCGGACGTCCTCGATTTCGCGGGCGATCTTCTTGTTCTGGGCCATGGCGCCGGCGCACGACGCCTTGATCTCGATGAGGGTGTCCTCCATCTCCCGGATCATCAGGCGAATCAGCTTTTCAGGGTCTTCCGCCTTGTCGAGCATGGCGTTGATGTTCGAGCTGATGATGTCGGCAACGCGTGAAAAGATGCCCATATCCTATTACCTCCGGCCGGAGCATGTGTTCATCCTGCCCGGCCATTTTGCCTCATGGGTTGAATTGCATTGCCTGGGGAGGGAGCAAGCTTTATGCCAGAGGGATAGGAGCCTCTAAGTGCCTTTCTCAAAAATACTTAGGGGGCAGTTCTATCCCGATGGGCCACGAGGCCGGTGGCTTCAAGCCCTTCAATTTGGTCGAAATGGCCGCTTATGTGCAAGAAATGCCTCTTGGTTTCGGGCAGAAACTCGGGATGGGAGAGCCGGTTTCTCTGCGCAGCAAGGGGCTCCAAGGGGACGTTGTCTTCGGTTCTTGTTTTACGCTTTTTAATTGAAATTCCTGTCGAAGATAGCCGTCAAGGACAGACACGATCAAGAGGCGCGGGAAGAGGCTGAAGGGCGCCGGAGGTGTTGGACCAGCCGGACACGTCAGACGCGGGTGCGGGCCGCGGTTTCATGAGGATGGCTCAGGAGATGACCTGCGCGCACGTGTCGAGGAGGTCGCGGACGGCGGCGACCATATCCATGGCCTTGTAAGGTTTGGGGACGAATCGGATGCGTTCGTCGTGCTGCATGGCGGGTTCGATGGTGTCGGTACCGTAGCCGCTCGAGATGATGCAGGGGAGGTTGGGAACGATTTCGCGGAGCAACCTGATGGCTGCGGCGCCGCCCATGCCGGGCATGAGCAGGTCCATGATTACGAGGGCGATATTCTCCTGGTGTTCGCGGAAGACCTCCGTGCTCTGTTCGCCGGTATCCGCTGAGAGCACGGTGTACCCTTCCGCCTCGAGCAGGTCGCGCAGGAGGCTCTGCATGAAGACCTCGTCGTCGACAATGAGGACGGTTTCGCGGTTGTGTTCTTTTCTGGCATGGACTCGAGGCGGCGGGCTTTTTTCGGGGATGCTTTTCCGGACGTTGTCGGACGCAGGGAGGTAGACGTCGATTCGCGTGCCCTTGCCCTCTTGGGAATCGACGTAGATGCCGCCGCCGTGCGCCTCTACGACGCCGTAGACGACAGAGAGGCCCAGTCCGTATCCCTGGGTATTGGTCTTGGTGGAGAAGAAGGGTTCAAAGATATGGCGGACGACCTCGGCGGGCATTCCCGAGCCGTTGTCCTCGATGGTCACGCGGACGTATGGCCCGGGCCGGTCAAGGCTGAGGCGCGCCCGTGCGGCTTCGTCGATGTCGATATTGCCGGTGGTTACGCGAATGAAGCCTCGTTCACGTATGGCGTCCCGGGCATTGATGAGAAGGTTCATAAGCAACTGGTTGATCTGGCTCAGGTCGACCTTGGCCGAGGCGAGGTCGGGTGCGGCGT
>Ga0116187_1002321_pt1 | contig 18791 bp, 17 predicted proteins | sample AD_JPNNA6_MetaG_FD_89755 | JGI IMG/M metagenome (GOLD analysis project Ga0116187, IMG submission 89755) | Active sludge microbial communities of municipal wastewater-treating anaerobic digesters from Japan - AD_JPNNA6_MetaG | ecosystem: Engineered > Bioreactor > Anaerobic > Digestate | place... | reverse complement strand
CCTTGCCCTGGATGGTGGAGCCGTCCTTGGTGCCGACGGTGTCGGCAGTCAGTACGGGAGCGGCCACTGCGCCGGCGATGAAGGCCGCGCTGATGAGCAATCTACGGAACTGTTTCATAGTGTGATGGGTTCGGAGGCAGTTGTCGTGGGGGCGGCAAGGAATCGCGGAGACCGGCTGGCTGCAAGCCGTTATGCCGGACTGGGCAAGAGTCGACCGGGCGGACGGTGAGGGGGCGACGGCGGGAAATTGCGGCTTGTTCCTCAGGAACCGAGGCAAGTGGCCGATAGAGGAGCAGACACCGTGATCCCCTCCGTCTCCAGCCCTGCGACTCCTCGTGTGAAAGTTGGCAAACCAGATATCATCCGCGTCGGGCAACAGCTGCCGGCTTCGCCGCGCATCTTCTCCCGCTTGGCCGCAGTCCTGAAGGACCTCAACACCGGGGTCGATCAGGTGGTCGGCCTGGTGAAGATGGACCCGGGCTTGAGCGCGCAGGTGATCCGCCTGAGCAACAGCGTGCTGTTCGGTTTCGCCGAACCCAGCACCTCGTTGGAGGAGTCGATCAACCGCGTCGGCTTCCGCGAGGTGTACCGGCTCGTCGGTCTGGCGGCGACCAACCAACTCTTCCCCAAGGAGCTCGCGCTCTACGCCGTGCGCGGCGATCTGGTGTGGGAGAACTCGCTCGCCTCGGCGCTCGCGATGGAGCGCATCGCGCGCAAGCAGGGCGCGGAGGACGAACAGGCCGCGTACACCATCGGGCTGCTGCGTTCCGCGGGCAAAGTGCTTTTCACCCGTCTGGCCGCCCAGCCCGGGCAGCGCATCGCGCCGTATCCCGGCGCCGAGGTCGAACCGCATCTCGGCGACTGGGAGCGCGGACTGTTCGGCATGGACAATCCGGAGGCCGCCGCCGAGTTGATGGAACATTGGAAATTCGATCCGACCATCCGGCAGGCGATCCGGCACCATTACGATCCGCTGGTGGTCGCCGATGCCCCGCGCGAGGCGGCGATGCTCAATTGCGCCGGGTGGGTCGTGCACCAGCTCGGCAAGAGTCTGCCCGGCGAGGCCGCCTATTGGCGCCGCGAACCGGCGAAACTCGAGCGCGCCGGCATCCTGGCCGAGGTGCTCGATGCCGTGGTCGAGGAGGTCAACGCCGAGCTTGATGTGTTGAAGTCCGCCATCGCGCCCGCCTGAGCTTGCCGCCGCCCCGCTCCGCCTTCGGTTGACTGCCGGGGCCCGGGCGCGGCGGATCGCGCTACTCCTCCTCTCGGGGGCGGACGATCGACACCTCCCCGCCCATGGTCGCCCCGCTGCTCCACAAACGCTTCGAGATGGTGTCGCTGGTGGTGTACGCCACCAAGCTGCCGCCGGCGCCGCAGGTCTTCGGTCGCATCATCGCCGCCATCAAGGACGGCGAGTGCAGCCTGGGGCGCTTGGCGGAGCTGATCCGGCTCGACGCCGCCCTCACCGTGCAGGTGCTGCGGGTGGCCAACGGGGCGCTGTCGGGCTTCCGCTCGCCGGCGGGCAGCGTGGAGGAGGCGGTGCTCCGTATCGGCTTCAAGGAGTTGCATCGCGTCGTCGGTCTCTGCGCCGCCTCGGCGGTGTACCAGGCCGACATGGCCGTCTATGCCGCGCCGGCCGACCGGGTGTGGGCCAACGCCGTGGCCACCGCGGTGGCGATGGAGCGGTTGTGCGCGGCCACCGGCTCCGACGCCGCGCTCGGCTACACGGCCGGGTTGTTGCGCTGTATCGGCAAGATGGCGCTCGCCCGCCATGCCGCGGGCGCGGTGACCCCCTATCCGGCCGACGGCACGCCGTTGCCCGACTGGGAGACGCGGATTTTCGGCTACAACCACGCGCAGATCGGTGCGGCGCTGTGCGAGCTGTGGCGATTCCCCAAGCCGATCGTCGGCGCGATCCGCGACCAGCTGCACCCCTCCCCCCATCCGGGCGACGATACCCTCGCGCGGCTGCTCAATCTCGCGGGCGGCATCGCGGTGGACCTCGACTGCGGCCTGCCCGGCGAGGAGAGCCTCTGGACCGACGCGGGCGGCCGTGCGGCGCAGGCCGGCCTCGACCCGGCGCGTCTCGAGATTCTGAGGATGGAGACGTCCCTTGAGACCGACCGCATGAAGACGATGGTGGAGTTCATCCGGCAGGGCTGAGCCGCCGGCCCGCTCTGGCCGGCAGTCCGGCGTTGCCAACCGGGCGGTGCCCGCAACGCTCCGCGCCTACTCCCCCCGATGAAAGAAACCCTGCTTCGCAATTTCCGCGCCGCCTTCGGTGGCGAGCCCACCGTCATCGCGCGCGCCCCCGGCCGCATCGAGTTCATCGGCAACCACACCGACTACAACGGCGGCACCGTGCTCGGCGCGGCGATCGACCGCGGCATCTGGGTGGCGGTGCGGGCGGCGGAGTCCGGCCACGCGGTCTTCGGGAGCAGCCGCGGCGCGGCGCCGATCCGCGTGGCGCTGGACGCCTCGCTCGCGAAGCAGCGCGGCGAGCGCGCCTGGGTCAACTACCAGCTCGGGGTCTGGGCGAAGCTGCCCGACTTCGGCCTGCAGCAGCCCGCCGGCTTCCAGTGCATGGATGTATCCGATCTTCCACCCGGCGCGGGGCTGAGCAGCAGCGCCGCGATCGAGCTGGCCACCGGCCTGGCGCTCACGGCGCTGGCCGGGGAGGCGCCCGAGCGGGCGACGCTCGTGAAGCTCGGACGGAAGGCGGAGAACGAGTTCGTCGGCGTGCCCTGCGGCATCCTCGACCAGGGCGTCTCCGGTTTCGGGAAACGCGACCACCTCGTCTTCATCGACTGCCGCGGCCCCGCCTTCGCCACCGTGCCGCTGCCGGCCGATGCGCACTTCTGGGTCTTCAACACGCACACCAAGCACGCGCTGGTCGACGGGCTCTACGCCGCGCGGCATCGCGAGTGCATGGAGGCCGCGCAGGCGCTCGGGGTGGGGCTGCTCGCCGACGCCACGCCGGCGCTGCTCGCGGCGAAGAAGGCGGCGCTTCCGGAGGCCAACTACAAGCGCGCCAAGCATGTGGTCGAGGAGATCGGCCGCGTGGCCGCCGTGCAGGCCGCGCTCGCGACCGGCGACCTCGCCGCCGTGGGCCGGCTGCTCACCGCCTCCCACCGCAGCTCGCAGAACCTCTTCGAGAACAGCACCGCCGAGCTCGATTTCCTGGTCGACCATCTCGCGCAGGCCCGGCACGTCCACGGCGCCCGGCTCACCGGTGGCGGTTTCGGCGGCGCGGTCATGGCGCTGACCAACGGATCGTTCGCGCAGGCCGACGCCGAGCAGGTCGCCGCCGCGTACACGGCGAAGTTCGGCGCGAAGCCGGACATCCTGCACCTCAAGACCGGTCCCGGCGCGGAGCTGGTCCCGGTCGGCTGAGGCGCGACCAGTCGTTCGGCGCGAGCTCGCTCGCGCCCGACGACAACTAAATCAGCACAGCGGCGTTCCGCGGTGCCGGTTCAACCGGCGCGGGGGCGGCGCAGGTCGGGCAGGAAGGCGGCGACGAGGCCGATCAACGGCAGGAAACCGCAGATCTGATACACGGCGAAGATGCCGGCGTGGTCGGCGAGGCGGCCGAGCAGGGCCGCGCCCACGGCGGCGATGCCGAAGGCGAAGCCGAAGAACAGCCCGGCGACCAACCCCACCTTGCCCGGCAGCAGTTCCTGCCCGTACACGAGGATCGCCGGGAAGGCCGACGCGAGGATCAGGCCGATGGGGATCGTGAGCGCGACCGTCCAGAAGGCGTTGGCGTGGGGCAGGGCGAGGGTGAACGGCGCCACCCCGAGGATGGAGAACCAGATCACGCGCTTGCGGCCGAAGCGGTCGCCCAGCGGTCCGCCCAGGATGGTGCCCGCGGCCACCGCGAAGAGGAACACGAAGAGCCGCAGCTGCGCCGCGCGCACGGAGAAGCCGAACTTCTCGATCAGGAAGAACGTGTAGTAGCTGGTGAGGCTCGCGAGGTAGAAGTGCTTCGAGAAGATCAGCGTGCCGAGCAGCGCCAGTGTGGTTATGACATGGCGACGCGGCAGCGGCGCGGCCGGCGGAGCGGCGGCCCGGCGGGCGCGCCGGGCGTCGAGGTGGGCGCGGTACCAGCCGCCGAGGCGCGCGAGCACCACGATGCCGCCCAGGGCGAGCAGCGTGAACCAGAGCGCGCCGCGCTGGCCGGTCGGCACGATGACCGCCGCCGCCAGCAGCGGGCCGAGCGCGGTGCCGAGGTTGCCGCCGACCTGGAAGACCGACTGCGCGAAACCGTGGCGCCCGCCCGAGGCGAGCCGGGCGATGCGCGATGCCTCCGGATGGAACACGGCCGAGCCGGTGCCGATCAGCGCGGCGGCGGCGAGCAGCAGCGGGAAGGTCGCCGCGTGGGCGAGCAGCACGAGACCGACGAGCGTCACGCCCATGCCGACGGCGAGCGAATACGGCCGCGGGTGGCGGTCGGTGGTGAAGCCGACCGCGGGTTGCAGGATCGAGCCGGTGGCCTGGAAGGCGAGGGTGATGAGCCCGATCTGGGTGAAGGAGAGCGCGTAGGTTTCCTTCAGGAGCGGGTAGATCGCCGGCAGCACCGCCTGGATCATGTCGTTGAGCAGGTGCGAGAGGCTCAGCCCGAGCAGCACCGGCAGCACGGTCGCCTCGGCGGCGGTGCGGCGGGAAATCGGTTCGGCGGTGGCGACGGCGGAGCGCTCCATGCGGTGTGATACGGATCGGCGCCGCGGGTTTTCAACCGGCAAACGCGGGCGGCCGCGCGGGCCGGGTGCAGCCTTGGCACCCGGGGGGCGGTTGCTATCGTGGCCGCCCTCATGGCCACTCCCCCGGTCTCCCTCTCCGAACTCCGCCGCCGCATGCAGGCGGATCTCGACAACAACATCCTGCCCTTCTGGGCGCAGCGGGCCTTCAAACCCGACGGCAACCTCGTCGGCGTGATCACCCACGACCTGCGCGAGTTCGACGACGTGCCGCGCCACGTCGTGCTCTGTGCGCGGATCCTGTGGACGTTCGCCGCCGCCGCCCGGCGCGATCCGCGGCCCGAGTGGCTCGCGGTCGGCCGCAAGGCGCTCGCGCTGCTCGACGGGCCCTTCCGCGACACCCGCCACGGCGGGTTCTTCTGGAGCCTCACGCGCGATCTGCGGCCCCACTCGCCGCGCAAACAGGTGTACGCCGAGGCGTTCACGATCTACGGGCTCACCGAATGGTACCAGGCGACCGGCGACACCGCGGCGCTCGCGCGGGCCAAGGAAATCTTCGAACTCATCGAACGGCACGCCCGCGAGCCGAAATTCGGCGGTTACATCGAGGCGCTCGACGCCGACTGGGGCCCGCTCGCCGACATGCGCTTGAGCGACAAGGACCTCAACTCCCCGAAGTCCAACAACACGCTGCTGCACATCCTCGAGGCGTACACCGCGCTGCTGCGGGTCTGGCCCGACGCGCGGGTGCGCGCCGCGTTGCGCGACCTGCTCGCGATCATCCTCGACCGCGTCGTGACCGCGGAGCCCTACCCGCACTGCGCGCTGTTCTTCGATCTGGAGTGGCGCTCGCTGTTGCCGAAATTCTCCTACGGGCACGACATCGAGGCCAGCTGGCTGTTCTGGGAGGCCGCGGTGGCGGTGGACGATCCGGCGCTCCTTGCGCGGACGAAGACCACCGCCCTCGCGCTCGCCGACGGCGTGCTCGCCCACGGACTCGATCCCGACGGCGCGGTGCTCTACGACGGCGACGCCTCCGGGCCGCTCAACACCGACAAACACTGGTGGCCGCAGGCCGAGGCGATCGTCGGGTTTCTCAACGCCTACCAGCTCGGCGCCAACGAGGCCCACCTTGCCGCGGCGGTCCGCGCCTGGGATTTCGCCGAGAAGCACGTCGTCGATGCGCAGCACGGCGAGTGGTTCGCCGTGCTCGATCGCGCCGGAAAGGTCTACCCGGATTATCCCGCGTACGCCGACAGCCAGAAGATCGGCCCGTGGAAGTGTCCGTACCACAACGCCCGCGCCTGCCTCGAGGTGATCCGGCGCGTGCCGGCCGGCGGCTGACCGTCACGATGCAATTGGCGCGGATTTCACTCGGCCGGGCCCCTTCCTCCGGTTGTAGGGGCTGAGCTTGCTCAGCCCGGTGGCGGTCGCTCTTGCCGGGCGGTGCGAGCGAGCTCGCACCCTACGACGACTGCATAACCACGCTGAGCGCTCTTGTGGCGCAGGCGCGCCGACGCCGGCCGGAGGCCTGCGTCACCCCCGGAAGATCGCGTGTCGCTGGCATGAGGCGGGCTTGCTTCTGCCAATCCGGCCCGGCGCTTGCGCCCGGGCGGACGCCTGCCCATCTTCCCGCCCCGCTGCTCCCAGCACCTTTCCGGCTCATGACTTCGTACACTCGCCCGCTGCCCGATCTCACCAAGCGCGACTGGTCGTCGCTCCGCGACGATTTCCCGATCCTGAACCAACAGGTGAAGGGGCACCCGCTCGTCTACCTCGACAGCGGCGCCTCCTCCCAGCGGCCGGTGCAGGTCATCGAGGCGATCACCCGCTACTACGAACGCGACCACGCCAACGTTCACCGCGGCATCCACGAGCTCAGCCACCGCTCGACCACCGCGTACGAGGCCGCGCGCGACCGCGCCGCCGAGTTCTTCAACGCCACGCGCCGCGAGGAGATCGTCTTCACCCGCGGCGCCACCGAGGGGTTCAACCTCCTCGCCCGCGCCTGGGGCGACGCCAACGTGCGCGAGGGCGACACGATCCTGCTCACCGAGATGGAGCACCACAGCAACCTGGTGCCGTGGCAGATGCTCGCCGAGCGCAAGAAGGCCAAACTCGCCTTCGTCCCCGTCATCGGCCTCGAGGGCAAGCTCGATGCCGACGCCCTCGATCGCCTGCTCACGCCCGACGTGAAGCTCTTCTCGTTCACCCACGTCTCGAACGTCTTCGGCTGCGTCAACCCCGTCACCGATCTCTGCCGTCGGGCGCGCGCCAAGGGCATCACCACGATCATCGACGCCGCGCAGAGCGCCGGACACCTGCCGGTCGACGTGCAGGCGATCGGGTGCGACTTCCTCGTCTGTTCCGGCCACAAGATGCTCGGGCCGACGGGCAGCGGTGTGCTCTATGGCCGTTACGATCTGCTCGCGGCAATGCCGCCGTTCCATGGCGGCGGCGAGATGATCGAGATCGTCCGCTGGGACCGCAGCACCTACAAGGCGCCGCCGATGCGTTTCGAGGCCGGCACGCCCTCGATCGCCGAGGCGATCGGCCTGCACACCGCGATGGACTACCTCTGCGCCGTCGGCCGCGAACGTATCCATCAGCATGACGCCGAGCTGGTCGCGCTCGCCCGGCGCGGGCTGGGCGCGCTGCCCGGCGTGCGGCTGCTCGGCCCGGCGGAGGGCGGCACCGGCCTGGTCACGTTCGTGATCGACGGGGTGCACGCGCACGACCTCTCCACCTTCCTGGACGAGCGCGGCATCGCGATCCGCGGCGGCCACCATTGCACGATGCCGCTGCACAAGAAGCTCGGGCTGAGCTCCTCGGCCCGAGCGAGTTTCCATCTCTACAATACGCACGCCGAGGTCGAGTGCCTCGTCGACGCGGTCGAGGCGGCCATCAAGTTCTTCGCGGGCTGAGCAGGCAGTCGGCGTAGGGTGCGAGCTCGCGCCGCACCGCTTCGGCCTAAGCGACATCCGGACGGTGCGAGCAAGCTCGCCCCCTACACGGGATATCTTGCTGTCCCGCAGTGGATCCCGGCTACGGCGTCATCACGAGCGGAGCATCGGGCCCGGTCCCGCGGGCGTGGCGTTGCGGGAGCTTGCGCGGCGGGGGCTGGCCGGGTTTGGCTCGGGCATGCGCATCACCGGTGGCAATGCCCGCGGCATCCCGTTGCGCGTCCCGAAAGGCGACGCGACCCGACCGGCCATGGACCGGCTGCGGCAATCGATCTTCTCGAGTCTCGGCGCGCTGGTTGTCGACGTGCGCTTCGTCGATCTCTTCGCCGGCAGCGGTTCCTACGGTTTGGAGGCGTGGAGCCGTGGCGCGGTTCGCGGCGTATTCGTCGAGCAGGGCCGCGAGGCGCTGGAATGCCTGCGCACGAATCTCGCCGCGGTGGCGAAAAGCCTGCGGGCCGACGAACGCGCCTGCACCGTGAGCAAGGCCGATGCGCTCACGTGGACGCCGCCCGACGGCGCGCGCGCCGGGCTCGTGTTCTGCGATCCGCCGTACGCGATGATCGCGGAGAATGCGTCGCGGATCTTCGCGCAGTTCGACCGGCTGCTCCTGCCCGGCCGCGAGGGCCTGGCGGTCTTCGAGATGCCGGGCGAACTGCAGTTGGTCGAACCGGGCTGGGAGTGCGTGAAACGCCTTGGCGGCGGCGATGCCCGCGCGGCGACCGCCTGCTTCTACCGGCGCGTGGCGGTGGCGTGACGCGGTGGTGGCCGAGCCGGCCTGGGTTCAGGCCGGCCGCAATTGCATTTCGCCGACCAGATGGCCGGGCTGCCAGCGGCCGCGGCGCAGCTTGAGACGATGCACGGCGACACGATCGCCGGCCACATCGACGACGTAGGCGCCGAGCGGGCCGGTGAACGCACCGGTGTTGATGACAGTCAGCGCGCCGCGCTGCCAGACCTTGGGAAAATGCACATGGCCGGTCACGACGACCTGGGCGCGGGGAAACCATCGCGGCGCGACGGCGGCGATGCGGTAGGGCAGCGAGCGCCACGCGTGGAGCATCGCGAGGGGTTGGCGCGGCGGCCAGAACTCCGTGACCAGGCGGCGCAGGCGATGCAGGCGGCTCGGGTTTTCCGGATCACACTCGCGCGGCAACCCGGTGCAGGCGATCCGGTGCAGGGCGAGCCGACCGTCGAGGGTGTCGTCGTCCAGTTCGGGGTGGCCGGACATGGCGGCGCGGATGCGCGCGTCGAGCACGCCGCGTTGGCGGCTCCACGGAATGGCGCCCGCGAAGAAGGCATCGCCGTGCGTCGCGCAGACCCGTCCGTCCGGAGTGGCGCACCAGTGGTCGGTGGAGATGTCGGGGTCGTGGTTGCCGGTGAGAAAATGAACGACGGGCACACGCGAGCGGAAGAAACGGCGGATCGTCTCGACGTCCTCGGCGCACATCCCGGTCTGGTTGTCGCAGGTGTCGCCGTTGAGCCAGAGCTCGTCCACGCCCGCCAGCAGCGGCTCCAGATCCTTGAGCCGGCGGAGGCGCGTGGCGGCGTCGCGGAAGTGCAGATCGGAGAGGATGCGCAGCATGGACGGGTGACGACCCTACAGCCAGCCGAGGCGCGCCTTGAGGATGGCGACGGCAGCGACGGTGGCGGTCTCCGCGCGCAGGACCCGCGGCCCGAGGTGTACGAGCGTGAAGCCGGCGGCGCGCAGTGTGGCGCGGTCGGCGGTGTCCCAGCCGCGTTCGGGGCCGAGGGCGAGCACGGCGGCCGTGGGCGCGGCCGGGAGAGCGATGTCGGCCAGGCCGGCGGTGGCCTCGTAGTTGTCGAGGGCGAGGCGGAGGGCGCCGGCGGGAAGATCGGCGAGCGAGGCGGCGAGTGGCCGGCCCGAGGTGACGACGGGCAGCCGCGTGCAGAACGCCTGTTGCGCGCCCTCGACGAGGTGCTCGCGCCACTCACCCGAGGACCAGAGCGTGCTCTGCGCGTAGTTGGGGTCGGCGCGGCCGGTGGCGACGAAATGCAGCGCGCCGACGCCGAGCGCGGTGCACTCCTGGAGGATCTTGCGCGCGGTCTGCGGTCGCGGAAGTCCGAGCACGAGGTGCAGCGGCGGCAGCGGTGGCGGCTCGGCGCCGAGCGTGGCGGCGAACTCCACCGAGCCATCGGCCGGCAGGGCGGTGACGCGGCCCTTGCCGCGCGGACCATCGACCACGCCGAGGTCGAACTCCTCACCCACGGCGCGGTGCAGGACGGTGCGCAGATGGCGCGCGCGCGGATCGGCGGGCGCCAGGGCATGGCCGAGTTCGTCGCGGGTGAAGAGCAGGAGGTTCATGGGGAAGGCGGAAGGCGGAAGGCTGAAGGCGGAAGGCTGGAGGCGGAAGGCGGAAGTAGGCGGAGGGGCGATGCGGCTTCAGGTGGATCAAGGTTGGCTGAATCGCTGTGCGGTCCAGCGACGGCCGGAGAAGCGCGGGCTCTTGCCGACGACGGGGCGCGCGGCACAGTGGCGGGTTTCATGCGCCCGAAGATCGACTGGTTCTTGCTCGGAATGGCGACCGCGGTCGGCCTGGCCTTCGCCTTTCCGTCGCCGGGCGCGAAGGGCGGCTGGCTGCAGCCGGAGCTGCTCAACAAGCTGGGCGTGGCGGTGATCTTCTTCCTGCACGGCGCGGGGCTGCCGTTCGCGGCGCTGAAGGCGGGCACGTTGCGCTGGCCGTTGCACCTGGTGGTGCAGGCGAGCACGTATGTGATCTTCCCGCTGCTGGGGTTGGCGCTGCTGGCTGTCGCCGGGCGCTGGATTCCGGCGGACCTGCAGCTTGGGTTCTTCTACCTGTGCGTGCTGCCGTCGACGGTGTCGTCGTCGGTGGCGATGACGGTGCTGGCGCGCGGCAACGTGTCGGCGGCGGTGTTCAATGCGACGCTGTCCGGCCTGCTCGGGGTGTTCCTCACGCCGCTGTGGGTGAGCTGGCGGTTGCAGACGGCGGGGCAGGCGTTCCCGGTCGGCGCAGTCGTGCTCGATCTCGTGTGCTGGCTGCTGGTGCCGCTGGCGCTCGGGCAGTTGTCGCGGCCATGGCTGGCGGAGCGGGTGACGCGGCACCGCAAGCTCGTGAGCCGCGTCGACCGCAGCACGATCCTGCTGCTGGTCTACACGTCGTTCTGCGACTCGGTGCAGTGGGGCGTGTGGGCCGGGCGCGGGGTGGCGCTGGTGGCGGCGACGTTGGCGGGCTGCCTGGTGCTGTTCTGGCTCCTGTTCCTGGTGACGAACGCGCTCGGGCGCGCGGGCGGCTTCCCGCTCGAGGACCGGATCACGGCGGTGTTCTGCGGCTCGAAGAAGACGTTGGCGTCGGGGGTGCCGATGGCGCAGCTGATCTTCGCGGGGAATCCCGGGCTGAGCTTCATCCTGCTGCCGATCCTGATCTACCACCCGATGCAGCTGCTGATCTGCGGCGTGCTGGCGGCGCGGTGGGGACGCCGGCCGGAACCGGCAACGCGGTAGGCGCGGTGGCGGCGGCGCACGGGAGGGGCCGCCGAGGCGTCCGGCGCGGAGTGCTCAGACCTTGATGTCGAGCAGGGTGCCGAGCATCTCGTCGGCGGTGCGGACGACGGCGGCGTTCATCTCGTAGGTGCGCTGGCCTTCGATCTGCCCGACGACGTTGCTCGGGTCGAGGTTGCCGCGGGAGATCTCCTCCGCGGCAGTGCCGAAGCGGGCCAACCCGCGCCGCATGCCTTCCTGGGCGCGCGCGACGGCGTTGGCGGAACTGGGAGTCGGAGTCGGTGAGATCACGGTGACGGAAAGACTTTACGCTGGGAGCGGAGGTTTCGCGAGCGGGCGAAACTCCTCAATGTAGTCCCGATCCGGCGGCGTTGTGGCGTGCGGATCATCGTAGGGTGCGCACCCCAGTGTGTTGGGGCGACGGTGGTGCAGGGCCCCGCCGTCACCTCCTTGATCCGGTGAAGCCGCGTGCCGAGGACGACGGCGAGAACCGGGCGGGAAAGGAGTCAACAACTCGGCGCGAGGGCCGATTGGTGGGGCGGCCACGGGCATCCTGCTTGCGGTCGCTCCCGCGTTGCGCTTCGCGGTGCCCAGTGTTCTCGAAAATGAAGCCCAGCCGCATCTGGATCGCACTTGTTACCCTCTCGGCTTTTCTTGGCCCTCGCGTGCGAGGTGACGCAGGATTCGACCAGTTCATCGCCTTCGGAGACAGCACCCTCGATACCGGCTACTTCCGCTACAACCCGACCGGCATTCCGGCCATGGATCAGGCGGTCGCCGCCGCCGTCGCTGCCGGCGCCAAGGGCGGTTTCGCCGGACCGGGGACAATGTACTCCACCCTGCTGGCAGAACGTTTTGGCCTGAGCGCCGCCCCGCTCGGCGGTGGCGGCACCAACTTCGCCAATGGCGGCGCCCACACGCTGACCGATGCCCTCGGCAACGTCGCGACCGTCGATCAGCTCAAGCACTACCTGGCCTCCGCCAGTGGCACCGCGAATTCCCGCGGCCTCTACGTGATCGGCACTGGCAACAACGACCTGATCTGGGTTCTCAAACAGGGCGCCGCCTGGGGAGCCGCAAACCCCGATTATCTTGGCGGACTGGCCGCCAGCCTCGCCCCGGAGGTGGCCTCGCTGCAAGCGGCCGGCGCCCGCCTCATTGTGGTACCGAATTCGTTTATGTATGCCGTGATGGCCGGCCCCGGAGGGGAACTGCCCGCAAGCGCAGCCGCCACCTACAAAGAGCTGACTTCATACAACTCAGCCATGTGGTCGCGCCTCATCGGGGCGGGCGTGAACTTCATCCCTGCCGACATGGATAGCGTTTTCAAGCACGTGGTCCATCACCCTGCCCGGTTTGGATTCACCGCCGAGTCGGTGCTGGCAGCGAATGCACCAAGTCACGTCAGCGCGCTTCTGACGACTTCGGCCATGCTTTCGCCGGAGCAGGATCGAACTTTCCTCTTCATCGACGGCGCACACATGACCACGGCGGGGCAGCAGATCGAGGCAGACTACATCTACAGCCTGCTCACCGCCCCGAGCCTGGTCTCGCTGGTCGCGGAGAGCGCGGTGCAGAGCGGGTTGTCGCGCACGGCGTCGCTGCAGTCGCAGATCGAGCACTCCGTGCCGGCGCGCGGGCCGCAGACCACCAGCGCCTGGTTTTCGGCCGGTGCCAGCGCCCAGCGGCTGGGCAACGCCCCGGGACTCCCGCGGCTCACTGCCAATCCGTTCGGCGGCACCGTCGGCTTCGACTACGCGACCGCCGGCGGCACGCTCCTTGGCACTGCGCTCAGCGTCGGCGGCCAGCACCAGCGCTTCTCGACCGGCGGCCATTGCAACCAACTGGACGAGGCGGTGAGTCTCTACGTCGCCACCCGGTATGGACACTGGTGGGGCGATGCCGTCGCGACCGCGGGCCTGTTGCAGGGTCGCATCGAGCGCCCGGTGCCTCTCGGGCTCTTCACCGACCGCAACCGCGCCGACACCGATGGCCACACCCTCGCCATCGCCGTGCGCGGCGGACGCGACTTCCGCGTGGGGGCGGTCACCACCGGGCCGGTGGTGGGTGTGGTGCTGCAGCAGGTTCACCTCGACGGCTTCACCGAGACCGGCACGAGCGGCGTCACCGCCCTCGCCTTCGGCGGCCAGACGCGCAAAGCGGCCATCGGCCAGCTCGGCTGGCGCGCGGCGGTGGAACTCGGCAACTGGCGACTGACGGCCGACGCCGCATGGCAGCACGACTGGGCCGGCCGGTACCGCGAGGTGACGGCCGCGCTCACCACGATCGAGACCGCCCCGTTTGTTGCCGCCGCCACTCCGGTATCCGCCGATTGGGCCTTCGCCACGCTCAGCGCCGCCTACCGCCTCGGTTCGCGGGTCGCACTCCACGTCACGGGCTCGGTGGTGATCGGCAATCCGCAGGTGACCCGCTACGGTGGCAATCTGGGCCTGCGATTCCGTTTCTAGAACCGACGCCGATCCCAGAGTGAGATCGCGCCCTGCACGATGAGACCGCTCAAGTCCGTTGCCCTCCTGATCCTCGCCGCCTCAGCCCTCCTGCGGCCGACGCCGGCGCAGGCCGACTGGAACGCCGATCTCGCCGCCGTCGACGCGCAGATCCGCGCCGCGAACGGCTCCACGTATCAGCAGGGCAACGCGGTGAATGTGCTACCCGGCGTTACCGCCATGCTGCTGGAGCAGAAGCGCCTCATCCTCGTCGATGCCGGCTTCACCTGGTTCGCCCCGGCGAGCGCGGCCGGTGGCTACGACTACGGCAATTTCTACTCGTTCACCGGAGCGGCGGGCCAGACGGATACGCAGTTGCGCATCGTCGAGACGACGGAGGCGACGCTGCTCTTTCGGCGCGGTCATCCCAACGAACCCTCGCGCCGGCTCGGCGCGTGGTGGAGCGAGGGCTACCTCTCGCCCGACGCGACTCGCGACCAACTCGCGGTGCTCGCGGCGTGGGGCAGTCCGCTCACTGGCCTCTATGTCGCCTCCGTGCCGGCCGGTACGCGAATGCTCGCCGGCCTCACCTCGCCCATGCAGGCCGGCGCCGAGTTTCGCGCCGGCGGGGCCGGGCAGTATTAGCTCAATTCCCGCGACAACGACTGGCTCGTCTATGCGCTCCACGCGCCGGACTACCTCGGGAGCTATGTGGTGGCGATGACCGGCGCGCAGAAGCTCAACCGCGAGCTCGTCGGCGGGCTGGGCGCCCAACTGCGCGACACCGCCCTCCGCGACGACTCCGGCGCGGCCGGCGCGGAGAACGGAGCCGAGAGCTGGCTGCGTGTTTCGACGGTAGATACCGATTACCGCCCGCTTCCGGATGGCGAGATCGCCGCCCGCGGGGAGAGTGTCCTGCTCGGCTGCGGATGGACGCTGGCCGGCTCCGCGGCGACGGCACGGGTGCGGGCCGGCGTGGTGGTGGGGCGTTCCACGCTGCGCCAGCGCGACGAGCGCAGCGGCGTCGCCGGCCGCATCGACGGCAATGTTGGCGGACTTTACGCGATCTATCGCCGGCCGTCCGCCGAGCGCTTCCCGTGGTATGCCAGCGGCTCCGTGCTCCACGGCCGGCTGTGGTTCGACAACACCGTGCCCGGTTACCTCGGACGCAGCTTGGCGCAGCGCCACCGGGGCACGGTGGTGGCCGGCGCGCTGGAGGTCGGCGTGCCGCTGTCGCTCGGGGCGGGCTGGACGGTGGCCCCGCACGGGCAGCTCGCGGCAAGCCGGATCGGCCGGAGCGCCTTCCGCGATGAGCTGGGGGCGGCTGTGTCGGTGGAACGTGGGCACGCTTGTTGGGCGAAACTCGGGGCGCAGGTCGGGCGGGTGCTCCTCCGGCGCGGCGACCGTCGTCTTGCCTGGTGGCTGAGCGGCGTTGCGGTGCGGGAGTTCTCCGGCGGGCCCGCGGTCGACGTGGCCGGGGAGCTTGTCACGGGGCACCGACTCCGGCCGGGGTACGAGGTCGACACCGGACTGCGGTTCGGCTGGGCCGGGCGCTGTTCGCTGCAGGTCACGGTCGGTCGGGTGTTGGCCGGCGAGCGCGGGTTTCGCGGCAGCGCGGCGCTGACGGTGGCCTGGTGAGGCGGGGTCGACGGCGAGGGGCGTCGGGTTTTGCGGTCGGGGCCGGCGCATCCGAGCCTGCTGTGCGGTCGCGGCCCCGGATTCGAAGTGGTGCGGGCGGAGGGAATCGAACCCTCGCAGCCAGCTTGGAAGGCTGGCGTTCTACCACTGAACTACGCCCGCGGGGGCCAGTGAAGGCGTGGGAAGGGCAGCGGCGTTTGTCGGGAGGGTCAAGCCCGTTGCGGGGCGGTGCCTCTTGCAAGCGGAGCGGAGGCGTTCAGCTCCGGCAGCGGACGGTGCCTGCTCGCACGCTCCGGCTCGTGCATCGCGGCGGCTACTGCCCGTTCTTGCCGCCGGAGCCGCCGCGGGCGCTGGTGGCGCGGGCGGCTTCCTTGTTGGAGTTGGAGTTGTCGAGGTTGGCATCGCGCAGGACCTCGCGGAACTCGCGGGCCTCGGCGGAATCGAGCCGGGAGACGAGGCGGTTGAGTCGCGCCATGCGGTCCTGCAGCTCGGCGTTCTTGCGGTCGAGGTAGGCTTGGCGGGCGCGGGCTTCCTTGCTGACGCCGAGGAAGGGGATGGTGACACGGTTGAGGAAATAACGATCGAACGCCGAGAGCTCCCGTTTCACGAGCTCCTTGTCGTAGGCGCCCTTGCGGTAGAGGGACTCCTCCGCCATGCGGCGCTCCGCCTTCTCGAGCACGGTCATGTCGGGCAGCACGACGAGGTCGGGGTCGGCCTCGGCAGCGGCGCGGGCGGCGGCCCGGGCTCGTTCTCGCGCCTCCTCTTCGGCGACGATCCGGGCGTGCTCTTCGGGCGAGTAGGCGGGAAGTTTCTCCCGCACCAATTCGCTGGGCGAAGGGTCGGCGAAGGCGGTGAGCTCGGCGCCGAGCAGGATCGGGAGCAGGAGGAGACGCTTCATCGAGGGAGGATCTTGGGCGGCGGGGCCGGCCGGTGCAACCAAGGCAGGTCGAGCGGCGGGGTGTGGCACGTGGATGCGACCGAGCGCGGGTCAGACGGTTCCATTGGGCGAGCCGCGGTGCGGTCGTGGCGCGATGAACACCCGTGCGAGCGGTGCGGGCGGGGGCCGGGCTGGCCGCCCGCTCAGAACATCGACAACGCCTGGGCGCTCTCGATCACGACCCAGGCGAACCCGGCCACGGCGGTCCAGGTGAACACGGCCATCGCCGTGCGCCGGCGCCGCAGCGCACGCTCGTAGTGGTCGGGGTTGACCCGGCGGAAGCCGCTGTCGTGGAGGAAGCTGAGAAACTGGCTGTTCTGCGTGCGGGTGACGCCACGACGACCGTGCAGACGCGGGTCCGCCCGGAAGGCGGGGCGACGCAGCACGGTTGACAGCCAATGAATCATTGCCCTTCTGCTTTCGTCCTTTTGGGCCGTTTCTCAAGGTAAAACTTGGCGGCGAAACCCGCTTTAACCCGCTTTTGTTAATCGCGATGCACCTGTTCCACTACGTCGGCAATGCCCTCCACTGCGAGTCCGTCGATCTCGCGGCGGTCGCTCGGCTCCACGGCACGCCGACGTACGTCTACAGCGCCGGGACGATGGAGGCCAACTACCGCCGCCTGCTCGCCGCGCTGCCCGGGCTCGATGTGCGCCTGTGCTACGCGATGAAGGCCAACTCGAGTCTCGCGGTCCTGCGGCAGTTCGCGCGGCTCGGCGCGGGTTTCGATCTGGTGAGCGGCGGCGAGTTGCGCCGGGTACTCGCGGCCGGCGGCGACGCGGGCCGCAGCGTGTTCGCCGGCGTGGGCAAAACCGAGGCGGAGATCCGCCTCGCGCTGGAGGCGGGCGTCTACGGTTTCCACGTCGAGAGCGAGCCGGAGCTGGCGCGCATCAACCACATCGCCGGCCTGCTGGGCCGCAAGGCGCCCATCGCGCTCCGCGTGAACCCCGACGTCGACGCCGGCACGCACGCCAAGATCACCACCGGCCGCAGCGAGAACAAATTCGGCGTGCCCCTGCCAGCGGCCGCGCAGGTCTACGAGGCCGCCGCGCGTTTCAAGAACGTCGAGCTCCGCGGCGTGCAGATCCACATCGGCTCGCAGATCACCAGCGTGGGGCCGTTCGCCGCCGCGGTGGAGCGGCTCGTGCCCTTCGCGGCCCAGTTGCGCGACCGCCACGGTATCCAGTATTTCAGCCTCGGGGGCGGCATCGGCGTGGTCTACCAGGACGCGCTTGCCAGCGGCGCGCAGCCCTGGTGGGAGGCCCGGCCGGCCGCCGAGCGCCCGCTCACGCCGGAGCTCTACGGCGCCACCCTCGCGCCGGCCCTGCGCGGCCTCGGCCTGAAGATCCTGCTCGAGCCCGGCCGCTTCCTCGTGGGCAACGCCGGCGTGCTGCTCACCCGCGTCGAGTACCTGAAACGTGGGCACGGGCGGAACTTCCTCGTCGTCGACGCCGGCTTCAACGACCTCGTGCGCCCGGCGATGTACGAGGCGTACCACGAGATCGTGCCGCTCGCGCGCGACGCCGCCCGGCCCGCGCTCACCGCCGACATCGTCGGGCCGATCTGCGAGAGCGGCGACACCTTCGCCAAGGACCGCACGCTCCAGCAGGTGGGCGAGGGCGAGCTGCTGGCGTTCATGAGCGCGGGGGCCTACGGCTTCGCGATGGCCAGCCGCTACAACTCGCGTCCGCTCGCCGCCGAGGTGATGGTGCAGGGCTCGAGCTTCGAGCTGGTCAACGCCCGCGAAAGCTTCGAGCAGACGATCGCCAACGAGAAGCTGCCGTCCTTCCTGAAATAGACGACGGAAGCCGGGGCGCCGCGCGGGCGGCGGTTCGCCCGGCGGGAGACCGCGCCGTGTCGCTAAGAAACGGAGACAGAGCCCGGGCCTAGCGCGCCGGGACGACCACGACCTCGACCTGCTTGGGGTTGCCCCGCGTCAGGACCGGAACCGGCCGCCCGGAGGCGAAGAGTATCCTACCGTTGGAGACGATCTTCGCCTCGATGCCGTAGGCCTCGCGCTGGCTGATCAGCCCGGGCTGGTAGGGCAGCCAGAACTCCAGCGGCATGGACACGGGCTTGGGGAAGGCGGCGTTGGCGACCTCGCGCTCTCCCCGTCCCTCGCGGTCGAGGCTGCTCAGGCGAACCTCGATCGTGGCATCGTCGGGCAGCTTGGTGTTGGTGATGTAGATCACCGTTCCGCCGATACCGGGGCCGGTCGGCCGCTGGGCCTTGGGGGCGTGGCTGCAACCGACGACCAGCAGGCCGGCGACGAGGGTGATCGAGGCGAGGAGCGTGCGCAGGGTAAGCATGACGGCGATCGTGGAGTTTCGGATAGGTGAGGCAAACTGGAAGAGCCGGCCGGTTCTGCTGCCGGATGATCGGCCCGATGATCCGCCGCACGGTCCCCCGGAGGAGTCGTCGCTTTCACTGGGTGCGCCGATGAAGCGGGGGGCGAGGACAGCCCCTGCGTCTCAGCAGTGGTCATGCAGTCTGCGAATAGGTCCAGTCTCTGACTGGACGCCGGAGTACGTGAGCCGGCGGTCACGGCTGGAGTCGGAGGTGTCCGGTCGGAGACCACAGCCATCCCATAGGCGAGGGCATTGAGGGGGCTGGGCGGGAGGATGGTTTGCT
>Ga0116187_1002318_pt1 | contig 18826 bp, 20 predicted proteins | sample AD_JPNNA6_MetaG_FD_89755 | JGI IMG/M metagenome (GOLD analysis project Ga0116187, IMG submission 89755) | Active sludge microbial communities of municipal wastewater-treating anaerobic digesters from Japan - AD_JPNNA6_MetaG | ecosystem: Engineered > Bioreactor > Anaerobic > Digestate | place... | reverse complement strand
TCCCCTTTCCAGAATATCCTCATCGCCCTCGTCATAATACCAGTTAAAAATATATTTTTAACTGGTATTATGACGAGGGCGATGAGGATATTCTGGAAAGGGGAGAATATTTTTCAGCGGTGCTCTCAGTGCCTTTTAATTTTATCGAGCTTAAAGGCAAATAAAAGTATTATACAAATTGTCTGCAATACGAAACATTTTTAATAAGCAAGAATCATATTTTTCTCCCTTCCGTAACCCTTAATCCATATTTTGTTTTTGTAAACTTCTACTATTGCATAGCTGTTGGAACTCTCTGTTTCAACCATACCTTTAAAGGTATAATGATGAACCATATTGCTGTTGCCGTAATTACCGGCATGATTATGCCCGCTGAACCAGGCAATTATGTTATTGTAATTTCCAAGTAAATCAACTATTTCTCTGTAATTAAATAAATTATGTTCATTTTCGGGCCATACCGGAAAGTGGCATACAATAAACACTTTCTCGCCTTTTGCTGAGGACTCATTCAGACGGGACTTTAACCAGGAAATCTGTTTTTCACTTATTCCACCGTTCCAGTCGTGATAATTTGGTTCGCCTTCTGCTTTTAATTTCGAGATCATCTCTTCAGCTTGCCTGATAGTCGCTCTTCCTCCTGAACCATAGGTGCTTATCTCATTCCCGTTCAGAACAATAAATCTGAATTTATCGTAAGAAAATGAGTAATATTCTTCTTTTAATCCCAGAAGAGAGTGAATCCGCTTTTTATATTTTGATTCAACTGTAAAGTCGTGATTTCCAGTTGTATAATAGATTTTAAACCCGCTATTTTCCATAATCTTCAGAACAGGTAAAAATGATGAATAGTCTTTTTCAATAAGATCCCCGAGATTTATGATAAAAGCAGGATTCTCTGCCTTGAATGTATTGAAAGCTTCTTCGAGTTTCTGAAAGGAATTTCTGTAAAATCTCGAACCTGCAGGTTCACAATCACAGTATTGAACATCTGTAATGATACCAAAACTGAATAATGGTGTCTGTTCCTGCATCTCTGCAGATACTACCGGTTTTTCCGCTTTTCCGGAGAATGAAACAAGCATTGCCATTGCAGTTGAAAATACAATCAGGAATTTCATTTTTATTTAAAATTTTGAATAAATGTATTCAAAATATATTTAATGATTTTGATCTTATCAGCCGTCATTGCTATAGAATGCCTCTTTTCCAGGATATTTGAACTTCTGTTTTGCAATTTTCACCGGATACAAAAAATAGTTCAATTCAGCTTCAGCACATAATTTTTCGCTACTGTCTGTTAACTGGCAGAGAATGAGGGCATTTTTGTCTTCCCTGTTGATTAGCTTTGCTGTTATTTTTACTTCACCTTTATTAATATATACAGGATGGTGATATCTGACATTCATAGTATAAGTTACACCTGCAGTGCCAATTACGGTATATACAAACCATGCAGCTGTTTCATCAAGCAGTGCGGCTGTTATTCCTCCGTGAAGAACACCGGGATATCCCTGGTAATGTTCTGATGGTAACCATTTAGCCTGCAATTCTCCCTTGCATTCTGTAAAATGAAGTTTTAGTCCTGCCGGATTTTCAGGCCCGCAGCCAAAACACATGTTCAATTTCCTGTCGAAAGGGTTAACTATTTTTCTGAACATCAGACTTTCTTTTTGACGATTCAATATACGCTTTAAGGTGAATATATGATTTAATGAAAAGTGTCATGCCAAGAAGAATAAAAATTATCAGAATAAAAACTGATGGATCTTTCAGTCCGGGTATCGGATGATGTAATCTGTAGAAGTATCCGTATATTGCAATAATAAGCACCATCAAAGAAATGATAATTGAAGCAATAATAGTTGTTCCGTCAAATATGCGGGTACTCTTGTAAAAATCAGTATTTCTGAATTTTGAATATGATGTACGGGCATAAGCACTTGCCCTTCGCCTTGCCTGTTCGCTTCTGAATTTTTTCCATTCTTCCATCACTCTTTCATATTCGCTTTCTGCAGAAGCTATCCTTGAATGATTTGCCATCAGGAACTCATAAGCTTCTGTTGCAGAAATGAATATATCCTTTGCTCCAGGATCCTGATTCAGATCAGGATGATATTCCCTTGCGATTTTACGGTATGACTTTTTTATGTCATCTACCGTACAACCCCTGGTAAGACCAAGAATCCGGTAATATTCCGATATATGCACTGAAGTATGCACGTTACATATAAAAGTAATGAAATATTATGTAAAGGTTGCTTTTTGCAAATAGATTTCAAAACAATACATTTGTTGTTTAAATTTAAACTAAATAAAAAAAACAGGGACAATGGATTCCGCTGTAATAATCAGGGCTTTAATTATGACTTTCATTGCGGGTATGGCAACAGGTGCGGGTGGACTGGTTGCTTTTTTCGCCAGGCGGACAAAACCATCGTTTCTGTCGTTTTCTCTCGGTTTTTCGGCCGGAGTGATGATTTATATCTCTTTTACAGAACTGCTTCCTGAATCGAGACTGAATTTTTCCGGCGTATACAGTGAAAATGTATCCAGCTGGCTCTCATTCATTTTTCTTGTAATCGGATTTATTCTTACAGCTTTGATTGATAAGTTTATTCCGGCAGTTGATAATCCTCATGAGGCAAGAGATGTGGAACAAATTGCAGAAATTGAGGCCACCCGGCCGTTAGTCAATCCTGAAGTGGGGCAGAAAAGGAGGCATAGATGGGGACATTACAGCAGTATTAGAGACACAAGGTTGATGCGGGTAGGCATTTTTACGGCTTTTGCAATTTTTGTTCATAATATACCGGAAGGTATAGCAACATTTATTTCAGGTATTTCTGATTTCACCATTGGAGTAAGCATTGCGCTGGCAATAGCTATACATAATATCCCGGAGGGCATTGCAGTTTCAGTACCTGTGTACATGGCAACTGGCTCCAGGAAAAAAGCCCTGATATGGTCAGTGATGTCAGGTTTTTCTGAACCAATTGGCGCACTCCTTGGCATTTGCCTGATATCTGTTATTAAAGGAAGTGCCTTGCTGGGTTACATATATGCCATTGTATCAGGCATAATGATATATATATCTTTTGATGAACTTCTGCCATCAGCCCACCGGTACGGCAAACACCATACCGCGATTTACGGACTGCTGAGCGGTATGATAATTATCGGCTTAAGTTTACTTCTTCTATCCTGAAATTGAAGGGTTTTATCGTACTATCCCTGAAAAACCCATAAATGCAAGAGCAAGTATTCCTGCTGTTATAAGTGAGATGGGGGCTCCCTTCATTCCTTTTGGAACGTTGAGAAGGTCAAGCTGCTCCCTTATACCTGCAAGAATCACCAGAGCCAGACCGAAGCCGATAGCTGTTGCTGCACTGTAAACAACCCCTTCGAGAAGATTGTAATGCTTTTTTATAACAAGAAGAGTAACACCCAGAACAGCACAGTTTGTTGTTATGAGAGGGAGAAATATGCCAAGTGCCTGATAAAGAGGCTGACTTATCTTTTTTAATATTATCTCAACCATCTGAACCAGAGCTGCAATTACAAGGATGTAGGTAATGGTTTGCATAAATGCAATACCCAGTTTTACCAGAATATATGTGTAAATCAGATAAGTTACCATGGTAGCAAGTACCATAACGAAAGTCACAGCACCTGCCATACCAAATGAAGTGCTGACTTTATTTGATACACCTAGAAAAGGACAAACACCAAGAAACTGCGCAAGAACGATGTTATTTACAAAGATGGCAGAGATGATAATGATAATATATTCCATAATCTTTTCCTCCTATGCTTTCCTGACTTTGTTTATAAATGCAATAAGATAGCCGAGTGCTATAAATGCACCGGGTGCTAGAATGAAAACCAGTATTCCGTCACCCTTTATGAACTTGTATCCGAAAACTGAACCGCTTCCGAGTATTTCACGTATTGTTCCAAGTATCCCTAGCGCCATGGTAAATCCAAGTCATATACCCAGTCCATCGAGAAAGGAGGGAAGTAACTTATTCTTGCTGGCAAAAGCCTCAGCCCTTGCAAGAACGATACAGTAACAACAATTAGCGGAATGAAAATGCCAAGAGTCTCATACAAACCTGGAACATAAGCCTGCATAACAAGGTCAACAATGGTTACAAATGAAGCTATAACCACTATGAATGAGGGAATTCTTACTTTATCGGGAATATATTTTGCCAGTAAAGAGATAACTACATTGGAAGATGTTAGTACAAATGTTGTCGCAATGCCCATTCCCAGTCCGTTTATGGCTGAGGTGGTGGTTGCAAGTGTGGGACACATACCTATCAGCAGGACAAGGATAGGGTTCTCCCTGAAGAATCCCTTGGTGAATTGTTTAGCCAGACTCATATCAGACCTCCTTTCTTTAAAGTATTATAAGCTCTTTCCAGTGCATCACAGAACGCTCTTGATGTTATTGTGGCAGCAGTTATGGCATCAACTTCGCCACCGTCTTTCTTTACTCTAAGTTTGAAATTATCCGGATTTTTTCCATTAAACTGGTCTTTGAAAGAGGGTTCCGTCATCTTTGTTCCAAGACCAGGGGTTTCTTTTTGTTCAAGGACGTTTGTATTTATAATTGTGCCGTCAGGACTAAAACCTACCATTATTCCAATGTATCCACTGAAACCTTTTTGTGTTGATGTTCTGACTGCATACCCGATAATTTCATTATTTATTTTGGCAGGGAAAACTTCAAGGCTGTCGCCTTCACCTGTTGGAAGCTTGAACATCTCCTGGTCGGGGTTGTTGTCAAAGGAAGGAACCACAGCTTTAATGGCCTCCAGCTTTTTATTGAGTTTTGTTAATTCTATCGGCCGCTTTGTTATTTCATAAACGAAACCCAGTGCCGCTGAAGCACCAAGTGCTATAAAGGTAAGCGACATAATCATGTTCTTAAGCGAAGATTCGATCTTAGCCATTTTTAACCTCCTCTCCGAAACGTTTTGGTTTTATCCATGCATTCATAAGGGGTACAAAAGCATTCATGATAAGAATGGCAAATGAAACACCTTCGGGATATGCTCCATAAACCCTTATTATTACAGTTATTACCCCGATACCTATACCGTAAATGATCATTGCTTTTGGTACCATAGGTGATGTAACATAGTCTGTTGCCATAAATATAGCTCCCAGCATGACACCTCCTGTAAGAAGATGAAACAGGGGATCGGCATTCTTCTCCGGATTAATCAGCCAAAGAATACCGGTGAATAGTGCTATACTGCCTGTAACAGCAACAGGAATGTGCCATGTAATTATTTTTTTTACCAGCATATAAACAAAACCAATAAGCAATGCCAGTGCTGCTACTTCGCCCATCGACCCGCCCATGTGTCCATAAAACATCTGCATGTGATCCGGGATCTGGTTCATAAGTTGTGATACCTGTTCGCCGTTTCTGATACCTTCTTTAAGTACCCCAAGAGGTGTGGCCCCTGTTACTGCATCAGCATATCCGGTTTTGAAACCTGATGGTACAGGCCATGTTGTCATCTGAACCGGAAAAGATATCAGAAGGAACACACGTCCTACCAGAGCGGGATTGAACGGATTATTACCCAATCCGCCAAAACTCATCTTGCCTATGCCAATTGCCACCAGAGCACCGATTATTATAATGTGTACAGGTAGATTTGAAGGCAGGTTGAAGGCCAGTAAAAGTCCTGTAACTATTGCAGAGCCGTCAGTGATGGTAACCGGACCTCTGATCAGATATTTCTGAATTACATATTCAAAGAATATGCACGACAATACTGATGTTGCAGTGACAATTAGTGCTCCCCAGCCGAAATAATAAACCGAAGCAATGAAAGCCGGAATCAGGGCGATAATAACTCCCCGCATCAGCTTTTTTGTATCATCCCCGGTATGGATATGGGGTGATTGTGAAACTGTTAACAAACTGCTCATTCTGTTGTATGATTATTTCACACTTTTTTCACGCATCATTTTAAACAGAGTGGTTTTCCCAAGCCTGATATAGTCCAGAAGGGGCCTGTGGGCCGGACATATATAGCTGCACGAACCGCATTCAATGCAGTCGGTAACCTTTTCTGCCTTCATTCTTTCAAACAGGCCTTTTTCAGCCAGACTCATAAGAAGATAAGGTTCAAGTCCCATCGGGCAGGCCGAAACACATTTACTGCAGCGAATGCAGGGACCTACCTGAGGTCTTTGTGATTCTTCAGCAGGAAACACAACAATACCAGAAGTGCCTTTCACAACAGGTGTCTGAAGGTTTGCCAGTGCTTTTCCCATCATAGGACCTCCAGATATTATCTTCCCCGTATTTTCAGGCAATCCTCCTGCTGCTTCGATGAGCTTCGCAACCGGTGTGCCCACCCTAACAAGGAAATTACCAGGCTTTGAAAGTGACTTACCTGTCACGGTAACTACCCTTTCAAATAAAGGCTTATTCTTCTGCACAGCTTCGTATACAGCGTATGCAGTACCAGCGTTTTGAACTACCACTCCAACATCAATCGGTAAACCACCTGAAGGAACCTCCCTTCCAGTAAGTGCTTTAATCAGCTGTTTTTCACCACCCTGAGGGTATTTAACTTTTAATCCCTGTACACTAATATCGTTAGCCCCATTTAGCAACCTGCTTAAATGTGCAATTGCATCAGGTTTGTTGTTTTCAATGCCGATAATTGCCTTTGTGACCCCAAGTGCTCTCATCATGATTCTTGCCCCTGTAATTATTTCCTCTCCTTTTTCGAGCATAAGGCGGTGGTCAGATGTAAGCCAGGGTTCGCATTCTACACCATTGATAATGAGTAGATTACATTTTTTACCTGCAGGGACTTTCAGCTTAACATGGGTGGGGAAAGTTGCACCGCCAAGTCCTACAATACCGCAATCGAGGCATTTCTGAATTATTTCTTCAGGCGAATGTTTAATCTCAGTTATAATATCAGGACTTCTATCTATGTCACTCAGCCATTCATCTCCCGATACGTCAATAATAATGCATGTCTGTTTGTAACCTGAGATGTCTGTTACTGTATCTATTCTTGATACTGTACCTGATACTGATGAATGTATATTTGCCGAAACAAATCCTTCTGCTCTGGCGATAAGTTGTCCAACCAGAACTTTATCACCCTTATTAACTGTTGCTACTGCAGGTTTTCCAAGGTGCTGGGTAACCGGGATAACAACCGTTTCAGGTGGCGGAAGTATCTCAATCGGGTTGCCTGCTGTCAGTTTGTTCTCTGGCGGATGGACACCGCCGCGCGGAAATGTTTTTAGCATAGTAGGGGTCGTATATAATTATTTTTGGGTTAATGTTTCTTTTACTGCTTCTTCCTCAGCCTTGCGTGGAGGGAAATTTAGCTCTACAATAGCACTTGTAGGGCATTCAGTCACACATTTACGGCAAAGTGTGCACTTGAATGAATCGATATATGCAAGGTTGTTTTGAATGGTGATGGCTCCGAACTTGCAGACATTGAAGCACTTGTTACATGCAATACATGCAACTTTGCAGGCTTTTCTCGCGGGGCCGCCTCTGTCGCAGTTGACGCATGATACATAAATCTTCCTGTCTTTCTTGAATTTCTTCCTGAGCTCAATGATGTTTCTTGGACAGGCTTTTACACAAGCACCGCATGCCACGCATTTTTCATCAATAACTACAGGCAGCCCGGTTTTTTCGTCCATGTACATTGCACCAAACTGGCATGCCTCTACACAATCACCATAGCCAAGGCAACCGTAATGACAATCTGTTTCACCTCCATAAAGAAGGTGGGCTATCCGGCACTCTTTAACACCATCATATGCAGATGTGCGTGGCCGGTGCTCATAACTTCCCTGACATCTTACCACTGCTACAAGAGGCTCGGATACAACAGCCTCTTTGCCAAGTATTTTCGCTACATCAGCCATCACTGTTGCTCCGCCTACCGGGCAGTTAAGACCATCCAATGTATCAGCTTTAACAAGTGCCTCTGCAAAATTCCTGCAACCTGTAAAACCACAACCTCCGCAGTTGGCACCAGGCAGAGCTTCCTGAATTATATCAATCCTCGGATCTTCATAAACTTTGAATTTCTGAGAGACAAAGTATAATATAACTGCTGCAGCCAGTCCGACCGAACCTAGAACTATAACAGTCAACAGAATTGTATGACTCATCTGGTTATAATGTTTTTAAACTGAATGAAAATTTCTTCGAAACATGTTTACGAAAAAGAAAGAGCAATATATAGTAAAATGAAGTTATTCCCAGCGAAATTAATCCTGCAGCGAGTTCACCTAATGACATGGAGATTGTCACCAAAAGAGATGCAATCAGAATCACAAAAGGCATAACATAACCCAGGAAAACGGCAAGATAACCGTGTGATAGGTTGACAGTTACAATTACTTTGCTTCCGGGCTTCAGATTGTAATTTCCATCTATTTTAAGTATCTTATTGTTGCGATCGTTCAGATTACATACTCCTGAAGCCTGACACCCCGCACAACTTACATTCTGTGATATCATTACAGTAACCGAATCAGGTCCCGATGATAAAATAACACCTTCATGAGTTATCTGGTTTTCTGATTTCATTTTCCCCGGTAAATCAGAGTGGCAAATTTATATTTCCTGCTTAAAATTATTTCTGCTTTTTATCATTTTTTTATCAGCTGATATTACTCCACGAATAATTCCTGCTGAAGAGCCTGTTAAGTTCCTGTTTCAGGATCAGGTTTTTATCATCTTCAAGCAGAGGGTCTTTTTCGAGAATCGATTCTGCAATTCTTCTGACATATTCAATGATTTGTCCGTCGCGTGCCAGGTCGCTTATTCTCAGTTCAAAGGGGAATCCGCTCTGCTGTGTGCCTTCAATATCACCAGGACCTCTGAGTCTCAGGTCGGCTTCAGCTATTTCGAACCCGTCGCTGGTTCTGACCATTGTCTCAATTCGTTCAGATGCTTCTTTCGACAGCTTGTCTGAGCTCATCAGAATACAATACGACTGCTCGGCACCCCTGCCAACCCTTCCTCTTAGCTGATGTAGTTGGGAAAGTCCGAATCTCTCGGCGCTTTCTATAACCATCACAGTAGCGTTGGGTACATCCACACCTACCTCGATAACTGTTGTGGCAACCATTATATGAGCTTTGCCTTCCCTGAACAGCTTCATTGAGATTTCCTTGTTGGCTGCTGTCATCCTGCCATGAAGCACACTTATGCAGTACTGTGGGGGAGGAAAGGCCTGAGTGAGAATATCGAGTCCTTCATCGAGGTTTTTATAGTCGAGTTTCTCCGACTCAGTTATCAGGGGATAGACAATATATACCTGCCTTCCTTCGCTTATCTGCTTCCTCATAAAAGCGAAGACCTTATTTCTTTCTGATTCAAAGAAATGCATTGTCTTTACCGGCTTCCTTCCCGGTGGTAATTCATTTATAACCGATACATCGAGGTCGCCATAGAGTGTCATGGCAAGTGTTCTTGGAATGGGTGTGGCAGTCATCACCAGTACATGGGGCGGATTTTGGCTTTTCTCCCATAGCTTTGCCCGCTGTGCTACGCCAAAACGATGTTGTTCGTCAATAATTGCCAGCCCAAGCCTTTTAAACCTTACATTTTCTTCAATCAGGGCATGGGTTCCAATCAATATTGCAGGTTCATCACTGAGCAACACCTTTTCAATATGTTTCCTCTCGGTTTTTTTTGTGGAGCCCGTAAGCAACATTACCCTGATACCTATTCCCTCGGTAAACTTTGAAATTGATCTGAAATGCTGATAAGCAAGGATTTCTGTGGGTGCCATTATGCACGACTGATATCCATTGTCGGCAGCTATCAGCATCGACATTAATGCAACAAGTGTTTTACCACTTCCAACATCACCCTGAAGTAACCTGTTCATCTGCTTTCCCGAGCCTAAATCCCTGCGTATTTCCTTCATAACCCTTTTCTGGGCATCAGTTAGCTCGAAAGATAAATTGTTGAAGTAGAATTTGTTAAAATATTCACCAACTCTGGAAAAGATAAATCCAGGAGTATGGGTTTTTCGAAAAACCTTGTAGCGCAACAGGTTAAGTTGAATATAAAAGAGCTCTTCAAATTTGAAACGGTACCGGGCTCTTTCCATTTCCTTTGTATTGGAAGGGAAATGGATCTTATGAATTGCATCATGCAAACTCATAAGATTGTTATTGGTTATAATGTAATCAGGGAGTGTCTCGGGCAGCCTGAAGTTTATCATGCCAAGCAGGTTACCAACAAGCTTGCTGATAAATTTCGATGTGATAAAACTGCTTTTGAGCTCTTCAGTAGTACTATAGAGTGCTTCAAGACCCGACACAAGTCTTTTTTCCCTTTTTTCGGCAAGTTCAATTTCGGGGTGAATAATATTTATCATACTATTGAAAACCCCTGGTTTACCGAAGATTATGTACTCTTTTCCTGCAGGATAGGTTTCAGGTATCCATCTGGTTCCCCTGAACCAAATTAACCTGATAACTCCCGTTTCATCTGAAAATTCGGCTATAAGCCTTTTGTTGTTACCTTTACCTTCTGTGAAGTATCCTTTTATTACACCGCGTATCTGAACATAAGGCAGGTCAGGATCAAGTTCTGCAACAGTATAGAATTTGGTTCTGTCAACATATCTGTAAGGAAAATAATAAAGCAGATCTCTGTAGCATTTGATATTAAGCTCCTTATTCAGCTGTTCAGCCCTTCTTGGACCAACACCCGGCAGGTATTTGATATCAGTATCCAGAAAATTCTGCATACAATTTGTTATGAGTCGCTTTAAATTTTATTTTCCGAAAATAAGTATTTTTGCAAACCCTACATAATCATACCCGGTATCAAAAATGAACGATTTTCATATTGTAATTAATAATCTGAAATACAAAGTTTTCTCCCGGCATAAAAGAGGTCATGGCATACACAGTCCTTTTGTTTTCAACTTGATTACTCATGTTTTCAGGAATAAAATCGACCCGACTGTTGTCTCTACTATAGAAAACATAAGAAAAGAAATGCTTGCAGATCCTTCATTTGTTAAAGTAACTGATTATGGTTCAGGATCGAAGCATTTCAGGGATGGAATGAGAAAGGTGTCGTCGATAGCAAAGTATTCTTCAGTGCCTAAAAAATATGGTGAGCTTTTGCACAAATTTGCAGCGGAATATGGAGGTACGGACATAATTGAGATGGGAACGTCTCTGGGTATCAGTGCATTATATCTTGCAACCGGAGCCAGAGGCACAATGGTTCATACAATAGAGGGTTGTCCGGTAGTTTCAGAAATCGCAAAGAGGAACTTTGAAAAGGCAGGATGTAGAAATATCAGAGTTTATACCGGGAAGTTTGATGAAGTCCTTCCAGAACTGAAAGAGAAGAATATCAGACCCGGGCTTGTATTCATTGACGGAGACCACAGGAAAGATGCCCTGCTTAAATATTTTGAAACTATATGCAGTATGTGTAATGATAAAAGTGTGGTTATTATTGACGATATACACAGGTCGGTGGAAATGGCAGAGGGATGGGCAGAAATAAAGAAGATGAAAAATGTTAGTGTAACAATTGATATTTGCCGTATGGGAATAGTTTTTTTAAGAAAAGGGATTTCAAAATTTGATTATGTGATAAGATATTAACATAAATTAATAAATAATAATTCGATTTTAAGATTAATTGCTCTATTTTCGGGACTTTAAATTTCAGGCTTTTATGAATGAAAATAATGTTATTATTGAGCTACAGGACATAGTTAAGAATTACCAGGTTGGCACTGTAATTGTAAGGGCGCTCAGATCGGTATCACTGACTATTTACAAAAACGAATATGTAGCAATTATGGGTCCCTCAGGTTCAGGGAAATCCACATTGATGAACCTTATAGGATGCCTTGATACGCCGACCAGTGGTAGATATTTTCTTAATGGTGTGGATGTCAGTAAGATGGAGGATGACAGGCTTGCAGAGATAAGAAATAAAGAAATAGGATTTGTATTTCAGACTTTTAATCTCCTTCCACGATACACTGCTCTGGAAAATGTTACTTTACCGTTGATTTATGCTGGTGTTCCCAAGGCTGAGCGTGAAAAGCTAGCAATTGAGACACTCACCCAGGTTGGTCTGGCCGACCGTATGCATCACAAACCCAATGAACTTTCGGGTGGTCAGAGGCAGAGAGTAGCTATTGCAAGGGCACTTGTAAACAAACCATCCATAATTCTGGCTGATGAGCCAACTGGTAATCTCGACAGCAAGACTTCGATAGATATTATGAACCTGCTGGACGATATACACCGTAAAGGCAATACCATTATTCTGGTTACTCACGAAGAGGATATTGCCAAGCATGCTGCACGTATTGTAAGACTCCTCGACGGCCAGGTTTCGTCTGACATGCTAAATGAGAAATATGTAAAAGCCTGAGAAAAGGTTTTTATATTATCTTAAGGGCATAAAAAGCAAACAGTATTTCTAAAAAATGAAAATCTATACCCGTAAAGGTGATGACGGGTTTGCTTCATTGTATGGAGGCAGAAGACTGCCCAAGCACCATCCGAGGCTGGAGGCTTATGGCACTATTGATGAACTGATTTCCTGGATTGGCTTACTGCGGAGTTACAGGGAAACAGTAAAACATGCTGATTTTCTGCTTTATATACAGAAGCAGCTGATGGCATGTGCAGCAGCACTGGCATACGATAATGAAAATCCTTCGGGTGAAATAATGCTACCGGAGGAAGAATGCGTGGAAAAAACAGAAAAAGAGATCGACAAATTGAATGAACAACTCCCTTCTTTGAAAAGTTTTATTATACCTGGCGGTAATATCATTGTATCTAACTGCCATATTACCAGATGTGTATGTCGTAGAGCAGAAAGAAATGTTACCAAACTGGGTGAGAGTGAGAAAGCTCCGGAAATAATTATAAAATTTCTGAACCGGCTGTCGGATTACTTCTTTGTGCTGGCACGATTTTTGAATAAAGATATTGATAATGAAAATGTTAACTACAATTGTTAAAATTTTTTAAAACTTTTTCGATTATTGGATAATTTATAAAATTTTTTATATTTGCGAACCTTTTTTTAAACAACATAAAAACTTCCTGGATATGTATTGGACACTTGAATTAGCATCGAAACTTGAGGATGCTCCATGGCCAGCTACCAAAGATGAGCTTATTGATTATGCCATCAGGTCAGGTGCTCCACTTGAAGTTATAGAAAATTTACAGGAGATTGAGGATGAGGGCGATATCTACGAGAGCATCGAAGATATCTGGCCCGATTACCCAAGTAAAGAGGACTTTTTCTTTAATGAGGATGAGTATTAAACTGTCGGGGCTGTAAAAACAGCCCCTTTTTTTATCTAAAATATACATTTTTTTTACTTCCAGAGCTTTAAATGAAATTTTTTTTGCGCCCAGCTTTATTTAATGAATATATCCGACTTCTTTTTTGGCCTCAAATAATCGTACCAGACGAACCCTTTCAGTCTTAGACTTCCAGGTGAGTTGGTATCAGGAGGATCAAGAGTGCCTTCAGGGTTTTGTAACTCAATTATTTCCTTTACCTTTCCATCGTCAATAAGAATTTCAATTGAGGCGCTGCGGGCATGATTTATGCCTATAAGCTCGTTATTATCAACAAGATAATATACTGTCTCGCCATTTCCCTCAATCAAAATCCTGTATAACTTGTTGTTCATAAAATATCCTGTAAGCTTTCTGCCCTTCATCTGGTTAAACCTGAGAGAATCTACCTGGCTTGCCACAAATACAGAATTATAAAGTTCCATTCTGTCAGTTTTCCGGTTTCTGGTGAAAATTGCCATTGAATCTGCCACCATCTGATTCTCTTCCGACCATAAAATTGGATCCCTGTAAAGCCTTATTACTGAGTCCTGAAAAGAATAGGTGAGCGAATCACACTTTGCCTGAAAATCTTTGCTGAAGATTTTGCATCTATAGTAGGCACGTATAAGTCTGAATGAGGAAGTGTCGGAAGGGAATTTTTTTAATGTAACTGCACTTATTGTGTCTGAATGCAGAAACAATGAATCTTCTTCTGATACCTGGATAAAAAGGGCACTGTCGGTTACCATGAATTTTTCCGGTTCCCTGTAGTACCATGCATAATTACCCGCTACGATAATGTTGCTGGATGTATCTGTAATGCTGATTTTTCTGAATGCTTCACCATAGCCTGTCCGTCGGTCGTAGAAAAGTGAATCACCTGTAATAATATGCTGCCTGTTGTTAATTACAGGTGAATTCCATAAAGTAGACAGATCGTTTTTTGTGTCGTACCATCCTTTTTCGCAATACATATATATACTGTCACCTTCAAGTGTTGTAGGTCCTGTGAAATAGGCAGTTTCAGTAGATGTGTTGTATACCATGGTGTCGGCAATGACAGTATAATTTGGGTTTACAATCTTTACACTATCCTTGAAGTAAAATTTCTTTTCTGATGTGTAGTAAAATCCCATGCGGCTCGTGAGAACATTGTCTCCGTTGATTATCTTGCCATGGAAAGGATAATCAGCAATTTTTGTTTTTGCATCATAATTTACAACCTGTGTATAAAGTTTTGATTCATTGTCCTTAAGTTCCACATTACCCTGAACAAATGCTTTCTCTTCATTGCCATCATAAAAAAGGTAGTCACCTGCAAGAGTCAATGTATCAGCCTGATTGATTTTTACATGCCCGTATGCTTTCACCTGATTTATTTCCCGGTACAGATGGGCACTGTCGCATGTCATAATTATGTCCTTGTGTTTGAGAGCGACATTTCCAATAAGCCGGTTAAGGTCGTTGCTGACCTGTTTATCAATAATCAGAACATCGCAGTAAAGCAGCTCAATTTTTTTTGTTTCACCAGGCTGTTTCTTTTTTTCCTGTGGTAAAGAAGTGTTGAATGCCGCAAATGTCAGCGCGGCAAAGAAAAGAATTATACCGGTTGTGTAAATTTTTGAAGGTTGCCGGTGGCCGTTTATTTCAGCCATAGTGGATTTGAAAAGGGGCATGATTTGAATTCGTCACTTATTTTTATATAAGTGACTTCTATCTTTTTATCAATCCATTCCAGAAATCTTTTCTGTCTCTTCTCAAGCAATGCCGCATTGTACAGAGCCTGGTAATCTTCTTTCAGGTCAGCAACATGAGCTGGAATCTGATTGTCGAGTCTTACAATTCTGAAAACCGTGTTTCCGTTCTCGTCCTCTGTCATGAATGGTTTTGAGATTTCACCTGGCTTCAGATCCCGGACAACCATATAGGTGTTCCTGTCCAGCTCTTCAAGGGTAAACAGTGTAGTTCTAGCTGCAGGATCATTTTTCACAAGCTTACCCCCATTTATCTTGCTGTCTTTGTGAGTTGAAAACAGATATGCTGCTCTTTCAAAAGTTATACTGTCGGCTTTGATTAGATTGGCTATACTGTCGAGTTTTGAAAGAGCTCTCTCTTCCTGCTCAGGTTTTATTTTTGGTCTGATCAGAATGTGCCTTGTATTCACCAGATCTCCCATTCTGTCGATAAGCTGTATAATATGGAAACCATACCTGGTTTCAACAATTTTTGAAATTGCGTTTTTTGTAAGTGAGAAAGCAACATCGGCATAAGGCTTTTCAAGTTCAGCACGGCTAAGGTAACCAATCTCACCTCCTCTTTTGGCCGACTCTTTGTCTTCAGAATAGAGTATTGCCATTGCGCTGAAACTTTTTCCCGCAAGAATTTCACTTCTGATATCAAGTAGTTTCTGTCGGGCTTCGGCCTTGTTCAATTCATTATCGGGAGGATCGAGCTGAATTATGCTTAATTCCACTTTGGCAGGTATTGTCGGGAGACTGTCAGGCGGAATCTTGGAATAGAATTTTTTTACTTCAGCAGGCGTTACAGTTATGTTTTCTGCAATTTTGCTCTGAACTCTGTTCACTATCTCCTGTTCTTTGAGAGATTTTCTAAGATCTGCTCTGATTTCTGTAATACTTTTCCTGAAAACTTCCTCAAGAGCTTTTTCAGATCCTGCCCTTGCTATGAATTTATTCAGCCTTTCATTAAGATAACCCTCCACTTCAGAGTCGGAAACTTCTATACTGTCTATTCTTGCCTGATCCAGAAACAGCTTTGCAATCAACTGTTCCTCAAAAAGATTACATCTCAGCCTGTCAGCTGGAGTTCTATCACCCGACCATAACTGCTGTGCCACGGCATTTTCGATGTCGGAAAGGAAAATAACTTCGTTGCCCACAATCCCTGCAACCGATTCAACAAGCTTCTGGGAAAATAAGGTTCCTGTATTCAATACCAGGAAAAGCATCAACAGGCTTATAACTGTTTTATGTTTCATTTTTCAGTATTTCTTAAAAATGTTAGAATTAATAGCATCATTATATATGTCGTTTTCGAGCTTTTTCAGAAACTCGAATCTTCTGTTATTCAATATAATACTTTTTATGTCGTCTTTAACATATTCATATGGTGCCAGAGAGGACCTTAATCTGTAGTCCCTTATGGCAATGAAATAAACTGACGATGAGTCTCTGGTTTCATAGTAACTGTATCGTTTTAGAAACTCATCAGGATTTATTATTTCAGCAGGAAGTTCCACTGCAAGTTTATCAAAAGAAATCCATTCTTCTCCAAAATCGTCAAATTTTTCCGCAAACTGGAAACAATATGATTCAAGCTGCCTTAATGACTCCGAGTCGTTTGCCCTGTACCATACCCTTACCCTGTCAATATTTGGGGCTTCTGCAGGTATCTTTATAAAAAGAGCCTTAACTATACTTGTATTAAGTTTGAAACGGTCGGGATTTGAAGCATAAAATTGCTCTATTTCTGAATCTGATACGATGGTGTCCATTTTTTCAAGCATCATCTGATGCTGGTAGTGATATATATACAGATTTATCTTTGTGTCCAGCAACTGCGATTCAATATCATTCTTATACTCCGGAGAGAGATTTTCAACAGCCCTTGCATATAATAGTTCCCTTCTTGCCCAGCTGTTAATATAATCATTGATCGAGACTATACTATCTTCCGGGGATTTAGTATTTCTGTAAATTTCAGGGATCTGGTCATAATAAAGAATTTTTTCACCTGCTCTTGCAACAGGAATTCTTGCCGGACCTTTATTTTGTCTCAGGCATGATATATCTGAAACAGATAAAGTGATAATTGATAGGTATATTAAAGCTTTTCTCATTTTTGAAGTTCATTTTTAACCTGTTCCAGAATAGTTCTGTTTATTCTAACGGGGTACTTTTCCTTTAATTGTTTGATCCATTCTGACTCAAGAAAATTCTGATATTCGGACGAAATTTCACCCATTACTTCATTCAGTGGCAGGGGTGAGGCAGGATTAATTTTCGTAATAACTATAACAGACGGAAAGCCTTTTATTTCAGTTTCATGCAGACCCTCTTCCCATTTAAGATTCTCAGGCAGAAGAGAATCTCCCTCCTGAAACACTCCTTTATACACTTTAATAATAGTATCACTTCCTGCATTAAACATTGCTTGCAGTTTTTTTTCAAAATCAGGTTTCTTTACATATTTTCTGGCTGCCTTATAAAATTTTCCGGCTTTTGCTTTTTCCATGCACACATAAATCATACCGGTGAAACTTTTTTTACCGGGGTATCTCTGCTTGTTCTCTTCGTAATATTTTTTTAAACCAGAAGTATCGTTCTGGGCCCGGTCCCAGATTTTTTCCTTTGAGATTTCAAACAACAATATGCCATCATGAAATTCATTGACGAGGTATCTGAATTCAGGATATTTTTTTTCAAGCAATGAATTTTCATATCTAAGAATATGGTCTGTTATGCAAGTTTCAGCCAGCTTGTTAACAAAATTCGCAGGTTCTTCCGTGTTATTACTTGAGGCTCTGCTTTCTATATAGCGGGCGAAATCAACATTCGAAAACTTTTGACCGTCAAATGTATACAACGTTCCAGAAGGGATAGCACCCCTGTCGTACTTTGAAAGACCCCTGATGATGAGTGTATCGGTATTTTCTAGAAACCAGTTGAGAGCAGTTGTATTGAGCCGGAATTTATATTCCTGTTTCAATGAATTTACCATTGAGCGTGTAGCCAGCGAGTTTAACCATGTTTCATCAATTTTACTTTCAAGCTGGCTTCTGGCTTCTTCATATGAAGGAGGGTCTTTTTTATCGAGTCTCTTGATTATATGCCAGCCGTATATTGTTTTAACAGGAGGAGTGAAGTCTCCGTTTTTTTCGAGCGAAAAAGCTGCTTCGGCAAATTCGCTTATGATTTCGCCAGCTCCGAACCAGTTCAGTTCACCTCCCCGGGCTGCCGACTCTTTATGGTCAGAATATTTCATCGCAAGGTCACTGAAAGAAGCCCCTTCCAGAAGCTTTTTATATACATATTTTATGGTATCCTCAGCGGCTTTTGCAACTTGTTCAGGAGCGTTTGGGGGCACACTGCGCATTATGTGAGCAACTTTAATTTTTCCCCTCGAAGGTCTGATGTCAGCCACTTTTATTATGTGATACCCATAAGGTGTTCTTACAGGATTGGAAAGTTCCCCTTTCTTCATGCTGTAAACAGCCTCTTCAAAAGGTGTAATCATCTGAAAAGTAGTAATATATCCAAGATTACCTCCATTGTATATTGCTGAAGGGTCATCTGATGCGCTGCGTGCTACCTGTTCAAATGGTTCCCCTGAAATAATCCTTGCTCTTATTTCAAGTGCTTTCTTAAATGCAGCAAGTGTATCTTCAGGAGAACTGTTAGGCGGGCATGAAACAAGAATATGCCAG